>SAMEA104315425__coassemble_450_pt1 | contig 62585 bp, 43 predicted proteins | sample SAMEA104315425__metabat2_low_PE_033 | metagenome-assembled genome bin SAMEA104315425 (sample SAMEA104315425) | gut metagenome | biome: Monkey gut; feature: monkey-associated habitat; material: faeces | place: China | collected 2013
AGGGGGAATTAAAGGGGGATAGACGCTCCTGGCGGAATAAATCATTTTGTTTGATAACCAAACAAAGAACTATTATCCGCTAGTGCTGATTGTGTCCCTTCGGGCCACTCTATCCCCGGCTTTGCCGCCCCTTCTCCAAGGGGCCACACGCTAGTACGCTTGAGAAACCTGAGTAACCTATAATCTATAACCTCTAACAGAATCACACCTACTACCGCAAATCTTTAATAGCAATAGAATTAGGTCGTTGGAACAACCATCAACTAACAACTACTCCAATTCTTTATTCTTGAGAAACTGTTTTCTATGTACCAGATGCATAACTTCCACACAGGCTTGCTTTAGCAAAGGAAGAGATAAGGTCTCTTCTCCTTTCTGGTAACTGGCATTTTTCTTTGCCAGATATATTTGGCGAAGCTCTTCCTCTACATTGTACTTTTGCACACGATGAATCCGTGTTCGTATATCTCTACATTTGCCAACCATAGTGCTCCAGCCATAGCTCCTCTTTTCCTTATTGTAAACCAGCCGCTTATACTTGGATGGCGTACAACATAGAATTTCTACATTCAATACAAACCGTTCCCCTTTGACAGTCGTAAAGGTATACCGGAGATGATCCGCACGATTCTTTCTGATGGTGTCCTTTCTTGCCTTACAATACTCCTGAATCGCGCCATCTATAAAAGAACGTAATTCCCTAGGCTCTATCTTCATGGGCATTTTTGTCAACACGATGTGATAATCAAAATAATAGGTCCCCTTTTGATTTTTTAACATCAAAATCAATTTCTGGTTTCCAATAGGCTGCAAATCCACCTTGCATTGAAGTTCCTTCCGAAGCCCATCTATAGCCACGTCTAACGGTTTCCTGCAAATAGCAGCATGAACGCGATATTCTTCTACATTGTCTACTAACTTATACATATGACATCCTCCAAAACACAATCGTATGGTTTTATGCTTTTATGCTTTTATTTTATCATAGCCTGCGCTTTTATATGGCATCAAGAAATGAAGTTAGCAAATATGATTTTATTTCCAAATAGGGTTACTCAGGTCCCTTGAATAAGATGATAATGCTATTGTCGATTTACAAACTGGAGAATAATAATACATCTACATACAAAAAGAGACTTTTGGAGTGAAAAGTTCATTCCAAAAGTCTCTTTTTGTAGCGTTTAAACAGAAGGAAAAACTGCGCTCATGGGAAATTCGGTGTTTTTTTGGCATATTAAAATGTCGAGAGTCCCAAAAAGCCAGTGTTTATCGGCTTTCCATGAGTTCTGCAATCTTTGCGATGATTATACGGCCAGATTTTATCTACTTTTTTAATGCGACAAAATGGGGGATTTATTTCATGTAATTTTGTCCAGTTTTTTTAATAGCGTAGAGTTCGCAAAATTTTCGGTGAAATTTTGGCCCTGAAAAATCGCAATAGTATGTTCTAAATTGCATGTGTATATGTTATACGTAAGAACGAATTCTAATTGTTATAATAGTCAAAAATGTATAAATATCCATAATTGAATAAAACGAGTTACTAGTTCACTTATAATACACTGCAAATTACTACAATCATTTTACTACAATGAGGGCATATTTGACAAACTTCCGTTAAATATTTACTGCTCCCATAAAGAGATAAAATGCAAAGAGGCAGAGCACATTTTCTGCTCTTTAAAATAAAAAAGCAGAACTCAATATAGAACCCTACTTTTTCCTATCCCAATTCTTCGGTAGTTTATTTTTTATAGAGTAAGAGTATTGTTTTTATATACAGAGCATAGCAACAGAAAATAATTCTTCCCCTGTTTCTAATGTAATATTTTCCCTGTTTTCAAATAATACTTTTGTGCACAACATATCTATTTTAGTCGTGTCTTTCTTGTTTGCAAGATCATCTTTGTATCCATGGTGAAATTGTCCCACTAGAGGTGTTTTCATATAAGGTTGCCAGGAGAGCCCCCGGATTAGTGTGATGTTTTTTCCTGTTTGTAGGAAAAGCACGCCTTCTTTCCCTTGGACAGCGATTCCGGCAGTGGTATCCAGCATATCCTGGTTCTTGCCATGCTGGATAGTGCTTTTCATGGAGATGTTTCTTTCAGCATCGAGGAATACTTTGTTTTCTCCTTCGATGATATCACTCTGGATAATGTCTTGGCTAGCTTTGAGGGAGATGCCATTTCTAAATATCGTGCCTTTGTTCACGATGTTCTTAGATGATATCTCTCCTCAGTGTACCCTGGTTCGTCAAAGTGTCCTTGTTGTCTGTAATCAAAGTGTTTGCACTGATGAGGCCACCGTCTTCGGTGAGAGATTTTGCCGTGCTGGCTTTGAGATAAACGTGCGGATAGAGGACGTCGTAGGCCTTACCATTCACCGTGGTGGTTTTTAGTCAGACCATATCACCTGTAAGCTCTTACGTATTTGTCCTTGACTAAGAAAATAATTTTTCACATAGAGAACAATTGAATAATAATTATTAATCCATTTCAGCAATAAATCGATATAGAAATATCACAATTATAATCATAATAATTTCAACAACAATCAAAAAGTTTCTACGTTGTATATTCACTCTATACATTTTGCCTAAGTCTTGTTTATGGTATACATAATTTAACTCAGCCTCTTTTTTTATTACTTGTAAAATCCCAATACTAGATGCACCAATAGCTAAGCAAAGATAGGAAAACAATCGCTCTTCTTCTATTTTGAAAATGCTGGCAATCATCTCAATTTTCAATAAAACTAGAAAACTTATTATCAAGCTTGAATAGCTTATCACATACTCCAGCAAGTAAAATTTTTCTGAAATATATTCCTTAGGAAACCTTTTGAAGCATTTATATGTCATACGACAAATTTCGAGAAAGAATATTATTTTAATTAAATCCATTTCCGTCATAATTAATTACCTGCTTTCTGAAATTGATTTAATTTTTTCACGTGCTCCTTTTCTTTATCAGTTTTGGTATTTTTTAACTTATATTTCAATACAAGAGCATCAATAGAACGATTAGCTATAACAGATACGCCTACTGATGCAATACCACTACTAAGAGATAACGTTCCAACAAAAGTGCTAAGCCCAATTCCCACAGAATCGTAGTAAATAGCCCAATACCTATCTTTTCCACTATAATCTCTGAAATCTTGGCTAATATTCATAGTGCCATTGACAACAGAACCTACAACGCTATATTTCCCAAGTGATTTTGCCCATGCAGGTGCATATTGCTGATCCTTTACCAACTCCCATGGTAATCCAGCACTTTCCGCAATTCCCCAATTTCGTACAGAGGCCCATCCATCAAAAGCCCCCATTCCCTTGTAGTCATAGTAGTCTTTTCCCATTATTTCATTTACTTTATCACGTGCTTGGTCTTCTAATGATTTTTTGACATCTATTGGTACATTCGGATCAGCAACAAACATCCCAGATGCAGTGACTCCTAATAATGTAAACGACTTATCATCAAGCTTTCCTACATCAGGATGGTCTTTTTCATAATTTAATAAAAGTTCTTCAGTATAATCATCTTGCAATTGTCTTTTCTTTCTATAATATTCAGCCTCATCTGTATTTCCAGCATTTTCTGCCTGCTTTATTTTTTCGGCATAATCTTGTGCGTCTTTATGATTAATCCAGTTAAACTTTGTTCCACTCCATGCTGTAGCAGATCCTACGTCACCATCTCCACCAAAAAGTTTCCCTGTCGCATACCCGAATATGCTAGAAACTTCTTCTCGCATATCCGGATGATCCTTCAGGAAGTTGTCCAGTACTGGCTGCAAACTTTCCATACCACCTTCTGCCATCGCACCAGAGAGGGCATTGTTTCCGCCGAGTTTAGCCGTAATACCGCCTAAAAAGCCATGGAGAAGAGCTCTTCTAGGATCATCTTTGCTCCAATGTTTTTCTTCTGCAATATCACCTATCTTTTCTGCTCCCAGTTTGGCAAATTCACTCGCTAATTCTTGCCGTTCTTGTACTTTTTCTTTGTCAAAAATCTTTTCTAGCTGGTTCAGCGTATTCTTGGTATCGCGATTGAGGTCAGAAACATTCTGCTTCTGGTGCTCCTTATCAGTGATAGTAATCGTTCCTTCAGAAATAGCAGATTTTGTTGTGCTACCAGCTTTTCCTTTCACTGGTTGTGATTTGACAGGACTGGTTGCTACTTTATTCCCACCTACTTTTTGTGTCGTACCGTCCGTATTTGTAATCGTTTCTTTCGGAGACCAGCTGACACCATAGTTTCTACCATCGGCGGTCGCTTTATAGTCTGCCTTATTTTCTACATCTTCCCAGGTCAATGTACCCGTGGTTAAAGTATTTTTATCTTTTGTGGCACTGCTATCAATCAAACCACCGTTGAGATGGGTATTATCTTTGACGGAGATATCATAACCTTGACTACCTGCGGTAATACCAGCTTGATTCATTACGCTTTCATAGTTGGAATCAGTCTGTCCTTTTGACGTGCCAATAGTCATTCCACCATGTCCAGCAGTTGCTTTGCTAGTACCTGTTGTGAGCCCCATGCCTTTACTTTCATTATGAGATGTATAGTTGTCTTTATCTTGTACGCTTTCGATGGTCAAATTTCCACCTACCTTCATTGTCACTTTATCCACGTAGGCATTGCTACCTCGTAAGGTTGTGTCTTTTCCACTTTCCGTTGTCAGGTCTTTTCTGGCAATAACTTGACTACTGGTATGGGTTAAGGTTTCTTCTGTTTCATTGCCCTGTCCTTTGCTAGCATTGGCATAGAAACTATTCCCTGTGGGTGCAAAGTTCATGCCTGCTTGGCTACTCTTGCTGCTTTCTTTCGTGTTACTGGTGCTTCTATTTTCTGCTGCATCGAGGGTAATGTTTTCTCCTGCTTTCATAGAAACAGTATCACCAATAATTTGTGATCCTTTCATTTCAATATCTTTCTTTGCAGTGATATGAATGTCGTTATTCGCTAATAGATTGCTTCCCACTGCTTCTGTTGTTCCCGTGTGATTTTCCGCTTTAAAGGAACTGGAACCAATCCCTACACTGACTCCGGGCATGCCTTTTCCTTTTACATCTTTGAGCATTTCTTTACTCTTCGCAATAGTTTCATAGACTTCACCACCATAGAGGGCTTTCAGCTGTTTATCTCTAGCACTAGAAGCCTTTTTGATGTTGTTCATGATGCACTCCCAATACGTTTAATTTTCTCATAATATTACTTCTCCATTCGCTTTTCGCTATATGCTATATGACTAAATCCCAAGCGAATATTCCATATAATACAAAATGTATGGATAGCATTACATACATAGCAATGGCTGATCCTTTTTGTAACATTGGCTGTTTTTCTAATGGAACTGGCTTATTATTAAGTTTATATTCACAAATCATATTCCATTGGAAATAAGTAAAGTAAATCATCGTACACAACATCATAATTACTATTAGTAAGAATATTGGTATATCAGTAACTACAGGAAACATATATCCTTGGAGAATATTAGTCGCTGAAAATAACAAATTCATAATTACATCAATAATTAACATCAAACAAGCAATCCCCCAAATAAATATCCGGTATGTTATATCCTTCCTTTTTAAAATCAAGGAATAACTATAAAACACAAAATAAAAAGACAGTAGCAATACTCCTAATAAGTTATAAAATGAACGCCAATTTATAATTGCCATGATAACTAACCTCTCTTCTCATCACTAGTCTCTCTTTTGGGGTGATCATGTTCTTTTTGCAATTCATTTTCTAATTTATCTTGCATTGCATTACCAGCTAATCCCCCCAATATTCCGCTTCCGACTAGCCGTGACTTCGGCATTAATCCAATATATTTTCCTCCTATATTTAATGTATTTCCTACAATATACGCCGTTTCTGCACCAACTACCCATGCATATGCTGTATCTCCAGGGGAATTACTTCTTATTATATGAAGTCCATCTGTAATGTAATCAACACCATTGATAGTGTATTTTATATATTTAGAATCAGAAGCGTCTTTTAAGGCATCCGCTGTTACTCTTACCAACGGCATCTCATAAAAATTATCATGCTTCTGTCGTTCCTGTAAATCGCTCACCCAGCTTTCATAGCCATTTATAAATTTGTCCGTACTCTCAGCAGTAAAGCCATGCTCTGTAAGATAGCTTCGTACAGCACCTTTGGCATTTTCACTTCCAGTTTCCAGGTTATCGGAATCCGCCCCAATTTGATCAGTCTGATCGGCTATATCCATCAATGTATTACTAAGTTGATACCATTCTTTGTCAGTAAGTTCTTGTCCATCTTGCTTTTTCAATGTTCGCTTTAGTAATGGTTCTGTAGCTAACTCAAATCCTAAATAATTTCATTTCGATGCACCTAAAGACACGCCAGCTCCCATCGATACATCTTTTGATAAAGAACCAATCGCAGCACCTACACCAGCACCAATCCACTGTACTGTATCAGGGTGCTTTTGTACCCAATCTTCACCTTTGGTTTTTGTCAGATATCCCATGACATATTCGTTGACACTGCCAGATTAAGCACCTGTCATTGCGTTGCCACCAGCCATATCTCCCATGAGAGCCCCAAAGGCACCGTGAAGCAACATCTTCTCCGTAGTCCCATCTTTCCAGCCTTTGCTTTCGGCATATTTATGGATTGCCTGATTGCCATACTTTTCTAGCATACCTACCAGTTCTTGTCTTTCTTCTATCTTGGTCTTGTCAAAGATTTCCTGTAACTGATTCAAGCTATTTTTGGTGTCTCGATTGAGACTAGAAATATCCTGTTTCTGCTGCTCTTTATTCGTAATGTTAATGGTACCGTATGCTACAGCTGATTTCGTCGTGCTATTCACTTTGTCTTTGACAGTAGGTGTCAAATTCGGCGTCAGCCCTCTCCGGTTCAGTTCGCTACTCTTGTCATTAGGAGCATAGGATACACCCATTCCACCTGCTTTATAATCCGCTTTGTTAGCTGTATCTTCCCAGCCCAAAGTACCCGTAGTCAGTGTATTTTTATCCTTACTTGCATTGCTATCAATCACACCACCTTTGAGATGGGTATTGTTTTTCACTGTGATGTCAAATCCTTCACTACCTGCATGAATACCAGCCTGGTCAGCAGCACTTTCATAGTTGCTATGAATGGTATCTTTGCTTACACCACCGCTGGCACTGGTTTTACCATTTTTCATACCATAGTTAATGGATAGTCCTGTAGACGTATTCTTCTCTTCATAGGTCTTTTTATCTTGCTTCGTTTCGATAGAGAGATTACCGCCTACGTTACCAGTGACTTTTTCGCCTGTCATTTCACTTCCTGTGATAGTGGTATCTTTGCCACTGGTAAAGTTCAAATCTTTGCTCGCGGTGACTTGGCTCTTTTCGTAGGTGGTTTCGTTTTCTTTGACATGACCATTGGCTTTGCTATAGGACGCACTGACACCTTGCAATCCGCCCACGCCAATAGAAGCGCCAATGCTGGCACCGCTGGATTTGGTGTTTTCTTGAGTATTATTGCTGTTTTCAGCAGCAGAGATATCAATGTCTCTCTTAGCATCCAGTATGACATTCTCACCACTTGCCTGACTGCCTTTGATATGAATATCTTCCTTTGTAGCTGTGATAGTCACGTCGCCGGTAGCACTGATGTGGCTTTCTGCTGCTTCTTTGGTTTCACTATGGCTTTCGGCTTGGCTATGGCTGGTTCCAATCCCTACATTGAGGGTAAATGTATTCTTTCCGCCTAGCTGGTTATCTTTGTCTTTACTAGAAACAATAAAAAATTCACTATAATACTTTTCATTTTGACATCCCACATATGAGCATTATAATTGCTGGTACCCCTAATAATAATGGAGCCACAAACGATATTCCTATATTTTGATTGATTTTCTTTTTTGTTTCTTCATTTGATTCTTTCCTGTTACATAATATTTTCACTTTTTTTGTATAATATATTCTGCTTGTAATAGCAGCACTTAAGTAGAATAAGCTTCCAAGAAAATTTTCAAAAACGACAGAAACATTTAACGCTAAACAAATATATCCTAGTGCCATAAAGAGATATGTAATTTTTTTGTATATTTTATAATTCATAATATCTCACCAATTCTCGCGATTAATCCATACCATTTTTAATAAAATTATCCTGCTCTTCTTGTTTTTTCTTTTCTACCTCTTGCGGCAACAGTGGAGGAATAAGCATATCTTTTGCTTTTCCTAACCCTAAATCCGCTGCCGTTGAAGAACCAATTCCAGTAAATAGACCCGCATTTCTAAATAAATACAGTTCTCCACTTGCAGTAACAATATCGAATAAGATCCTACGTTTAGCTCCATAATATCCATATTTATTGACATCCGAATCATCCAATATAGATGAAATTGTATTCATCAATGTACCCACCGGAGCAGTCCAACCTGTAACTTGTGATGCCCTATAATCTAGTCCACCTGCCAAAGCATCCTTTGCAAATGTGCTTCCTGCATTAAGCATATCATTTGTATAAGCATCTACATATAAAGGTGGTATTCCATAAGGTATGCTTCCATAATTTCCAAAAATATTGTTATAAACATCTTTTTCTTGGTGCGCGAGCCACTCATCATTTTGTTTTCTATCAAGCTCTTCATATTCTGCATCAATAGCGGCTCTTTCTTCTGGCGTTTTAGCATTATCTCTGGCATCCCTATATTCCTTCACCTGCTTATGAGTTAACCAGTTAAACTTCGTTCCACTCCATGCCGTAGCAGCTCCTGCTTCGCCATCTCCACCAAAGAGTTTCCCTGTAGCATATCCGAAAATATTAGCTACTTCTTCTCGCATATCTGGATGGTCTTTTAGGAAGTTGTCCAGTACTGGCTGCAAACTTTCCATACCGCCTTCTGCCATCGCGCCAGAGAGGGCATTGTTTCCACCAAGTTTAGCCGTAATACCGCCTAAAAGGCCATGAAGAAGAGCTCTTCTAGGATCATCTTTGCTCCAATGTTTTTCTTCTGCGATATCACCAATCTTTTCTGCTCCCAGTTTGGCAAATTCACTCGCTAATTCTTGACGCTCCTGGACTTTTTCTTTGTCAAAAATCTTTTCTAGCTGGTTCAGCGTATTCTTGGTATCGCGATTGAGGTCAGAAACATTCTGCTTCTGGTGCTCCTTATCAGTGATAGTAATCGTTCCTTCAGAAATAGCAGATTTTGTTGTGCTACCAGCTTTTCCTTTCACTGGTTGTGATTTGACAGGACTGGTTGCTACTTTATTCCCACCTACTTTTTGTGTCGTACCGTCCGTATTTGTAATCGTTTCTTTCGGAGACCAGCTGACACCATAGTTTCTACCATCGGCGGTCGCTTTATAGTCTGCCTTATTTTCTACATCTTCCCAAGTTAATGTACCAGTAGTAAGGGTATTTTTATCCTTTGTGGCATTGCTATCAATCAAGCCACCGTTGAGACGGGTATTATCTTTGACGGAGATATCATAACCTTGGTTACCGGAAGTAATGCCTGCTTGGCTCGTCACGCTTTCATAAGTGGAATCAGTCTGTCCTTTTGACGTGTCAATAGTCATTCCACCATGTCCAGCAGTTGCTTTGCTAGTACCTGTAGACAGTCCCATGCCTTTGCTTTCATTATGAGATGTATAGTCATCCTTATCCTGTACGCTTTCAATAGTTAGATTACCACCTACCTTCATGGTCACTTTATCCCCATAGGCATTGCTGCCACGTAAGGTTGTGTCTTTTCCACTTTCCGTTGTCAGGTCTTTTCTGGCAATAACTTGACTACTGGTATGGGTTAAGGTTTCTTCTGTTTCATTGCCCTGTCCTTTGCTAGCATTGGCATAGAAACTATTCCCTGTGGGTGCAAAGTTCATGCCTGCTTGGCTACTCTTGCTGCTTTCTTTCGTGTTACTGGTGCTTCTATTTTCTGCTGCATCGAGGGTAATGTTTTCTCCTGCTTTCATAGAAACAGTATCACCAATAATTTGTGATCCTTTCATTTCAATATCTTTCTTTGCAGTGATATGAATGTCGTTATTCGCTAATAGATTGCTTCCCACTGCTTCTGTTGTTCCCGTGTGATTTTCCGCTTTAAAGGAACTGGAACCAATCCCTACACTGACTCCGGGCATGCCTTTTCCTTTTACATCTTTGAGCATTTCTTTATTCTTCGCAATAGTTTCATAGACTTCACCACCATAGAGGGCTTTTAGTTGCTTATCTCTAGCACTAGAAGCCTTTTTGATGTTGTTCATGGTATCAGTCAATACGTCTGCCACGCCGCCACCTACAGAAACAGTGAGCCCACTCTTCTTGTACTCATGCTTTTCTTCACTGTGGTATACATTATCTTTACTGGAAATGTCTACATTTTCTCCCGTCAGAGAAATATCTTTCCCAGCAATGATATCTGATGCATTCACATGTACGTCTTTGTTTGCTTCGATGGTCACATTACCAGAAATACTACCAACAGTAGAGCCTTTCTGCGTCACATCAGCGTCAGCATACTGATCCTTCCGTTTTTCACTACCAATGGTAAATCCTAAGCCACCACCTAAGAGGCCACTCTTCTTGACTCGCTTTTCGTAGTCATGCTGTTCTACTTCTTCGGCACTTTCGATAGTGGTATCTTTGCCAGAGGTAATGGACACGTCATTCGTACCTACCACATTGGACGCTGTAATAGTCGTATTTCCACCTGATGTAATACTTACCTTATTTCCTGAAATCATACTACCTGTAGCGGTCTTGCTTGCGTCGTGGCTCTTGATAGTGGTTGTTTTATGGGAGAGAAAACCACTTTCTTTATACTTGAGGCCATAGTCGTCAGTCGCTTCATTGTAACCGTTTTCAATGGTCACATCATTGTCTGCTTTGGCTGTGATAGTCCCACTTTCACTGGCTACTGTGCTATTTCTTGCTTTGATATCATTGCCTGAAATGAGAGAAATATCCTTGCCTGCAGTCAGGGTATTGGTCGTTTCTGTCTTTCTGTAAGTACGAATATAGTTGTCACTATCCTCGGTCATATCTTTTTTAGCTTCCAGTGCATCTGTGCCCATGGTGAGATTATGACCAGCAGAGAGGATCATGGAGCCATTTTCACCGAGTGCGGCTAGAGTACCACCTGTCATGGTGATGTCTTGTCCTGCTTGCATAAGGAGTACGCCTTCTTTCCCTTTCACTGCAATGCCGGCAGTGGTGTCTAGGATATCCTGGTTCTTGCCATGTTGAATGGTGTTTTTCATGGTGATGTTTCTGCCCGCATCGAGGGAGATTTTGTTTTCTCCTTCGATGATACCACTCTGCACGATGTCTTGGCTAGCCTTAAGGGAAATATCGTTTCCAAAGATGGTGCCTTTGTTCACAATGTTCTTGGACTTAGCTACAATGGTATTTCCTTTCAGTGTGCCTTGGTTCGTGAGTGTTTCTTTCGTGTCGGTAATCAAAGTACTCGCGCTGATGAGACTGCCGTCTTCGGCGAGTGTCTTCGATGTACTTCCCTTGAGATAGACATGAGGATAGAGGACGTCATAGTTCTTCCCATTCACCGTAACCGTGGTAGTTTCTAGCCAGACCATATCACTGGTGAGGCTTGCCATTTGTTCTTTCGTGAGGGAAATGCCTGGTTTCAGGTTGTATTCTTTGGCGCAGGCGATACCTGCATCCATTAGATCTTTGTATTCCTCTTCGTCATTGGTATAGCCATTAAGATAGCGCATACCGGTGAGCTGGGTCACTTGGTTCCGAATGAGTTCTTGTTCATAGAATCCATCACCGAGCCGTTTATTCACTTTGTCGTTATCCCAGAGAAGCTGGTTGTACATGTAGTCGGAAGAGAGGAAGTTCTTTTTGTTTGTGAAGGCCGGATCGGTCTCGATGAGATACTTTGCCTTTTCTTCTGGATGGAGTTGATAGAGAGAACTATCCGGAATGAAAGACAGGGTACCGCCTGTTTCTTTTCCTGCGGTACTCCCTGGATTGATTTCTTTGCCGTCAGTGAATGGATTGAGGTTATTCTGGACGTTATCCCGCATGGTTTGGGTGATATCTTCTTTGTTTGGATTCTTCCCTGTATTTCCTTCATAGGTGCCTACATCAAGAGAGGTGGGATTGTCCAGTTCGTTCTGTGGCGTCATGAAGATTTGGTCTCGATAGTGCCTTCTCCAGGATTTATGGGGGAAATGCCGTTTAGCGGTATAGCTTTCCTGTGTGGTACCGAAAGTGATTTTCTGTACTTGGTTCTTTTCAGCGATATTCTCCAATGTACCACCGGTTGCCGTTAGGGTACTCCCAGCGGTGATACGGCTGTTTTCATTGGTCACGTTGCCTGTGAGTGTCATATCTTTCCCACTGGAAATCGTGCCTGCTTTCGTTTCTTGTACTTGTTTTTCTGATGTATGGGTGTTGGTACGAATGATGGTGTAGCTTTTGATAGCTTTACTTTCAATAGCACCGATGGAATCATTGTACGCCTTGGCTTCTTCGTTGTAGGCTTTTATCTTTTCATTGAGTTGAGCAAGAATTTCTTTATACTGCTTGTCCCAGTCGGCTTGCTTCGGGTCATCGTAGCCGGGGCGTGGAGTAGACATAGACGTGACGCCAAGTTCCTTGAAAATGGGATCATCGTAGTCATAGTTTGGTGCTTCTTTTCCTACTTCATCATCTGGGACTGGGGGTTCTCCGTCTTTCCGCTCTTCCTCTGTGATTTGTTCAATCTTGTCATAGCCCGCTTCTTCATAGAGAGTCTTTGGAGTAATGCCTTTGTTATGGTACGCTCCATAGCCGCTATCGAGAGCAGAAAATTCATCTCTGGTGAATGATTGTCCTTTTTCTGGATGGCCGTTCTCATCGATACGGATGAGGTCTGGATTGGTGACTTCGCTTGTCCACACTCGTTCGGAAGAGAAGGCTTCATTGGCATTGGTGATGATAGGGGCTGTGAGAGACACATTTCCTTGTGCTTTGATGTCTGCCCCGCGATTGGTGATGTCTTTGGTTTCAGAAATGGACATGTCACCACCCGCATAAAGCAGAGAAGAGGCGCTATTAAGCAAGGTATTCCCGGTGATGGTCATGTCATTTCGGGCTGCCATGGTTCCTGATTTCATTTTTTGCATATCTGCCAAGATGGTGTCTACGGTTTCTTTGGATGTGGTATAGGCTTGTTGTTTGTCCTTGATGGTCTGGAAATAGGCGTCTTTCTCACTATCGCTTTTGAAAGCCGTCACGTCCACTGCAAAGGTGTCATCCAAATCTTTTTCTTTCTGCCGGAGATCTTTCATGGCAGTAGCCAGTTTGTCTTCCAGTGCATTGTCTTTTCTATTTTCCAGGGTCTTGGCATGAAGGGTAATGTCATCACCATAGATACGACCGGTCAAAATGTTTTGCAATGTATCTGTGGTGATTTCGTTGGTGTTGTCTGCACTTACTAGGCCACGATTAGTCAGAGACATGGACGTGATAGAAACATTGCCACCGTTGATTTCAGCACTATCCTTATTATTGATATCGTTAGCTTTTAGCGTCAGTGTCCCTTTGGCTTCCAATTTCTTGCTATTGGTCAAGTTGCCTTTGGTAGAAATGGTCAGATTTCCATCTGCTTGGGTGATGCCGTAGTTTTCTTTCGCCTTGTCATTGGTGATGTCATTTTCAGTTGTGATAAATAAATTGTTTCCGGCTACCAGTTTACCATCTAGTTGAATATTTTTGGTGGTAATCGTTTCATTCTGCCCGGCCGTAAAAGTTCCTTGTGCAGTATGAATCTGGTCAGAAGAGATGGTAACATCCTCATTGGCTGCAATTTGCCCTTGCTCGTTTTCCAATTTATCTGCTACAGAAATGGTACTGCTACCGTATGCAGTCAGTTTTCCTTGGGAGTTATCCAGTGATTTTCCTTGGATAGATAAAGTGCTACCAGAAGCGATATTGCCATTTTGATTGTTCATATGACTGGTTTGGATGGTCACGCTTCCATTAGCAAGAATTTCGCTGCTCCCATTATCCAGCGCATTTTCATCATCACTGGTTGTCATAATAGACAAGTCTTTCTCAGAAGCAATGGTCTTGCGATTAATGACTTGATTGGCAGTGATTGTCATATTTCCTTCGCTTCCGATGGTTTTATCATTGGTAAGCTGTCCATCAGCGTGTAGCGTCATATGTTCAGAAGCGGCCATAGTCCCGGTGTTTTGGATATCCTTGGCATGGATGGTCATGTCTTTCGTGCTGTGGGTGGTCCCTGCGTGGTATAAGTTTCCTTGGTTATCCAATACCAGGTGCTGGCTTTCGATGGCTCCTTGGATGTCTATAGGAAGTCCTTTTTCATTACCAATAAGGAAGATACGGCCAGCATACATACCGCCCAGGTCTTTCACGTCGATAGCAATTTCCGGTTTCTTTCCCTTACCTTCGATGGCGGTGGCCTTTCCTATATTGGCATCAATTACATTAGCACCGGTGGTGACATTCACTGTATTTCCAAAGATAGCCGCTTCGATTTCTGCGGCTCTGGTGTAGAGTTCTAGTGTGTCTGCTTTCTTCCCATTAAGCCCATTTCCAGTAATAAGAATAGTAGCATCGTTGTCTACTCGGAAATCTTTCAGTCGTTCCTTGTTGTCATACTCCGGTTTGCCCGTGGTCAGAATGGCACGGCCTGTATTGATAAATCCGCCACCATTGACGGTAATGCCATTAGGGTTGGCGATGATCACATCTGCTTTATGGCCTGCTACTTCCAGAAAGCCATTCATCATCGTAGGATTTCCGCTGGTTACCTGATTCACGATGATTTTCGCTGGGCCTTGTGCCATATTCGCATTGCCTTGTACATATCCAGCAAGCTCTGTCTTGGATAATGTGTAGGAGTTATTCAGAATCGCCCCTTTTGCAGGAACGTTGAAGCGGTCATAGTCATTGCGAGATACACCACCAGCAGAAGGAGCGGTAATATTGACAAGAGGAATCCCATTGGCTGTTTCTTGCACTAAGGGCTGCCTGTTTCCTGGAGCTTTCTGGTCTGGTAAAATGGGTGCTTCAGCGAAAATAGCGGTGTCAGCGAAAAACACTCCTGCTAAAAGAATACTCAGGATTTTTCGAGCGAGTTGTTTTGTATGATTTCGTTGCATGATATATGACGCTTCCTTTTGTTTATTGGTGACTAGTGACTGGTAGACTGGTAACTAGCAAAGGGATTAGGCGGTAAAAGCTAGGTTATTAATTTTCTAATCCCTAATCCCTAGAACTTACAAGACAAAGTAAATCCCATGGGCCACCGTTTCGTATGATATCCTTCCGGTTTGTACAAGGCTCTGCTAATAAACGCATCATAGGAGAGACCAAAGGAGAAGGTTCCTCTCATCCCGATAGCAGCACCGGCAATGGTTTTGCCGACTAATGTGTCCGTGCTCACGCCGTAGACAGAACCTACGTCCAGTCCCATATAGAACTCACTATGCAAATCAGGGATCGTGCTGGCTAATTCATTTCGTAAATACCAACCACTTTCGCCCATGAGAATATATTCTCCATCAAAGCCATTTACTGTATATCTATTTCCGATACTTAGCATATCCACGCCATAGAGACGGTTGCCCTTGGTATTCCACTGACCGTGAAGGGAACTGGAGAAGGTGGCCGGCCTATGCCCCATCGTAAAAGGCTGATACCAGTCCACATCAAAAAGCCACATCTGGTATCTTGTTTTGGGTGCATCAGGATACTCATTTTCTTTCTGCGCACCGAACCAGCCCATACCTTGTTTGTGTGCTGCTCGAAGATACAGAGTATTTCTTCCGAAATAGATTCGATCATTGAATCCAATTTCCAAAGCGGATGTGTCCATGGCTTGCACAGGAATTTCCGTATCATTGATGAAATAATGGGAGTCTCGTTTGCTCACCGTGATATCCACCGATCTTCTTTCCGTCTGAGAGCGAGAAATCATATGCTCCAAACTGAAACGGGTGGTTTGAGATTTTCCGGAACTGGTAAAGTCATATGGCTTAGAAGGAACAAGTTGATTGTACCTATTTCTACTGTGACTGATGGTTAGTCTGTCTTTTCCATGAGGGATAGAATAACTGAAACTCTGGCTCCGTGTCCCTTTTTCGTTCCAATCCCGGCTGGTATCTAGCGTATTGGATATGTATAAGACATCATTGGCGTTGAACACTCGATCAAATCCAAGGCTAGTTGTAAATTGGTCTTTCCCCGTTTCTTTCATCCCTGAATCATCGAAAGACAGACTGCCATGAACTTGTTTCTGGCTATGGATGGTGAGTTCTAAATCTGAAAAACCAGGTTCATTGGTTGGAAGGATTTTCATAGACACATCAAGCGAAGGGACCCGCTTTATATTCTCCAGACCTTCCTCTAACATACGAAGATTCAAAAGTTCTCCTTCGCGAATGGGGAAAGCATTTTTCCAAGGAATATTCTCACTTCCTTTTGCATACACCACATGTCTCAATTTCCCAGAAATACAATACAAAATAAGTTTCTTCTTCGATAGATTCTGTTCCGGTATCACCACTTGGCTTGTCACATAGCCCTTATCTTGTAATTTTTTATTCAGTCTTTGTACTAGTTCTTCTATGTCTGATAGATTTAAATTTCTGTTTTCATAGGGAGAGAGTAATTCATTCAAAAAATCCAATTCTTCAGGTACATTTTTCAATACAATTTCTTGCACATAAAAAGCAGCTGATGGAAGAGATCCACTGGATATGTCTTTCTCACCGGCTGCTTTTTCTACTTGTATACGAGGCAGACTTTCTCTATCTGCTTTCCATTTGGCTATTTCTTTCGCTTGATTTTGTAATTCTTGATGTGCAAAAGGTTGTGATATATCTGCAGCATCTACGGATACTTGCATACCAAGGCATACAGTCATGATAGGTATAATTATGCATCTATTTTTCATATAGTTTCCCTCCCCTACATGTAATGCTGTTAAGTTAAAGATTTGCGCCGGTAAGCCTGATTTCGCTTGTGTTCTCAGGTTTCTCAACCTCTGAATCATGAGTAACCTGAGAAATTTTGCTACGAAAGAGAACATTACTATTTTGCTTAACTTAACAATATTGCCCCTACATGTGGGCCTTTTTTTCTTCTTGATTACTCATTCTAGCACTGATAATAAGCATTTGCAAAACCTTATAATCATCTTTCCTCTATAATGAAAGGATGGTTTCCCATGATTTGGGTAGAATTTTAAGCGATGTACATTACATCACTTTCGTAGGTTTTATCGAGGAAAATGCATGTGTTGTTAAATATAAACTAACAAATGAGTTCATTTAAAGCTAACATTATTTTTGCTATTCATAGATTCATTCGGTTTATATAAAAATCTTCTATGATTATACTGAGGAACGGATCCCACGAACGAGTAATTAATTTCAGGAAATAAAATTTGAAAACGTATATCCAATAAATATATACATGAATTTCATAGGAACCAAAAAAAGAGACCTCCTTCATTAGATTGGAAGTCTCTTTTTCTATATGGTTTTAGTTGTAGAGAGTGCCAAAAGCACTGATTATTAGTGGATATTTCACGGCAAAGCCAAAACAGGCTTGCCTAAAAACCGCTAAAAAGTCAGTATTTATCGGCCTTCCAAGAGTTCAGCAATTTTAGTGATGATGATTCGACCAAGTTCGTCTTTGGACATCTTCGGATACTGTTCCATATGTCCGTCTTTATAGAGCAAAGACGCGATATTGGTAGGAACGTTGAAGCCGGCGCCTGGCATGGCTACGTCGTTGGCTACCAACATGTCCAGATTCTTACGTTTCAATTTGGATTTACCGTGTTCGATGACATCCTGGGTTTCTGCAGCAAAGCCTACAAGGATCTGATGGGTCTTTTTCTGACCGAGGCCGAAGAGGATATCCGGATTCTGTGTCAGGTCGATATGAAGGCAGTCGTTGTCTTCTTTTTTGATTTTCTGTGAGGCCTGCACAGTAGGACGATAGTCGGAAACGGCAGCGGCCATAATGGCAGCGTCGCAGGTTTCGTAGTATTCATCCATGGCTTTGTCCAGTTCTCTAGCGTCATGGACGTAAACCACTTTAACTCCTGCTGGTACTGGAAGGGCTGTGGTGCAGCTCACCAATGTGACGTCCGCATCTTCCATCGCTGCTGCTTTGGCAATGGCATAGCCTTGGCGGCCGCTGGAGCGGTTGCTGATGTAACGAACCGGGTCGATATTTTCCTGGGTACCACCGGCGGAGACGATGATCTTTTTCCCTTTCAGGAGATGGCGACCGAAGAGGCATTTCTCGATACCTTCCATGATGGTTTCCAGTGCAGGGAAACGACCTTTGCCACTGGTGTTGCATGCCAAGTGGCCTGTTTCTGGTTCTACAAATTCATATCCAAAGGATTTCAGTTTTTCTATATTGGCCTGCACGATAGGATTTTCGTACATGTTGGTGTTCATAGATGGTACGAAAAGTACTTTGGCTTTGGTGGCCATAATGGTGGTAGAGAGCATATCGTCAGCGATACCATTGGCTACTTTTCCAATGATGTCTGCTGTTGCTGGAGCAATGACAAACACGTCAGCCAATTTTGCCAAGGCGATGTGTTCCACATCCCATTTGCTGATATTGGCAAACATGTCTACGGTGACATCGTTGCCAGACAATTCACCAAATGTGATCGGTGTCACCAGTTTGGCTGCATGGGCGGTCATGATACAATGCACGTCGGCTCCTCTTTGTCTGAGCTGGCTCACCAATCCGGCTGCTTTGTATGCGGCGATGCCGCCGGAGATTCCTACAACGATATGTTTATTTTCAAACATCAGTCTGTCCTTCCTGAATGCATTGGGTGACTGGTGACTGGTGACTAGGAAAATATGCCCAATCACCAGTCACGAGTCTACCAGTCACTATCATGCATTTTCATACGAAAAGGCAAGAAAAGAAATGATGGGACACCATGGAGTGGCTATCATGACTATTTCCTGCCTTTATGGTCTTATTTTTCAAAGGTATATGTAATTTTATCTTCGTAGATTTCTTCCAATGCGATGGTTGGGGTTTTCTTGCCTTCTGCATTGGCAATTAGTGGCAGCTGGCCGTCGGTCAGTTCGCGAGAACGCATAGCCGCCAGGGTTACCAAGGTGTACTTGGAATCTACTTTCTTGACAAGGCTGTCAATAGAAGGATAACACATCATTTTAAAGGTACCTCCTTATTAATATACTGTTTGAATATGGTTTCGATCTGCCCTTCGTTACGGGACAGTTTGCATTTTTCTGCTTCCAAAATAGCGCAGGTCTTGTGAATGGCATCTTCCAATTTGTCATTGACTACGATGTAGTCATATTTATGGGCCATAGCCAGTTCACTGGTGATCTGTGCCAGTCGTTTTTCGATGACTTCTTCTGAGTCGGTGCCACGCTGATGGAGACGACCGGAGAGGATTTCCAGAGACGGCGGAACGATGTAGATGAATACACCTTTCGGGTATCGTTCCTTCACCTGCATGGCTCCCTGGATATCAATTTCCAAGAGAACCGATTTCCCATCACCAATCATATCCAGAGCCCGCTTTTTCGGTGTGCCATAATAATGGTCATACACTTTGGCGTATTCGAGAAATGCATCTTGGGCAATCAATTTTTCAAATTCTTCGTTGGTACGGAAGAAATAGCTCTTGCCTTCCACTTCCCCATTTCTTGGTGCACGGGTGGTCATGGAAACAGAATATTGTAAATCAGGATAGAGCTTGCGAATGGCATCGCAAATGGTTCCCTTCCCGGCACCACTTGGCCCGGATACGACCAGAAGAATGCCTTCGTCTTTTTTCTGTGTTGTTTCCATCAGTTTTCATCCATTCCTTCATTGGTAACAACGTCTTTATTCATCAATCTGTGAGAGATGGTTTCTGGCTGTACAGCAGAAAGAATGATCTGCCCGCTATCCATGATGAGGACCGCTCTTGTTTTTCTACCATAGGTGGCATCAATCAATTCGCCTTTATCACGGGAATCTTGAATCATACGTTTAACCGGTGCAGATTCCGGGCTGATGATGGCCATCACACGGGCAGCGGCTGCCATATTACCAAAACCGATATTAATTAATGAAAAACCCACTGTCATACTCCCCTTATCTTATAGAAATTTTTCCGATTACTTCGGTATTTATATAAGTATACCATGAAATGGCAAGAAATGTTAGCTTTTGAACAAAAAATGGTGACTAGTGACTGGTGACTAGTAACTAATCCACGATTTTCCTAGTCACCAGTCACGAGTTACCAGTCTCCAATTATTCAATATTTTGTACCTGTTCTCTGATTTTTTCCAGTTCTGTCTTCACAGTGATGACACAATCAATCACTTCGGTATCGCTGGCTTTAGAAGCGGTAGTATTCACTTCTCGATTAATTTCTTGAAGCAGGAAATCCAATTTCCGTCCCACCGGTTCATCGCTGTTAAGCATCTGTTCAAATTGATCCAAGTGGCTGGCAAAACGAACCACTTCTTCGGTGTAATCTGTCTTTTCGGAGTAAATGGCTACTTCTTCCAAAAGGCGCGTTTCGTCCAGTTCGACCCCCATAGCATCTAAAAGTTTTGCCATACGGAGGCGAAGTCGTTCTTCATAGGCTTTGGCTTCTACGTCCTGGCGAGAAACAAGGAATGCCAGCTTTTTTCGCAAGAAAGCAAGACGTTTCTTCAAATCCACTTTGAGATTATTTCCTTCTTTTTCACGCATGGAAGACAAACTGGACAGTGCTTCTTGCACAGCCTGCCGTACCAGGGGAAGCATATCTTCATCGGAAATATTTTTCTTTTGCACCGAAAGGAACGATTCTGGAAGGAACAGCAAATCGGAAATTGCAATCCGACCTTTCACTTTCTTTTTCTTTCCTACTTGAGACAGCGCGGAAATATAAGCATCCAGCAGCGGTTCATTGAGTACCACTTCCACATCCTGTCCACCGGCTATGGGCGTAAAAGATAGAGATACATTGAGTTTGCCCCGATGGACCCCTTCTTTGATAGCCTGCCGGGCCGCTTCTTCTAAAACGCCAGAGAAATGATCGCTTCGGATATTGATTTCCAAGAAACGGCTATTCACTGCTTTGATTTCTGCATTGACGGTACCAATGGCCCCTTCGCCGGAGCCTTTACCAAATCCAGTCATGCTATTCATAGTTTTTCTCCTTGCTGTATCAAAATGATAGGGATTAGTAGCTAGGGATTAGAATGATTTTTTCTACTCCCAATAGAGACAATTGGTGGCTCATCCGCTACTGCTTTGAGATTTCTCCACTTCTGTCCAACATAGAATAAACTACACGGCAGCGGCATTAAGCACAAATCCCATTGACCCCTATGACGTTTACAGATAAAAAAGATTTGGGCGCTTCATAAAATTGTGCGCCCTTTCCTTCATTTCTCACTTCTAACTTCTCACTTCTAACTGCTTTTATAATTTGTATTCCCCTTCAAAAGCTTTCACTGCCGGACCGGTCATGAAGACGTGGCTTTCTGGGTTGCCATCCCATTCGATATGAAGGGTACCACCATCCAAATCTACATCGGCATAGTCTTTGGTGAGGCCATTGAGGATGGCCGCTACCACCGTAGCACAGGTGCCAGTGCCGCAGGCCATGGTGATGCCGGTGCCTCGTTCCCAAACGCGCATGCGGAAGTGATGGGCATCCAATTGTTGTACGAATTCCACATTGGTTTTCTTTGGAAAATGGGCATCCACTTCCAAATGTGCCCCTTCTCCGGGAAGATCAATGGACTTGATATCATCCACAAAGGTCACACAATGGGGATTTCCCATAGAAACGCAAGTGATGGGATAGGTTTTTCCTGTACCGCCATTGATGAGCGGTTTATGAATGATTTGTCCTTCCCCCATCCCAATGACCGGAATTTCTTCCGCCTGCAGATGAGGTTTCCCCATATCCACACGGACATGACCATTATCCAGAATTTCCGGATAGAGAATGCCTGCGCCTGTTTCCACAGAGAGCCGTTTGGTCTTCACCAATCCCAGTTCATAGGCCCATTTGGCGAGGCAGCGAATCCCGTTGCCGCACATTTCCCCTTCGGAACCATCGTTGTTGAACATGCGCATCCGAATATCTGCTTTATCAGAGGGCAGTAGGAAAATCACCCCATCGGATCCGACGCCGAAATGTCTGTCACTGATTTCTACAATTTTTTCTTTTACTTCTTCAAAATTTTCTTCATATCCATTGACGAATACGTAATCATTGCCGCATCCGTGCCATTTGGTAAAATGCATCGTTTATTGCCTCCTATATATGTTAATACTAGCAAGAGCTAGAGTTAACTGGTATGATTTCGCTTGTGCTTACAAGTTTCTCAGGTTACTCAAGTTGCTCAGGTTGCTCGAATGTGCCAATAGGCGCTAGTGAAATAGTAAACTCATTTTGTGAAATGTGAATTACATACCTGTCCCGAAACAACTAATAACATTTTATCACATTTCACTATTTCTTTCCTCTTTCATGATATATACTTAGTAGTAGCAAAGTTCTTTGGGAATTCCAAACAACCAATAACAGACAACAAGGAGACATAAAATGCAAATCGATAGTGCTACTTTATATGCATTTGTGAAAGAGCTGCAACAGCTCATTGCAGGGGCCCAGGTGCGGCAGATTCATCAAGTGGATAATCGCATCATGGACATGGAACTGTTTTGTCCCAATGCGAAGCCGGTTCACTTAATCTGCAACACCCATACCCCACCAGTGGTATATATTTCTACCAAAGGAAAGAAACAGAATCAATATGCCCCATCGCAGACATTCTGCATGACATTGCGGAAACATTTAGAAGGAAGTCGCCTATCCCATGTGGAACAAATTGAAATGGACCGCATCCTGGCCTTTTCTTTTGACCGTATCGAAGCAGGTGGCGCCATTGTAACCAAAACCCTTTGGGCTGAACTCTTGCCCGCTTCCCCAAACTTGATTCTCACTGAAGGAGATACCATCATCGATGCCTGCCTTCGCGGGAAAAAGCTGGACCGCCTTCTGGTACCAGGCGAAACCTATCGGTTGCCGGAAAATACGTCCCGCATGGATTTCATGAAATTTTCAAAAGAGGAACTGCGAAATATTTTAGATTACAACAAAAGCGGCGACATCAGTATCGAAAAATGGATTTTTGGCACATTCAATGGATTCTCTCGATTTTTGGTGGACGAAGTGTGCGCCAAAGCCAATGTGCCAGCCACTGCCTTGCTGACTGCCCTCACACAGACAGAAGAAGAGGCCCTTCTTTCTGCCATAACGACCATGCAGAAAGACATTGCTTCTTCTACCTTGCTTCATATGTATGCCGGAAAAAAGGGGAAATTCATCGTTTACCCCATTCCCCTCTCTATTTTGGGAGAAGAAACAGGCACTGCGCCAGTGATTCCATGGATGGAACAGACCGCAGAAGATGCAGGTGGCACCATTGCAGCGTCCCTCAAGGAATACCAAAAGAAAATTCACACCCTGATTAAACGCGAAGAGCGAAAGCTGAAGAAAATTGAAGACGAAATGAAAGAAACCGAACGAACCGAGCAGTATAAACTGTGGGGCAATCTGCTTTCCATTTATGCCTACGAAAAAATCAACGGCAGAAAAGCCATGACAGTGGATAACCTATTCAACGACCCGCCTACCAAAGAAACTATTCCAGTGGATCCCCTACTGTCCGTAACAGCCAATAGCCAAAATTATTTCAAGAAATACAATAAAATGAAAACCCGTCTGGTTATGGGACAGGAAAAAATGGACGAAGGAAAAGCCAAAATTGACTACCTGCAAGATGTACTCTATTTCAGCCATACCGTAAAAACGAAGAAAGACTTGGATGCACTGAAAGAGGAATTGAAAGATACAGGTATAGAAAAACTAGGAGGCCATAAGCCGGTCAAAGGGAATAAAAAGAAAAATAAGAACGAACCGACTCTCACAACGATGACCATCGATGGATTCAAAGTGCTGATGGGAAAAAATAGTACCCAGAATGAATACTTGACACTTCATAAAGCAGGAAAAACAGACCTGTGGTTCCACGCCAGAGCCATTCCTGGCTCCCATGTGGTTCTTCTCACCGAAGGAATGACCGTACCGGAATCCACATTGGAAAAAGTGGCTGCTCTGGCCGCCTGGAACAGCAGCGGCAAAGAATCCGGCAAAGTGGATGTGGATTGCACTTTGATTCGATATGTAAAGAAAATCCCCAATGGCCCTCCTGGATTGGTGAATTACACCCACCAGAGAACCATCGTTGCCGTTCCTACGGATGTGAAATAAAGGTTTCTCAGGTTAGTGAGGATTCTTACGTTTCTCAGGTTTCTCGAATATGCAATGCTATTAAATTAAGGATTTGAGTTAGCTGGTATGGTTTCGCTAGCAGTCACAAGGTTCTAAGGGTTCTGAAGGTTCTGAAGGTTTCTCGAATGAGCCGATAAACGCTAGCACTATCATCTCATTCGGCGCCCCTAAGAACCTTTAGTACCCTTAGAACCTTTCAGAACCTTTTTTACGAAAGAAATCATCGCATATCTCGCTTAACTTAATAGCATTACCCGAACATGCCTATAAGCGTATTCGAAATTTCCCTACCGAAAACGCAGAACGTCCATTCTTTTAGAAAAAATTCTTATCAAAAGAATGGATGTTTGTTATATCTAAAAAAAGGAAAAGCATGAAATGATACTCGCGAATATCATTTCATGCTTTTTGTATACCCAGTCACTAAAAATCACTGCCGCAATGCTTCAATGGCTGCTTTTCTATCTGGTTTTCCGAATACGGAAGAGCCGGCCACGAAAATGGTGACACCTGCTTCTTTCAGTGCTTTCACGTTATCTTTATTGACTCCGCCGTCCACTTCGATATCCAGGTCTTCTCTGCCAGCGGCATTTGCCATGCCGCGAAGGCGGCGGATTTTATCTAAGGAGTAAGAAATGAATTTCTGTCCCCCAAAGCCAGGGTTGACGGACATGATGAGAACGAAGTCCAAAATGGGAAGAAGTTCTTCTACCATTGAAAGAGGAGTGCCTGGGTTCAAAGCGATGCCTGCTTTCATTCCTTTTTCTTGAATGGCATGAACCAAGCGATCATGATGCACTGCTGCTTCGGCGTGGAAAGATACCATATCCGCACCGGCTTTGGCCAAGTCATCGAAATAAGCTTCTGGATGTTCTGTCATGAGGTGCACATCAAAAGTCAGTTTCGTGCACGGACGAAGGGCTTTGATAATAGGTGCGCCAAAGGTCAGATTGGGCACAAAGTGACCGTCCATGATGTCCAGATGGACCAGGTCAGCGCCCCCTTGTTCAATGTCTTTCAGTTCACTATCCAGGCGCGCAAAATCGGCCGATAACAGAGATGGTGCAATTTTCATGATTTCCTCCTTTTTGGTGACTAGTAACTAGTGACTAGTGACTGATGACGGGGTTTCTTTTTTCCCTAGTCACCAGTCACGAATCACCAGTCACCAAACTACCACTTATTATGAATATTCCGTATTTCTTCTCTCATTTCTAAATAGGATTCGTAGCGACGTTTTTCTATATTCCCTGCATCTACGGCCTGCCGAACGGCACAGTCCGGTTCTTTATCATGTTGGCAGTTATGGAAGCGGCACTGGCCCAGGTAAGGGCGAAATTCCCGAAACAGGTAAAACAGGTTATCCAAAGATACATTTTCCAAGTCCAGCAGAGTATATCCTGGGGTATCCATCAGTAGGTATCCTTTATCGGTTTGTACCAATTCTGCATGGCGGGTGGTGGTACGGCCGCGGCCGGTTTGTTTCGACACGGCGCCACTGATAAAGTGAGACCGTTTCAGGAAATGGTTCAGAAGACTGGATTTTCCTGCCCCGGATGGACCAGAGAAGGAGATAATAGGACCGTGAAAAGCTGATTCCAACTGGTCCAATCCTTCGCCAGTTTCCACAGAGGTCACAATGGCAGTGTAACCGGCCTTTTCATAGTATTTCTGTACGGCCTTAGCTTCTTCTCGTGCCAAATCACATTTGTTAATCACAATCAGTGGTTCAATGTCCGCATCTTCCGCCAGAGCCACCATTTTATCCAGGAGATAAATGTTGAGGTCCGGAGTTTTGATGGCAGACACCAAGACCAGTTGGTCGATGTTTGCCACCGGCGGACGGTGCAAGCTGTTTTTTCTAGGATACACCTTGGTGATTACCGCTTCGCTGCCTTTGTCCGTTTCGTATTCCACTTCATCGCCTACCAAGATATCGGTTTTGCGTTTCAGTTTTCCTCTAGAACGACACAAAGTTAAGTTCTTTTCTTCTCCCAAAATGGAGAAATAGCCATTCTGGTTTTTTAGAATGATTCCTTTCATTCCTTACAGCTCCCGATCTTGTACAACAGAACCATCGATAGAAACCTGGACTCTTACATTTCCGGTGCCAGATACATCTTTGGTGACGGTGCTTCCCGGATTGGCTTTGGAACTGAATACGGTGTGTTTTCCTGTATCATCGGTGACGAAAATGTCGACCTGGCGAGGATTGCCGCCCTTCGGGATGGTGATATTGACGGTTCCGTTTTTCTTCGCCGCTTTCTGCTTATTTCCTACAGTCAGATTGACCACATTGGAACTGGTAGATTCACCGCCTGCCGGGTCCTGGGACAGAATGATCGCATTGGAATCATCTGCCGAAGCTCCATCGCTGGCCGTAATGGTTCCTACAGACAGTTTCATGGAAAGCAGGGTATTTCTTGCATCCCCTAAGGTCATGCCTACCACGTTCGGGATGCTGGTTTTCTGCTTCATATTGATCACAATATTAATGCGAGCCCCTTTAGACGCTTTGGCTCCTGGTTCTGGACTCTGGGAAATAATCACTTCCGAAGGCTTATCAGGGTCGTTGCCATTTTCCACAGCGCCCAAAGCCAAACCCATCTTATCCAGTCGTTCTTTGGCCTGTTCCAAAGTGAGTCCTTTCAGGTCCGGAATGAGCATAGCGCTGCCGCCTTTGCTGACAGTCAGATGGATGATGCGTTTCGCCTTTACATTGGTTCCTGCCACTGGGGTCTGGGAAATAACTTCGCCCTGTGGAATGTCATCACTTTCTATTTCATCCACCGATACTTTGAGGTCCAACTTTTTCAGCGTGGTCTGCGCCACTTCTACTGGTTTTCCTACTACGTTTGGTACGGTGATATTTTCACTGCTCCAGAAGTTACCAAAACTAAAGAATGCCCAAGCAAAGCACACAATGAAAAGCACCGCCATACCAATCCAGATGTATTTCTGCGGAAGATTGGTGATGAAATTGGAAATCTTTGTTTCTTTGGTGCCTTTGGAATTTTTCAATTTCTTTCTGGAAATCGGACGGGTCATAGCGGTGAAATCATGAGACGCCGGTTTATAAATGGCGGTGGTAAAACCCTGGGCAATTTTCAGCTCAGAAATAAAATCCGCCACCGTGTCATATCGTTTATCTGGATCCTTCTGCAACGCCGTCAAGAGACATTCTTCCAGCATAGGCGAAATGGCCGGATTGTACTTGGTGGGACGAGGAATATCGCCTTGCATGTGCTTCAAAGCAATGCTAACCGCCGTTTCCCCCTCAAATGGCAGATGATGGGTCAGCATTTCATACAGTACAATACCTAAGGAGTAAATGTCCGTCTTAGCGGTAATCTTATCCCCTGCCGCCTGTTCTGGGGACAGGTAGTGCACGGAGCCCAAAATAGACTGTTTATCAATCACCGTAGAAGAATTGATAGCCCTGGCGATACCGAAGTCTGTCACCTTCACCTTGCCTGTCTCGGTGAGCAGAATATTATGAGGCTTGATATCGCAATGGATGATTCCATTGGCATGGGCTTCTTCCAAGGCATTTCCGATGTCGATGGCAATGCGCACCGCTGTATCGATAGGAATATTCGGATGAGACTGAATATATTGCTTCAGCGTCTCCCCTTCCACGTATTCCATGACGATATAATGGATATCCCCATCGCAACCTACATCGTAAATCCCGACAATATTCGGATGGGTCAATTTACCTGCTGATTGCGCTTCGTGACGGAATCGGATGATGAAATCATTGTCTTCTGCAAAATTGCTGTGCAGAATTTTCACAGCCACCACCCTGTCAAGAAGGATATCTTTGGCCATGTACACATCAGCCATACCGCCTGCGCCGATTTTCTTTATCAGCTCATAACGTTCATCAAGAATCTTTCCGATCATATAGTACTCCACATTTATATAAATTTATGCACTACTTTTGCATCAATAGTATCCATATAACGATATAAAATCAAAGTATCTAGGGATTAGGCCCTAGGGACTAGGAAAACAATGACTTGAAAGGTTATTGTTCATCTGATTTCTATTTCTAACATAGAGATGTTTGAATGAGTGATAAGGTTATAAAAGGTTATGGAAGGTTATAAGGCTTCCTGTTCCCCAATAAGCTTTTATAACCTTTGTAACCTTGTCGCTCACCTTCACTAGTCTATGTTAGAAATAGAAATCAGCACAATAATACCCTTATGCTTCTAACCAGTTAGTCGCTATGACACTGGCGTACTCTGGGCCTAATCCCTGTTTTTATAAAAGCCCAAAATCAAGGATACATTATCCCTAGCACCTGCCTCATAGACCAGCTGCATCAGTTTTTCTCCTGCGGCTTTCACATCCGCTTCGGACTGTCCGGGGCATTCCTGTAAAACTTTCTCGATAGTGTCATCTTCCACCATACCAGAAAGGCCGTCGCTGCAAAGGAGAATCATATCTCCCTCTTTCAGAGACACATGGCCTGTATCCACTTTCAAGGTATCATCGATACCAACGGCTCTAGTGATTTCATTCTTTCGGGGATGGAAACGCATTTCTTCCTTGGAAATCTTTCCCTCTGTGACCAGTTCCATCACAAAGGAATGATCCACCGTGATTTGGGAAAGCTTGCCATCTTCCAGGAGATACAGCCGGCTGTCCCCGACATGGGCCCAGTACAGGGTATCTTCAGAAATAGCCCCCACCACCATGGTGGTTCCCATGGAAGCCAGTTTTGGGCACGTTTCCTTTTCTTTTAAAATGGCCCTATTGGCACATAAAATAGACTCCTTCAGGGACGTCTCTGAGAAGGATGTCTCTTCGCCCTTTGTAAAGAAGTCTGCTGTTTCTTTGACCGCTATGTGACTAGCAATCTGCCCGCCTTCATAACCGCCCATACCGTCTGCCAGAATAAAAAGATGGGGCACCGATAAATCAATGGCGTCTTCATTCAATTTCCGAACCAGACCAATCTTGGAATCTCCGTAAGTCAGTATCATATGCCTGTCCACTTTGTAACATCGGTGATTGGCTGCTCGTATGAGATCATAGAAAAATATATTTCCATTCCCCCATCACCAGTTACCAGTCACGCAAGTATGAATTCTTTGCTACTCACCATACTACCATTTACCAGGCCAATAGTCAATTTTATTGGGACTTGCTATAAAAAATTGATGGATTTTTGTGAAGGAAACACCACTCTTAGAAAATCAAGGACCTCCAAAACTCATTGCTAAAACAGTACTGAACCACCGGTCTAATTAGAATCTTTCTTTCAAAAGGTGAAAACTGATTTATCGATTGTTATTAGTTGTTAGTTGTTAGTTGTTGGTTGTTTGGCCCCAACAGCCAGCAACAATCGATAATCCATTTGAAAGATTACTTAATGACCAGCCACTAAGTAATAAAAAATTATTGTAATAAAAGAAGCGGCGCATCCAAATTATGACGCGCCACTATCACCATTTCTAACTTTTCACTTCTAATTTATGTTTTTTACTACTTCTTCTCTTTGTCAAAAAAAGAATTGTACTGATCAATCGCTGCTTGCGCCTTCTGTACTGCTTCATTTCTCTTATTGATAATATCGTTGGCATCATTGGTGGCCCCATCGATATATTTCTGAATCGCCTTGATATACGCATCTACTTCATCTGCGTATTTCTTAAAGCCAGCAAAATCCTGTACGCCCCCTTCTGGAGGAACCGGCACCGGCGGGATCATTGTATCTACCACTGGATAAGGAATAGAAATATTGGTAGCTGCAGGATCCACCTGTGGTTCTTGTGCTGCCTCCTCTGCCATCACAGAAAAAGACGCTGTCATAACAAAAGATGTCATTAAAATAGCTATACATTTTTTCATAATATCACCTCATATATATTATACATATATATTATACATTAATAAACACCCATTCATTCTCTACGGCATACTGTTAATTTTTCATTTTTAGTCCAAACATAAATTCAGCAGGTATGGTTTTGTGTGTCTGATGCAATTTTAATATATGGAAGGGCAAAATTGAAAGATTTTGAAAAAAGATGTTGTGATTTTCCCCCCCTCTGCCATATTAAATATGGAGGGGGAAAATCAAAACTTCTACCTAGGGAAACACTGATTTAATCATTATCTGAAATCATTCTTGAATTTTTATTCAAAGCGAGGAAAGGAAATCCGCGAATAGCGAGCTATTTAAGGATTTCCTTGACGATGCTTTGGATAAAAATTCATATAATTTCAGATGCTTTGATTAAATCAGCGTTTCCCTAGGACGATGGGGATGAAATTGACCTATTGAAATGAGCGCTAGGGGCAATAGATAAAAGAAACCAAACGTAATCAAGAAGGACAACATTTCCTTTCCTGGTTGATAGATGTCTATAGGAACGATTGGACCTTATCAATTTCAACAGAAAATACTGCTAGCGGCATTTCCTGTTGAAAGAGATAAGCGATAATTTCTAACAAACAAATATCAACCAGCAACTAACAACAATTGTTCAGCTGGCTTCATAACGTCGTGAATTTGAATTAACGCGCAGACACTACATAAAAAATTTATTCGATTAAAATGGAGCTCTTCGCTTTTCCCATTTTTCATAATATTCTAATTCTTTTCGTTCTTTATACTTGCCTCTCTGTTTCTATTCCCATTCATCCTAATGGAAATAAGCACTTCAAATTTAAATTGCATTCTATATTTCAGCTTTTACTTTTTCTCATTTGCGCGTTGTTCTTTTGTTATTTTTGCACCTTTTGACTAAATACTACTTGCACCTTGTGGAAAGCCATGCTATACTGCAAACATGAAATGCAAGAGCTTGTGAGCTCTCCTCACGGAAGGCTGCTTCTAAGTTCTAAGGTACCTAGGACTTGTGTGACTAGCAGTTGGAAGAAAGGAAACTATAGTACAGGTTTCTTGGATGTCATCGGGCAGAGAAAAGGACATGTTACCTCTTGTCCTTGATTTGCTAGAGGTTAAGTAAGAATTAGTAAGTTAAAAGTTTAATTTAGTTTAAGAATACAAGAGAATCCGGATTACATGATTCCATTCCCATTGATCATCGACAACGTTTAAACGATAGTAAGGACACCTAGTGACACCTACATCCAGTTTAGATGTGTCTTTGATGAGACTAGAATGGAATCTTACCCCGGATTTTTCTTTTCAAGTTTATCAGAAAAAATTTCCTAAGATTCTGCTGGTTCAAGTGTCTGGCACAGTCTTGGTATATCCATACTGATCCACCACTATGATGGCAGAAACTTATTTCATAATAGGAGGATCTTATTATGGCAAGAATTTTGGAATACATTTTTGAAATGGAAGGTGGCGGGACAATGACAATTTCCATTCCCAACCCACCTGATAGCGTAGATAGTACTTTCATTAAAGAAAAGGCAGCAAAGATTATGCCTGTATTGTCTTCAAAATCTGGTGCTTCTGCAGTTTCTCTGAAAAAAGGGAGAATCCAGAATGTCAGTTATGAAGATATCGTATAGCAGGAGGTCGTATTATGGCTGTTGAAAGAACTATAAAAAACTTGAAACTTCAAGTCACGGTGGAAGATGGTACAACCTCTTCCGGTGCCAAGAAGGAAAAGAACTTGAATTTCAATAAAATCAAATTAACCGCTTCGGATGAGGAACTCTATGAAGCAGGTAAGGCATTGGCTGAAAGTCAAACTTTATCACTCTGTGGTATTAAAATCATTCCGACAACGGAATTAACAGAAAACGGTTAAAAGAAAAAAGAGTCGTAATCGCAAGATCACGACTCTTTTTTGTACGCCTTAGTATTGATAAAGTAAGTTAACGGTAAGCGTCAGAGATTCTGTGGATATTCAAAAAGTTTCATATATGCGACAATACCTCCAGATGAATCAGCTGGAGGTATTTAATTTACAAACCAGCGATAAAATCCATCGCCTTTTAGGCGCTAGTACTTATAGTAGCACGCAATGTGATACAAGTTTGTAAACTATAGTAGAGGTAATAACAATGAACGAGTATAGAGTAAGCGTCTAAACAATAAAAAAGCATTCATAACCACAAAAGATGATTATAAATGCTTTTTTATATTAGAATGAATACTGCATGCCTACTACAATACTGCGACCTGGCATAGAGTACCAATCCCCTGGTCTCCCAGAACTATAAATCACATGGGTTCGTTCTGCATACATTTTATCAAAGAGGTTATTGACCTTAAGGTAAATATTGAGATCTTTCTGTGGTTTATAGGATGCACTCACATTAAAGATGGCATAGTTATCGACAGGCCAACCATTTGGATAATCAGGATTGACTTTGCGCATGAAATAATACCCATCAAAAGCAGCTGTTACTTTATCATTCGTATAGTACACACCGAAAGTAGCCATATTCTTTGGCGAATATCCCCAAGTATAGGTATCCTCTTTATTATATTCTTGGAATAAATGCGACCAGCCTAAGTTCACATTCCAATGCTGATTGATTTCTGTGGTATACTCCGCATTCCAACCACGAGATAATCCCTTTGTATTGACATACCCGCTAGCACTTAAACCAATACCTCTTTCTGTCACTGTTTCAAACCAATTCACAGTCAAAGAACTTCTTTTACTAAAAGCACGATTATAGCCAACAGTCGATGTGCGTCCATAAGAAGATTGCAAATTTTTATTGCCATAATCTTTATTCAAGAGCTGATACATACTTGGCAAAATAAAGAAATCACTTCTTCCTGCGTAAATCTTATCTTTGCTAGTAATATCCCAACTCAATTTGTAGCTCTTAGATGTACGGCTATCTGCCTCAGCTATGATTTCTCCGCCAGTGGTTGGTTTATCATGACGAAGTCCTCCAGTTAATGTGACATGAGGCATAAGTAACCAGTCGTCTTGGATATAATATGAAATATTTTTCATTGTACCGTTATATTTCGTATTATCAGAATCAGTAACGACCCCTTTTGCCTGACTATAATCAATGCCCATGACTACTGTATGGCGTTCACTGGTATATGTTGCTTGTTCACTAATAAAATTATAGGTATTGTCATTATCGGCGTTGTATAATGCATGCCGATTTTGAGCATACATACCTTTGGTCGTACTATGGCGATAGGTGAAATTGTTCTTCCATCGGCTGGACAAGGTAGCATCATCCTGTAAAGTAATTGAATCGGTTTTGTAATCTCCATTATAGCGATTGTGATATATGATATCTGCTCCACTAAAGTCTGACTTGGTCTGATCAAAACTTGCCGACGCCTTATGATCTGGTGTAAATTCATATTCCAGCTTCGCCCCATAGGATGTAGATTTAATATCACTACCCCACTTGGTTCCGTTACCATCTTTGAAATCCCCACTGGCCTTTCGATCATAGTAAACATGGTAGCCTAGCTGTCCTTGCTTGCCCATGGTATTTAACTTATACTGCTGTGTCGAAAAAGAACCTACAGATACATCTAGTGTAGTCTTATTGGTATCAATCTTACGGGTGATGATATTGATGACACCGCCTTTAGCACTACTACCATAGAGAGCACCCGCACTGCCACGTACCACTTCGATACGTTCTACATTATCCATGTTATTAGTCAATGCTGCAAAAGTATAGCCAGAATTATCTGCCTGGAAATCAGTTACACGCACGCCATCTACGAGTACAACAATTTCTTTACTACCATTAATCCTGATGCCACTCATGTTGGCATTCATGCCACCATTACCACCATAGTTCATGAACTGCACACCTGGTACGGTACGCAGTGCTTCTTCCACATTGGTCATATGCATCTGTTCGATTTCCTGACGGGAAATAACACTGACATCCGCATTCACTTCTTTTTTCTTCTGTGGTGTACGGTTTGCTGTAACAACTATACCATTTAAACTAAACATGGGCATTATATTTTCTGTTTCTTCAGCCCAAGCCGGACCATATCCTATGCCCGTTACCAGAGAGCCGCCTAGGAGGGCTACATAGATTTGTTTTTTTGTTATAATTTTCATTCTTATCTATTTCCTTTATGAATATAGTAAACAGTTAGCGTAAATAGTTGGTAATTAAAAGGGACCATCTACAACCCACTGCTAACTGTTTGCCCGCACATCTATCAAACAAGCAGGAGCATATCCGCTCCTGCTTGTTTGCCACTGTGCATAATACAATTCAAACTTCTAAGTTATTAGAATCTGAAACGAACACCTGCATTAACTTTCCAATCACGTTTATAATCACCAGAGAGGCCTTTGGTAAAATCACCATAGAAATTGGTATACTTGCTAATGCTATAGGTACCACCAACGGTAAGTTCGGTCCAGGTACCGCCCAAATCATAGGATGTATCCTTAAAATCATTTCCTGCTTTGAAATGGGTATCTACATCACCAGAGAATTCATGAGCTAAACTCAAACGACCGAAGTAGTAACCATGGGTGCTTGTCTGACCAGCTTCAAGGCCGATACGACCTACAAAGCTATTGAATGCATCCTGGCTGACAGCGAGCTTGCCCTGTTCTTTTGCATCAGCGATAAAATCTGCGCTGCCCAGGCGAGACCAGGTGAATTCGACCTGTGGTTCCAAGTAGCCTTTGTCACTACCGAAACGTTTGCCGTACATAGCAGACAAGCTGTAGCCCGTCGTGCTATAATCACCCTTCATAGAACCATATTCATTACGAGCGGTAAACTCATTCTTCACATGGCCCACTTTCGCATTGATATCCAAATAGCCTGCATCGCCTAAATCTTTGCTTCCATAGAATCCAAGTACATAGGCTTTGTTGCTACCATCGCCAGTAAGATAAGTATCATCACCATCACGATAATCGAAAGCTACACCAGTAATCCAACCATTGGAAAGGACCTTATCATAACCGACCTGGCCTGCCCAGTAATTGGTCTTGAAGGGTGTATTGTTTCCATTGTACTTATTCTTTCCACCATAAGTCTTTGCCCATACGCCGCCTTCATCGCTTGCCAGAGCTGCTCTTCTGTGATGGTAGGTATCCCCTGCCATATCACGCCAGCTAAGCATGCTATTCATCACAGCACTACGCGGCCCTTGAACAAATTCAGATTCCTGTGTATACCAAGTTCTCTGGGTATTGTCCACATTGAAAATGATGCTTCCGTTTTCATCAAAGCTAGCATTATTCAGCCACATACCAATGCGGTCATCCAGGAGGCTATCACCAGTGATCTGCATATCCAGACTCAAGTTTGTATCGCCACCATAATAGGACAGTTTGCTTACCAAAGCCTTCATTGCTGCATCAGCAGCATTTTTATCATTTACATCGAATCCAGCACTATTGGTAGAGAGACGAATGTAAGAACCTTCAGTAGCCTTATTGATCTTTGTGTTACCAGCAGTGTAATCGCTTTCGCTAGCTCCATCATTATCATGCGCATAAACCAGCAAAGTATGCCCACTGTAGTTATCAATAGTGAGTTCATGGCTATCCTTTTGGAAGATTCTGCCTGCATGGTTGTAATCGCTTCCACCCACGAAGTTGGTTACCTTACTGCCATTGAACTGTTCACCGCCCCATACACTTGGCAGAGTTCCCTGCTGTTCATTGGTCCAGGTTGCACCATTTTGCAGCCACAAGTTTACTGCACCTGTAAAGGTCTTGCTATCTCCTCTCTGGGATACTGTCTTTCCACCTTCTGGGAATTCGTTATAAACAACGCCGGTCAGCTGAGATTTACCAGTAGTGAGCCCCAGGTTCACTTCTGTTTCTGTGCAGGGATCTACATAGTTCACTGCTCCTACAGAGGCTACTACGTTACCTGTAATATCTACATCATTGGTTCCTGCTCCTGTTACTTTACCATCTGCATCTTTGGTCACATTCATATTAATGGCACCGCAGGTCGCATAGATAGCACTATATCCATTGCTCTGATCATCTACCGTATTGATCTTACCTCCATTGACGTTGATAGTAGCACCGCCAATGTTGGCAAAGAGACCGTTACCCACACCGGAAATATCTACATTGCCATTGATATTGATGGTGCCGCCAATTGCTCCACCATATCCTGCATGGGCATAGATACCAGCTGCACCATATTCACCGAATCCACCATGGTTACCGTCCAGTTTCACTTTTACATCGCCATTGATGGTGGTGCTTCCTGCATGACTATATACGCCAACTGTAGAGTAGTCACCTTTCACATCGATATCTACGTTACCATTGACAGTCATAGTGCCATCATTCTGATGAATCGCATGAGCTCCTTGTCCACTGCTCTTGCTATCCAGATTAATCACCAGTTTGTCCGCAGTCACAGTGGTATTAATTTTATCATTCTGATACAATCCACCATTGGTCTTGCTAGCATCGGTTACATTGATGGTCAAGGTCTTTCCACTGGCATCAATGGTGGTATCTTTCACCAAGTTGGCACCGATAGCACCTTCACCGCTTACATTGATAGCACTATCTTCCGTAAATTTGTAAATACCATCTTTCACAGTACCGCCAAGGACATATTCGATATCATTCAGACGTTCACCAGTCAGAGTAGTATAGAAATTTTTGGCAATCTGGGTTTCTGGTTCATCAGCAAAATCCACATCACCGATACCACTCCCTTTACCAGTATCTTCACTTCTTCATAAGTATGGTATACTGAGCTTGCAAGAATTTTATTTCTCTTTAACTTCATACTAAATTTTATATCATACACATCAGGATACACTTGCTAAACGGTTGAGAAGCAGTTGTGAGAATGTTTTGTCATTTTCAACCTTTATTGTTTAATGCTCGCCAACTACGATCACTTAGCATGACTGTATCCTGTTTTTTATAGAGGTGACATCCATTGGATACAAAAGACTATTACACAGCTGGTGAATTGGCTCATTTATTTTCCATTCCCAAGCAAACCATGATGTATTACGACAAAATGGGGATATTGAAACCAGAATTTGTGGCAGATAATGGATATCGTTATTATGCCATGCCACAATATCTGACTTTGGAAATCATCCTGTTTTTACGGAAATTGGATATTTCAATCCCGGATATCAAATATTTCTTACTGAATCGGTCCAAAGAGGAAATTGTCACCATTCTAAAAGATAAGGAGAAGGAGTGCCAAAAGGTCATCGCAGGCACCCAAGCTTTGCTTCATTCGGTACAGGCCTATAAAGAAAACCTGGAGTGTGCCCAAGAACTTCCGTTGGGGCAAGTATTACTGCAGAATTATCCTGATTCTCGTATGTTCCTGACGCCAATTCCAGCAGATCATCGTGGTGGTTTTAATGCCATTTCTATCCGAGCCAAACATGTCCATGAAGCCTTTGCTCATTCCTATTGCAAAGATAAACCCACTGGTTGGGTGATCAATCAAGATGATTTCTTCTCAAAAAATTTCAAACATTCCTCTGCCATTGTCACCCAGTCTGGATTGGCCGATTCTCTCCTTCCATGCAATTACATTCGCCCCAGTGGACTCTATGTATCTATCATGCTAAAAGGAGCTTATTTCCACCATGCTTCAGAAGCATATGATAAAATGACAGATTTCATGAAAATCAATCACCTCACACCCGATGGCGATGTGTTCCTCTTTCCGGTTCTAAGTTATTGGGCCACCAACGATCCGGAAGAATATATCAATTCTATTAGCGTCAAAGTATTAGCCGCCCCCCTCAAATTACAAAATAATTATTCACCTTACTGAAATGTATCTTTTAGTAAGCAGTTAACAGTTTGCGGTAGGCAGATTTACACATTTACCACCAACTGCCCACTGCTAACTGCCTACTGCCTGCTAACCCAAAAAGAATCCCCACAAATCACATCTATGATCTGTGGGGATTCTTTTTGGGAAATTTTGAGAGAGAGTTTTTTTATAAAAAGGGAAATGCGTTGGGCTACGCAGAGCTAAGTAAGGCAGTTTATTCATTTGGTATATAGGGAGTGTAACCAAAGCAGTATCAGATAAAACCACTAACTGCTAACTATAAACTGCCTACTGCTAACCACCAATATTATTTCATATTGGCTTTCACATCTTCTGTGAGGTCTGCAGAGATGGTGCCATAGATGATGCCGCCAGGAACAACCACGGTATCAATTTTCTTCGCCTTGGCTGCTTTTTCTACAGCGGCTTTGAATTTGTCCTGAATGGGTTTCATCACTTCATTTTCTTTCAGCTGCAGCTGCTGGTTCAGTTTCTGTTCCAGTGCTTTTTTATCTGCATCATTCATATTCTTGGACTGTTCATTGTACTGCTTCTGCAGTTTCTGCTGTTCAGCAACCACGGTTTTCCCGGCTTTCTGAAAATCCGCATTGCTAGAAAGGACCGCATTCACATTAACCACTGCTGTGGCAGCGTCTGCCATGCCCATGGCACCGAAAGTGCCAGCTAGGAGAATGGCACCGGTGAGTGCCAGTTTTTTCATATTCATAGTATTTCTTCTTTCTATCATCGAAATAAACAGTCACTGGCAGGCTATTGATGTAACCAACATTTGACTAACCAGTCACAAGTCACCAGTCTACCAGTCACCTTTATATAACAAGAGAGGACCTGCGAATGTATACGTTTGTAAGCCCTACATACATCCGCAGGTTTTAGGAACTTTTCGTGATGTATGTTAGTAGGCAGTAAGCAGTTCGCTGCCTACTGTGCCAGATAGGAGCAAGTACAGTCATCTAACTAACAAACTGCCCTAGGATTTATTTTTCCCAGAGGTGTCTCATAATTTCTGGATAGGTAGCGGTCAGGAGGCCCTGGATCTGGTTCAGGATGGCAATGACGAGAGCTGGTTCAAAGTGCGGTACGCCAGCAGGGATGCAGCAGGTGAGAAGTACATTTCCAGCTGCGTCTACGCTGAATTTCAGCATGCGATACTGTTCATTCAGGTCATTCAGGAAGGTACAAATCTTTTCTTTCTTATCGCCTTGGGCAATACCGGCAGCCACCTGAACCTGCAGCATGGTATATACGCTGTCGTCCAAGAGAATCATAAACGGAAGGTTAGTACCTTCTACCTGCAGGTTGCTACGGAAAGCCTGGGCATGGTCTGGACGTTCAAAGTTCTGCAGACCGAATCCACCAATTTTGTTATCTTCCAGGTATTTCTGGAAAGCAGCTACTTTTTCTGTTGCAACTTTAACTTCTTCTACATTTTCTGCTACGGTTGTTTTTTTCTGTTCTGCCATTTTATTTTCTCCTTTACTTTTAACCGGTTGTTTTTCCGGATACCAGTATTGATACATATAACCACGTTTCACTAAGGAGACCACCGCCGCTGGGGTTTCCCAGTTTTCCGCTTTGCGGACTTTGAATCGAAGTACGCTAAGCTCTTTCAGCAGGGAAAGGTATGATGTTTTGTTTACAAGGACTACATTTCCTTTGGCACTTTCAATGCGTTTGATTTCATCCTTAATTTTTTTCATTTGAGTTCCTTTCTCTATAGGGAAATACAGAAGAAATACACCGATCCATCAAGGCCTTTTAAATGGATTCGGGCAATAAAAAAACTGCGAGGATTTCTATTTTTGCGTAGACTGAGACTGTGACCAGCATCAAGCCTACTACAAAAGTATACACTACTCCCGCAGTACATTTGCTTTGGATGTTGGAAACAGGCGGCATCCGACTTGGAAATATAGGATTTCCTTCACGGCTGGATCTCAGCTCCGGATTTTCACCGGATTCAGCGCAATAGCCTTTCGGCTCTGCTTCCCATCTGAAATTGTCCCATCTCAGGAAGTCATCTTCCCTTGACTTGAACACATTGTATCACGAGAGGATTAAAATTGCAATAGATAAATTAAAATAAATTGTGAGACATATAAAAGAAAGCTGCTAAGTTGACTACTGAATGATAATGTTGTTAGTTGCTAGTTATTTGAAACTAATAGCTAATCCCCCATTAGCGTCATGAAGGCCGAACGAAATGACACTACTACTCGCTAAATCCACAAAATTCTAATCCATACTCCCTTAATTCTAGTCACCAATCAATAATCTACTAATCACTTATTTCTCACTGCTTTTTATGTACTTCATCACATAGTACAATGCTTTTTCTGCTGCTCCATAGCGGACGCTTTTTCTAGATCCCATGAAATGTTCTTCATGGACTTCTGTGCCATGTTCTCCGGACACGCCGATATAAACCAGCCCCGGTTGTTCACCCTGTTCCCCAAGTCCAGGACCAGCATAACCGGTGGTAGAAACCGCGATGTCTACATCATAGAGTTTCCGACTGCCTTCGGCCATTTGCTTCGCCACTTCTTGACTGACGGCTGTGTATTTCGCAAGTGTATCCCCATGGACGCCCAGCACCGCCTCTTTGGCTTCGTTCCAATAGGTGACGGCGCTTCCTTTGAAATAGGAGGAACTGCCTGGCAGGTCGGTCATGAGTTTTCCAATGAGACCACCGGTACAAGATTCTGCAGCACTCATGGTGAGATGTTTCTCTTCCAACAGGGCTACCAGGTCTTTTCGCACGTTCTGTTCGATGTGATAGTCTGATACGGGCAAGCGTTTTTTGATTTCTTCTATCAGTGGAGAGAGCAAATCTAGTGCTTTTTCTCCATTTTCTGCTTTAGCTGTTACGCGAAGGGCAATATAACCCGGTCTTGCTAGCATGGCCAAGGTAGGATTGGTTTGAGCATTAATGAGGTCCATGATTTTTTCTTCGATTTCCGCTTCTGTCATATTTGGGATGGGACAAATAACGGAGCGAATCACCCCTTGTGTGCCTAACTCTTTTTCTAAATAGGGCATCATATACGTTTCTGCCATGGTTTTCATTTCAAAAGGCGGCCCCGGCAAATGGACCATCCATTGACCACCTTTGTGAATCACGGCCCCGGACGCGGAACCAGCATCATTGGGAAGTAAATGGGAACCTTCAGCAAACCAGGCTTGCCGTTCCAAAGATGGCAGATAGGTTCTCCCCTTTGCTTTATAGTATGCCGCTAGTCGATTGGATTCTTCTTTGTTCAGCAGAAAGGGAAGGCCCAGCGCTTCAGCCCCTGCTTTCTTGGTGATGTCTCCCTGTGTGGAGCCCAATCCGCCAGAGGTAATCACCAGGTCTGCTCGATGAAGGGCTGTTTCAAAGGCTTCTTTCAATCGGGTCGGATTGTCCCCTACGGTGGTCATGTAGGCTACGGTAAATCCGTGTTCATTTAAAAATTGAGCCAGCCATTGGCTATTTTCATTGCTGATTTCACCCAGAAGCAACTCCGTGCCGGTGGTGATGATTTCTGTGATCATATTTTCAGCTCCTTTGGATTATGTGATTAAAATTTGTGTCAATTGATAAAAATCCGCTTGAAGTGACAGGTTACTTAAGGTTCTCAAGTTGCTAAGGGTTCTCAGGTTTCTCGAATGTGCTGAAAAAATTAAAAAAACATTGACAATTAAATAAATCCGTAACGAGATGTCTCAACTGGTACCTTTACCGCTACTGCTTTGAAATTTCTCCACTTCTGTCCAACATAGTACCGAACTACGCTACGGTGTCAATTCGCACAAATCCCATCGGTCGAAATGACGTTTGTGGATAGAGTCATTGCTCATTAATCCATTATTAAAAAAGGTTATACATGACAATTTCTACATCACCATGTATAACCTTATGATACTCCTAAAACCATATATCGTACAAGCGGATATGTCCCAAAGTACCAACTAGTTCCTAATCCCCAGGGCCTAGCTACTAATCCCTAGTCACCAGTCACTAGTCGTCAATTCTTTCTGCAATCAAATCATAGGCATAGCCATCTACGATGTGAACTTTCACGAAGTCCCCTGGCTGCAGGTCTCCTGGGTTATCGATGTACACATTGCCATCCACTTCTGGTGCCTGGAAGGAGGCGCGGCCTTTGGCTTGCAGATGGCCTTCTCCATCATCGATGATTTCTTCTACCAAGACTTCTGCATCAGTATCGATAAGGTTTTCGTTATTTTCTTCAGAAATACCTGCCTGAATGGCCATGAGCTGATGGTACCGGTCTTCTTTGACGTCTTCGTCAATCTGGTCTGGCATACGAGCTGCCGGGGTGCCGTCCTGGGGTGAGAATTTGAAAGCCCCCATGTCATCGAATTTGATTTCTTCAATGAAATCACAAAGCTGCTGGAAATCATCAGCTGTTTCTCCCGGGAAGCCCACCATGAGGGTGGTACGGATGGTCATTCTCGGGCTAGCGGCACGAAGTTTTCTAAGCAGGGTCTTGATGCTTTCGGAAGAATCCCGGCGATGCATGCGCTGCAGGACGCTATCACTGATGTGCTGCAGCGGGATATCTACATATTTACAAATCTTATCTTCTGTGAGAATCACATGAAGCAATTCATCATCGAAATAGGTCGGATAGAGATAGAAGAGACGAATCCATTTCACTCCCTCAATTTTCACTAATTCACGGAGCAGGGCCGCCAAGGTGGTGCCATTTTTCAAATCTCTTCCGTAACAGGAAAGGTCCTGGGCAATGAGATTAAATTCTCGTACCCCTTCGGAAGCCAAACGACGCACTTCATGAACCACCGACGGAATCGGGCGGCTTCTCATAGGACCGCGCACATAGGGAATGTAGCAGAACGTACACCCATTGCTGCAACCTTCAGCGATTTTCACATAGGCCATGTACTTCGGTGTCAAGGTCTGGCGCGGAACCAATTCTTCATTGGCACAGGGTGTGGTATCGAAACGATAGACTTTTTCCCCTTCATTTTTGTAGGATTCTTCTACGGCGTCCAAGATATCCTGCCAGGAATCGGTGCCCAGGAAAATATCAATTTCCGGGATTTCTTTTCCCAACGCCTGCTTGTACTGCTGGGTCAGGCAACCTGCCGCTACGAGGCGTTCACATTTACCGGTCTTTTTGTATTCTGCTGCTTCCAAAATGGTCTGGATCGATTCATCCTTAGCGGGATCAATGAATGTGCAGGTATTGATAATAATTACGTGCGCTTCCGACAGGTCTTCTGTGATTTCATAACCTGCTTTTTCCAGGATACCTACCATCATTTCTGTATCCACCAAGTTTTTGGAACATCCCAAACTGATAAATCCTAATTTTTTTGCACTCAACTTCCTGTACCTCCAAATCGTACTTTTTCTCCCCATTGATTGAGCAAATCTTTTTTGCCTTCATCAAAATATTTCTTTTCTAAATCCCACAGCATGAGCCCATTGCCTGCTGCATCAGGTGCCTGCCCTTGATCATTGACATACATGAAATAGCAATGGTTCTTCTCCATCACCGCTTTATATTTTTCCGGCGTCAAAAACCAGTCAATCAACATTTCTCCTCGATCTGGATGCGGGCTATCCGCAGAAAGTCCTATCCCATAGAGGTACCAAGGCGACCCATCTTCTGGATAAATAATAGCCACAGGCATTTTTTCCTCTTTGGTCCGAAGGGCTTCATTGAAACCGGAAATCCCCACATCACATTTCCCCATGGCAGCCATACGGGACGGCGTGGATAAATATTTCCCATATTGGACCAAGTGCTGCTGGGCCTTAGCTAGCATGCGGAACGTGTCTTCGATGCCAAAATGTTCCGCCAGGCACATGAGCATATCCTTCGCCATATCAGCGGCAATGAAATCGGTCATAGAGAGTCTCACAGACTGCCGGTTCAATACCTCATCCCAAGTATACGCAAAAGCGGGATGTTTCGCAATGAAATCCTGATTCACCGCGAAAATGATGGGGTCTACCCATAATCCAGTCCAGTAGGAATCTTCATCCCGAAGCAGTGCCAGTGCCGTATCCGTCTGCGAAGAAGAATAGGCTGCCAGGGCTTCGTTGTCTTTCAATCGAATCAGTGTATCCTGTGAAGTGAGAAATACATCGGCCGGTTTGTCTGCCGTTGCTTTTTTCTTTAGCAATTGGTCAGTGGTGACATAGGAAATATCAAACTGAATGCCTGTCTCGTCATAAAATAAAGGATTCAGCTCTTCCAGAATCCCCGATTGCATATCGGTGTAAATCACCACCTTTTGCACCGGATGGGCTTCCTGCTGTTTCATTTCCTCATGCTTCTTTGCATAGTGAAGAATCCCAGCAAAAGCACTGGCGGCCAGCAAAAGAAATAACAACACCGCCATAAGTCGCTTCATAGGATACACCTCCTTTTTGTAGGTTATTATTCTGCTACTTTCGATAGCAAACATATTTCTATATACCAAAGATGCCAAGGTTATAAAGGGTATAAAAGGTTACGCGATTTCGATAGTTTCATAACCCTTTATAACCCTTTTAAGCAGGCCACAACCCCTATTGCCCATTTGTTAGGACAAAGTGATTCATAAAAATAATAACCTTATACGCTAAGCGGTTCTAGAAAAGGTATGACAACACTAATTTTCTTCCGTCTGATTACTTTTCTCCTCCGTCGGATTGAGCAAGGCCAGAAGGGCTGCTTTGGACATCAGAATATCTCTTGGCTTCGCCCCTTCTGCAGGTCCTACGATACCCATCCGTTCCATGGTATCCATAAGTCGCCCCGCACGGGTGTAGCCGATGCGGAAGCGACGCTGCAGGGCCGATACGGACGCTCGTTTCGTATCCAGCACCCATTCGGCGGCTTCCGGAAGCAGGTCATCCTGTTCTTCTTCCACCGGATCATGAGATTCTTCTTTATCTGGCACAGACAAATCGATAGGCTCGTACACCACGGGCTGCTGTTCCTGTTTCAGGCACTCATTCTTCACGTATTCTACCACAGATTCCACTTCTTCATCAGAAATAAAGGCCCCTTGGATACGAACTGTGCTAAGAGCCCCGGCCTGTTTGAACAGCATGTCCCCTTTCCCCAGAAGCGATTCGGCACCGCCTTCGTCCAAAATGATACGGGAGTTGAGTCCCGATTCGACCATGAAGGCAATGCGGCTCGGAATATTGGATTTGATAACCCCGGTGATGACATCCGCCGATGGACGCTGGGTGGCCAGAATCAAATGGATACCGGCAGCTCTGGCTTTCTGGGTTAGACGCTGAATCAGCACTTCCACTTCTTTGGCTGCCACATTCATCAAATCCGCAAATTCATCTACAATAATCAGAATGTAAGGCATCTTTTTATCCGGATTAGCCTTATTGTATCCTTCAATATTTCGTACCTTGGCCCCGGCAAAGAGCTGGTAGCGAGCTTCCATTTCTCGTACCGCCCAATTCAATGTGCCTTGGGCCTTTCTCATATCGGTCACCACTTCGGTGCGAAGATGGGGAATGCCATTGTACACAGAAAGTTCAACCACTTTCGGATCAATGAGCATCAATTTCACTTCGTCGGGACGGCTGTGGTAAATGATACTGGTGATGATGGAATTGATGCACACACTCTTCCCGCTGCCGGTGGAACCAGCAATCAGAAGATGCGGCGCTTTGGCCAAATCGGTCACCACGGTCTTACCGGTGATATCCTTCCCCAATGCCACCAGGATGTGTCCCTTACCGTGCTGGAATTCATCGCTGGCCAGCACATCGTGAAGTGGCACCGACAGGGCTTTCGTATTTGGTATTTCAATGCCCACCGCCGATTTGCCTGGAATCGGTGCTTCGATACGAATATGGGTGGCCTCCAGAGCCATGGCCAATTCATTGGAAAGGCCTTCAATTTTGCTGACTCGGACGCCCATTTCTGGTTTCAATTCAAAGCGGGTCACCGTTGGGCCCATACTGAAATGAACCACCTTGGCTTTGACGCCAAAACTGTGCAGTGTGGATTCGATCAATGCGGCTTTCTGCCGCACATCACTCTGCCCGGTGGCTTGGTTCGTTCCTGCATGAAGCAGTGACAACGGTGGGAATTGGTACGCCGGCGGCATCGGTGCGGGCGGTACCACTGGCTTTTGTGCAGTTACTGCAGGTATAGCTGCTGCCACACTAGGTGTTTCTACTTTGGCAGGTACCGGAGGAACTTCGGGAAGAGGCGGTTCTTCTTCTGGCATCGGTTCTTCTATTTCTTCTGGCATAGGTGGCTCTTCTGGCGGGAGCTCCTCTTCCGGCAATGGAATTGGTTCTTCCGGTACATCTTCTACCGTTACCTCTGTCCTATCACTGTCTTCATTCAAATCGGATGGCTCTTCCACAAAAACTTCCTCATCTGGTAATTCGTCTGCGGAAGCCTCATTGTCGGCCGCTTCTTCCACAGAAGAAATAGTCGTTTCTTCCCCGACTTCTCCCTGAATTTCCTCGTTTTTCTCTTCTTCCGGTGTAACTTCTGTTTCTAATTCCTCACTAGAAGCCTCTTTAGCATCGGTATTCTTTTTATAAATAAATTCGGTAGGCTTGTCTTCCAACGTTTCTAATCGAGCTGCCGAACGAGCTGCATCGAGCGCAGCCTTCTTCTCGCGAATCTTTTGAGCCGCATCTTCTAACTTTTGTCCCGTTTTCTTTCCGATCACCTGGGCCTTGTCCCCCACTCTCTGGGCACCCGCAGAAAGAGACCAGTGGGTCAAAAGCAGTACATCAATCACAAGGGCCCCAATCAAGAACAAGGTAGTCCCCAAATCCCCAATGGCATCGTGCATGAAGGAACACAAAGAGGCCCCGATAATGCCACCATAGGTCAAAATGCCCTGGATTTCCATTTCATGCCCATAGGGCACACAGAAATGATGAATGGCCATCAAAACAAGAAGCACCAAAAGGATAATCAGAATGAGCCGCCGAGACAAAGAAATCCCTTTGGAAGTCACCGCATAACGTCCACCGAAAAACATCATCAAGAGCGCGCCAAAAGGAGCTCCCATTCCTAACAAAAAATGGGTGCCCTTATTGCAAATATCTCCTATGAATCCTGTATTTCCATGGAACAGGCTGAACAGAACAAATACACTGAAAAGAAATAAAATCACACCGGTGATTTCATAATTCTTCCCCTGTCCTCCTGTTTTCTTCACCGGCTGCCGTTTGGTAGCCTTCCGCTTTGTGGTTCGTTTTTGCATAATTCGTCTTTCACAACCTAATTACTTATATACTTAATTCATACGTGTCTAGTCGCTCCATCACTTTGGGATAATGAGTTAGAAGTTAGAAGTGAGAAGTTAGAAATGGTGGAAGGGGCGCACGAAGTTTGGAAGCGCCCCAATACCCATTATAGAGAAAACACATGAGAATGTTAATTCGAGTGAATTCATCATCTTGTTAAATAAACCATATACAATATGTATCAGATAGCACTTATACCGCTAGTGCTTTGAGATTTCTCCACTTTTGTCTAACATAGTACCAAACTACTCTGCATGTCCATCAAGCACGAATCCCATCGGTCGAAATGACGGTTACAGATAATTCCGCTACTGTCACCCAGTCACCAGTCATTATGCCACATAAACCGCCTTTCCATCAACTATTTCCGCTTTTTCCTCATATCTTGCCATCTTTGGGCAATGATGGCTTCGGCGCCGTTCATAATGGGGCGGTAGTATACGTGGCCTTTAAGTTCATCTGGCAGGTATTGCTGATCTACCCAACCGCCGTAGGCATGGGGGTATTGATAGCCAATGCCCAGTCCCATTTTAGCGGCTCCGCTATAGTGCGAATCCTGCAGATAGGATGGAATCGACCAATCTCTTCTCATTTTGGCTTCCCGTTCAGCCGCAAAAATGCCTTCACAGGAGCTATTGCTTTTCGGGGCCAAGCAAATATAAAGCACCGCTTCTGAGAGAATGATTTGCGCTTCCGGGAAGCCCACCATTTCTGCCGCCTGGGCAGCGGCTACTGCCACTTGAAGAGCTCGTGGATCAGCCAAGCCCACATCTTCTGCCGCGCATATCATAATACGCCGGGAAATAAAAGATGGTTTTTCTCCCCCTTGAATCATTCGGGCCAAGTAGTGAAGCGCCGCATCGGGGTCGCTGCCACGCATACTTTTGATGAAAGCAGAAACAATATTATAGTGGTAATCCCTATTTTTATCATACACAGAAAGCCGCTCCCCTGCCACTTCCTGTATTTCCTTTTCCGTCAATGTCCCGCCATCTTCCAGCATAGCCGTGGCCTGTTCTAATAGGTTCAGTGCCACCCGGGTATCTCCTGCGGCATAAGAAGCAATAATGGAAAGCACCTGGGGACTGGCATGAAATCCATGATTTCCAAGCCCCTGGCTTCTATCTGCCAAAGCTCGTTGCAAGACAGCTATAACTGCTCGATCATCCAAAGCTTTCAAATGAATGAGACGCATCCTGGAAAGAAGCGGGCCATTGATTTCGAAATAAGGATTTTCTGTGGTAGCACCAATAAGGATGAAAGTCCCATCTTCTACATAGGGAAGCAGCACATCCTGTTGTCCTTTATTGAACCGATGAATTTCGTCGATAAACACAATGGTACGCCGGCGATAATAGGACAGTTCTTCCTTCGCCTTTTCCACCACTTCACGAATTTCTTTGATACCACTGGCAGTGGCATTGACTTTCACGAAATGGCTTTTCGACATTTCTGCAATGACAGAAGCAATGGTGGTCTTCCCGCACCCAGGAGGCCCAAATAGAAGCAAAGACGGAATGGTATCTTTTTCCACCATGCGGCGCAAAAAAGATTGCCTGCCAATGGCCCCTTCCTGCCCCACAATATCATCTAACCGACGGGGCCGCATCCGATCCGCCAATGGGGCGTAGCTGTGCTGCTCTTCGCTAGTCATGTCAAATAATGAGTTCATAATTGTATTCCTCAAATAGGTATTAGTTAGCAGTTAACCGTCAACCGTTAACAGTTAACTGCTAACTGCCAACTGCTAGCTAATACCTATTGTAATAAAAACGGCTTATAAAGGAAAGTAGCCATATTAAAAGCCGCCAAGTGAACTTAGCGGCTTACCATTCAATTGCCCCACCATGTCGTTAAAGCCGGATTTTGAGTCTGCGTATGTGCAGGTGGGTGTCCTCGTGAAAGATTTCATCAGTCCCCACGAAGGGGCATGGACTACGTCAGCCAACCCTGGACTCCCTTTCAAAAAAGTATCGGTTCAAAATATGAAGCCGCACGTGCACAGCAGGGTTTCTATGAATAATATAGCAAAAAACACACTGATTTACAAGGGATTGACAAAACTTTTTTACTCGTTCCAAATGATTGCGGACTGGTAACTAGGATTTTAGGGATTAGTAGCTAGGCCCTAGGGATTAGCTCCCAGAACACCAGAGTCATATTTCAGGTGAAACATTTGAAAAAGAGTTATTATTCTACCAAGGAACGCTTTGCCAACAAATAGATGACTTCGCTTATCCAAAGCTTAAAAAGGTTATAAAAGGTTATATCATTAGCAGAATCATAACCTTCTGCGGAAACGTTTCACATAAAATATTACTAAGGAAACTTCAGCAAATATAGTCATAAAGCATAATACTCAACGAAAAGTCTCATTTCACACCGCAAACCTTACAAGGAATGGCAAAGAATAACACAAAGATTTCTCCACGTTGGTCGAAATGACGATAGGGCCAAGCACCGCTAGAAATATAAAAACAACGTTAGTAAATACGCACATGATGAATTGGCAGGTGAAAGCTTTTCGTTTATACAAACTCTGCGGCCCTATATAAGTTGTGGGCCGCCACCACCACTCCTCACTCCTCATTCCTAACTCCTCACTGCATCTAAAAAAGCGGCTTGCAACGAAAATGTCGCAAGCCGTTTTTAGTAGAATCAAAGATTAGTCAACAGTGACGAAAAGGTCTTTTTCTTTCTTTTCTTTCAGAGCTGTCTTGATGTGCAGTTCTTTCAGCTGTTTGTCAGCTACGGTAGACGGAGCCTGGGTCAGTGGATCGATAGCACTCTGGGTCTTCGGGAAGGCGATGACGTCACGGATGGAATCCAGGTGGAGCATCAGCATAACCAGACGGTCCAGACCGAGGGCGATACCTGCATGAGGCGGAGCACCGTATTTGAATGCGTCCAGCAGGAAGCCAAATTTCTGTTCAGCTTCTTCCTGAGAAATGCCGATAGCTTCAAATACTTTTTCCTGCAGGTCCTGCTGGTAAATACGGAGGGAACCGCCGCCAGCTTCTACGCCATTCAGTACCATGTCGTATGCTTTAGCATAGACTTTGGACGGATCAGTCAGGAGGTACTGTACATCTTCGTCTCTTGGAGCGGTGAATGGATGATGTTCAGCTACATAACGTTTTTCTTCTTCGCTGTATTCGAACATCGGGAAGTCAGTAACCCAACGGAAGCAGAATTCGTTCGGGTCGATGAGGTTCATGCGGCGAGCCATTTCCAAACGGAGTTCGCCAAGAGCCTGTGCAACAACTTTCGGTTTATCAGCGATGATGAGAACCAGGTCGCCTTTTTCTGCTTCGCAGACTTTGCCAATTTCTCTGATTTTATCTTCGCCCAGGAATTTGGTAATCTGGCATTTCAGGGTGCCATCTTCGTTGAAGCCAATCCAAGCCAGACCTTTAGCACCATAATGGCCAACGTATTCTACGAGACCATCCAGTTCACGACGAGGAATACCTGCATCGCCTTTGACGGTGATAGCTTTTACTACGCCGCCGTTATCCAAAACGGAACGGAATACTTTGAAGCCGGTATCACGGAGCAGGTCAGAAATGTTATAGAAATGCATATCAAAACGGAGATCCGGTTTGTCGGAACCGTAGAGATTCATAGCGTCATCCCATTTGATTCTCTTGAATGGAATCTGGATGTCTACGTTGAGAACCTTCTTGAAGACTCTCTGCATCATGTGTTCCATCAGGTCAAGGATGAAATCCTGGTCTTCAAAAGACAGTTCCATATCCAGCTGGGTGAATTCTGGCTGACGGTCTGCACGGAGGTCTTCATCACGGAAGCAACGAGCCACCTGGAAATATCTTTCCATGCCGGAAACCATGAGCAGCTGTTTGAACAGCTGTGGAGACTGTGGCAGTGCATAGAATTTGCCTGGGTTGACACGGCTCGGTACCAGGTAGTCACGAGCGCCTTCTGGGGTACTCTTGGTGAGCATCGGGGTTTCAATTTCCAGGAAATCATGTTCATCCAGGAATGTTCTCATTTCATGAACAATCTTATGTCTCATAATGAGGTGGTTCTGCATTTCCGGACGACGCAGGTCGATATAACGATATTTCAGTCTTACATTTTCATCTACATCGATGCCATCTTCTACATAGAATGGCGGGGTCTTTGCTTTGTTCAGAATGCGAAGTTCAGAAACGACAACTTCTACTTTGCCGGTCTTCATTTTCGGATTGACGGTATCTTCGCTTCTTTCTCTTACTTTCCCTTTGACAGCCAGAACGAATTCACTTCTTACATCTTCTGCTTTGTGGAAAGCTTCTTCGCCATACTGTGGACTCATAACCAGCTGTACAATACCACTTCTATCACGAAGGTCGATGAAAATCAAGCCACCGTGGTCACGACGGGTATTGACCCAACCAGCCAGTGTAAGTTCTTTGCCGCAGTCATTTTCAGTGACATGACCGCATCCGCAGGATCTGTGCATCCCTGCCATTGTTTCCATATTAGAGCACCTCTTTAAAAATAATTATGATACGCCATTGGGATAATTCTCAAAAGCGATAGTCAACGTATATAGTAGTTAGGAATTAGGGATTGGGGATTAGAAAATCCATGACATTAGCTAAAGTGGGATACCTAATCCCTAGGGCCTAGCTACTAGTCCCTATTTTCTATAGAAACGGGGTATTGGGGCCCTATATGAATTGTGGGCACCTTCCACCATTCCTCACTCCTCATTCCTAATTCCTCATTAAATATTATGTTCTTTATTAGAAATATAATCTGCCACATCGGCAAATGCGATTTCTTCCTGGCTGCCTTCGGCCATATTCTTCACCATGGCTTTGCCAGATTCCAGTTCATTGCTGCCAATGATAACGGTGAAGTCTGCTTTGATTTTACCAGCCTGTTTCATCTGGCCTTTCAAAGATCTTCCCTGCAGGTCCATGTCAGTGATGACCCCATCCTGACGGAGAGCTGCCTGGATTTTTACCCCTTCTGCAGCGGCTTCTTCACCCAAAGCGGCAATGTATACTTTTTTAGCTGTCTTCGGTTCTGGAATGAGATTCTGCATTTCCAATGCCAGAAGGAGACGTTCCAATCCAATAGCAAAACCAATGCCTGGTGTGGATGGACCACCAATTTCTTCTACCAGTCCATCATAGCGTCCCCCACCGCAAACGGCACTCTGTGCGCCCAGCGGGGTGTACTGAATTTCAAAAGCAGTATTGGTATAGTAATCCAAACCACGAACCAGTTTCGGGTCCAAAGTGTATGGAATACCGAGAGCGGTCAGGTAAGATTTCAGGGCTTCAAATTTCTTGTGGCAATCTTCGCAAAGGTAATCTGTAATCACCGGTGCACCTACGGCAGCGGTTTTGCAGCCTTCTTCTTTGCAATCCAACAGGCGAAGCGGATTCTTGTGCAGTCTTTCTTTGCAGTCTTCGCAGAGCTGGTCTACTTTTGGTTCAAAGAAATCAATCAACTTCTGGCGATATACAGGACGGCATTTCTGACAGCCGATGGAATTCAGATGCAGGTCCAGGTCTTTCAGGCCCAGTTTGTGGAAAATTTCACAAGCCATGGAAATGACTTCTGCATCAGCCAGTGGAGAAGAAGCCCCCAATACTTCCAAACCAAACTGGTGGAATTCTCTATAACGGCCAGCCTGTGGACGGTCATAACGGAACATGGACCCGATGTAGAACATCTTGTGGACCTGCTGGTCACCATACATTTTATGTTCCAGGTATGCACGAACCGCAGAGGCTGTATTTTCTGGACGCAAAGTGACAGACCGATTGCCTCTATCTTTGAAGGTATACATTTCCTTCGTCACTACGTCAGTGGTATCGCCGATACCACGCTGGAATAATTCTGTTGCTTCAATGATAGGCGTTCTGATTTCTTTGTAACCGTAACGGCGACAAACATCACGAATCACGCCTTCCATATAATCCCACTTATAAACTTCGCTAGGCAGGATATCATGGGTTCCTTTCAATGCCTGCATTGTGACACCTCTTTTGTAGTTGTTGGTGACTAGTGACTGGTGACTGGTGACTAGGAAAAATCTCCCAGCCACCAATCACTAGTCACTAGCTACCAGTAATTAGACATTAACAAAATTAATTGTACCATCTTTTCATATAAGTTGGCAAGAAATTCAATAAATTAGGTGACTGATGACTAGTAACTGATGATTAGGAAAAATCCCCTAGTCACCAGTCACTAGTCACCAGCTACCAATTACTGTTTTTTCGCACAATCCTTACAATAGCCGTAGAACTTCAGCTGATAATCCACGATATTGAAGCCATTTTCTTTTTTGATTTTTTCTTTGATATCGTTCATGAAATCGTAGGAAAATTCTACTACTTTACCACATCCGAGACAAATCAGATGATGATGGGAATGGCTCATAGAATGATCATTCAGTTCATAGCGACTGCGACCATCACCAAAGTCCAATTTTTTCAAAAGTTCCAGCGATGTGAATAATTCCAAAGACCGATACACCGTAGCCAGACCAATTTCTGGATTTTCGTCCCGCACCAGTTCATACACATCTTCGGCGCTCATATGATTTTCCTTACTGTCCAGGAACGCCTGCAGAATCACCTGCCGCTGGGTAGTAAATTTATATTTATGTTCACGAATCTTTTTCTTCAAAGTATTCATGACCGTTGACTTTTTCATATTTCCTCCAAATATAATAAGCCTATACCTGTTTTTTATCATCGGTATATCAATGCGCACCAATAAATTAGGAATGAGGAATTAGAAATGAGGAATGGTGGAAGGGGCACACAATTCATATAGTGCCCCAATACCCCTTTTTATACATTGAATTAACAAGCAATCACTACACATATAAACTCTGCGGCGCTTCTAATTTTTTGCGCCGCCACCTTCATTCCTAATTCCTCATTCCTAATTTCTAATTGCTTTTCTTGTATCTATTATAAAACCACATATGTCGCAAGATGACTTGCAGCACCGCCACCAGGGGCACGGAAATCATCATGCCTACCACGCCGAAAAGTTGTCCGCCAATGAGGACGCCGGCGATGATTGCTACTGGATGGACATCAATGATACTGCCCATCAGTTTTGGCATGAAGAAATGGCCGTCCAGCTGCTGCACGATGATATAGAAAACGATAACTTTCACCATGACGCTGCTACCTTGCAGAAGCCCCAAGAGCACCGGCGGAATGGCCCCAATGATAGGACCGATTAGTGGCACCATTTCCACCAAGCCAGCCAAAAGGCCAATCACCAAGGGATAGGGAATATCCATGGACCACATGCCTACAAAAACAACCAGTGCCATAATGACTGATAGAATCAGCTGACCGCGAATATAGGCGTTCAGCACGAAATGGATTTCTTTGAAAAGATTTTCCAAATGGTCATGGAATCGATCTGGGAAGAGTCCAATGAAGACTTGGACGAAGTAGCCCCCTTTTTTCATCATATAGAAAGTGATGAAAGGCACCACGATGAGTTCCACCACGGTGCTAGCAAAGGAGAAAATAGCAGACAGACTGAACTGGGCCAGTTTCAGCGTATACTCCCCTACATCCTGGATGATGCGGGCCACAAAATTCTTCGCTTCCGGCGGCATAAGAGAGAGCTGGTATTGCCGTTCCAATTCCGGAATGGCCTGCTGCACTGCCACCATCATGGCTGGAATGCCTTTGATAAATTCTCTGAATTCCGATACAAATGGCACAAAGATATGAACGATAATCAAGTAAATCACGGATACGAAGATAGCGAAAGAAATTAAAATCGCCACATCGTAGGGCAATTTCTTCAGTCCGCCAAAAAGTTTCACGTGGTCATGAATCCAGTGTGCCAAAGGATTCAGCAAAATGGCAATAATCAAAGAAACCGTAAAGGGAAATAGAACCATGGGAGCCGCAACGACCAGTATCACAAAGAAAAGGACAATGGCAATCCTCATCCAAAGTTCAGCGCCCCATTTCATAGGCCGCCTCCCACTAAGAACGGATTGGTTTTCTTTTCTACCCCAATGGATGTGGGATTTCCATGACCGGAAAGAACCACCACATCATCGGGCAAGCAGAAAAGATGGTCCCGGATGCCTTCCACCAGCTGGGTCATGCTGCCACCAGGAAAATCAGTCCGTCCGATGGACCCCTGAAACAGAGAATCACCGGTGAAAACAATCTTTTCCTTTTCTTCATAAAAAGAAATACCACCCGGTGTATGTCCCGGTGTATCAATCACGGTGAAATCCAGACCGCAAGTCTTTATGTGGTCTCCCCCTTTCACCCAGTGCTCCGGATCCTCTACCAGTACATGGGTGGGAAATTCATAGGATAAATTTTTGGCCGGATCTCGCAAATACGGCCCATCCCCGCGGCTCATATACAATTCCGCTTCCGGAAATTTCGCCCGCAGTTCATTCATGCCCGCCATATGATCCACATGGGCATGGGTGAGAAATATGGATTTCAACGTAATTTTGGATTCTACGATGGCATTGATATAGTGCTCCGGCGTAAAAGACGGATCCACCACCAATCCTTCCATGGTCTTTTCGTTGTACACAATATAAGTATTCGTCATAAAAGGCCCGAGAACCGTGTATTTGATTTTCATGCTAGACCCCCTTTTATTAATTAGGAATGAGGAATGAGAAATTAGGAATGGTGGAAAGGGCGCATCAAATTATATGGCGCCCCAATAATAAAGGTTATTATTGGACATTTTTTTGATAGCAAACATAGCCATATATACCGCTGCACTCCAGGTTATAAAGCTTATAAAGGGTTATGGGATGGCCTTGATTTCATAACCCTTTTAACCTTTTCTCAAGCCATATTTTTTCAATGTAAAATATAGCAAGTCAGCAGAATAATAACCTTATAAAAATCTGCGGCGCCTCCAAATTTTTATGCGCCGCCACCATCACTCCTCACTCCTAATTCCTAACTCCTCATTATTTCGTTTTTCTGCACAAATGAATTAGAAGTTCTTTTCACTATCCAACAAAAGCGTCACCGGTCCGTCATTTTCCAGTGCCACTTTCATATGGGTACGGAAGCGACCGGTGCCGACGGTGATGCCGGCTTGGCGGCAGGTGTCCACCACCCGTTCGTACAGTTCATTGGCCCGCTCCGGCAGTTCCGCTTGCGAGAAGCTGGGACGCCGCCCTTTTCTGGCATCGCCGTAGAGGGTGAACTGGGAAACAATGGCCAGCTCGCCGCCTACGTCTAAGAGAGACAAGTTGAGCTTATCATTTTCATCTTCAAAAATACGAAGATGAAGAATCTTATCGGCGATGTAGTCCGCATCTTTTTCCGTATCGCCTCGCTTGACGCCTAGAAGTACCATGAATCCTTTCTGGATAGAAGCGGTTTCTTCTCCTTCAGAATCCACTTTGCACCAATTGCATTTTTGAATCACTGCCCGCATATTATTCTCCTTTGGATGAACGCATACGACGTACGGAATGAACGCCTTTGATGCGACGAATCTTTGTCATAATGAAATCCAGCTGCTGCAGGTCTTTGATCTGAATGCCCAGATTCATCACAGCCATGCCATTATTTCCTACTTTGGCATTGGCCGCAGAAATAGACAATTTCAGTTCTGTCAAAGCGGCCAGGATATCTGCCATGAGGCCTGTCCGGTCATAGCAAACCACTTCAATAGTGACAAGGAAGACGCCGCCGGACGTTTCTTCCCACGCCACGTCAATCATGCGGTCTTTATCGGGGAAATTGATGGCGTTTGGACAATCGGCCGTATGGACAGACACGCCGCGGCCGCGAGTGACAAATCCCACAATCGGATCGCCCGGTACCGGGTTACAGCACTTGGACAAATGGACCACCAAGCCTTCTTCCCCTTTGACCAGAATGCCGCTGGAAGAGCGAGCTTTCATGCTCCGAACTTTCAAGTTTTCCAGGGCTTTGGTGGTTTTCGGTTCCGCCGGTTTCTGTGCATTCATTTCCTTCTTGTACCGTTCGGTCAATTTCACCATGGTACTCTTCACAGAAATACCGCCAAATCCCACGGAAGCACACAGGTCATCGGTGGAAGCACAGTTAAAGGTTTTCGCCACTTCCAAAAGGCGATCCTTGGCAATCAGCTTCTTCCATTCATAGCCTAGGCGCGCTGCTTCTTCGCTCAAAAGTTCCTGCCCGCGAGCAATATTTTCTTCTCGATTTTCCTTCTTGAACCAGTTACGAATCTTCGCTTTACTATCGGCAGCGCCTACCATATTGATCCAGTCGTAGCTGGGCTTTCCTGTCTTGGACGTGATAATGGAAACAATGTCCCCATTTTTCAGCTTCGTGTCCAAAGGCACAATTTTATTATTTACTTTAGCGCCTACGCAGCGATTGCCCACTTCTGTATGGATACGGTAAGCGAAATCTACTGGGATAGACCCTTTCGGCAGATTGATGACGTCCCCTTTTGGGGTGAAAACGAAGACTTCATCGGAGAATACATCCAATTTCAATGCATTCATGAATTCCTTCGGATTGCTGGTATCCTGCCATTCCAAAATACGGCGAAGCCAGGTGATTTTCGCATCGAAATCCTTGGAGCCTGCATTTTTTCCTTCTTTATACCGCCAGTGGGCGGCTACGCCGTATTCGGAAATATGGTGCATTTCCCAGGTACGAATCTGTATTTCTACCGGCTGCCCTTTGGTCCCAATGACCGTGGTATGAAGGGACTGGTACATATTCGGTTTCGGCACAGCGATATAGTCTTTGAAACGATTCGGCAGCGGTTTCCACAAGGAATGGGCAATGCCTAGAATCGCATAGCACTGCGGGATAGTGTCTACAATGACGCGCACCGCATATAAATCGTAAATCTGGGATAAGTCTTTATTATCCCTTTTCATCTTTTTGTAAATACTGTAGAAATGCTTCGGACGGCCTGTGATGGTGGCTTTGATTCCCGCTTCTTCGATATGGTCATGAAGAACTCGCATGGTATCATCTACAATTTCTTCCCGGGCCTTCCTCTTCTGCTTCATCTGGCGAACCAAGTCGCTATATTCTTCTGGGTGCAAGTAATGGAAACAGAGATCTTCCAGTTCCCACTTGATATTGTAAATCCCTAAGCGATGGGCCAGCGGTGCATATATTTCAATGGTTTCCTTAGCAATACGAACCTGTTTTTCCCGCCGGAAAATGCCCAAGGTACGCATATTATGGAGGCGGTCCGCCAATTTAATGACCACCACGCGGATATCTTTGGCCATAGCCAGGAACATTTTACGGAAATTTTCCAGCTGCTGGTCTTCCTTGTCTTTGTAGTGGAACTGGGATAATTTCGTCACCCCATCGACAAGAAATGCCACTTCTTCCCCAAACATCATCTTGATGTCTTCTAGGGTATAATCGGTATCTTCCACCACATCATGAAGAAGGGCTGCAATGATGCCTTCCCGGTCCATTTCCAGCTCTGCCAGAATATATGCCACAGCCAGCGGATGGATGATGTAGGGTTCTCCGGTTTTTCTGGTCTGTCCTTCATGGGCTTTATCGGCCAATTCATAGGCTTCCCGGATGGCATCCAGATTTTTTTCATTGGGCATATAAGATTTGATTTTATCAATCAGTTTCTTATATTCCTCTTCCTTTTCGCCAGCGAAATCTTTCTTCTGTTTCTGCTTTTCTACATATTCATCCTGATGAATCAGAAATTCTGCCAGAGTGGAGGCAGATGCATCGGTGTGAATGGTTTCTTCATTGAGATTCTTGTTAAACACACTCTGCAGTCCTTCTTTTGGCGCCACTTCATTTTCTTTATTGTTATTGACCTTTTCCAAATCAGTCATGGCCCATCCCCCCTCACAGCATATGCTTTCTATAAATAGAAGAAGTTAAAAGATCCAGCTTCTTTTGTACCAGCCGCCGCTGATAGAAATCTTCCCCATTGCGGCTATATCTGGACAATATTTCCAATTCTTCGAAAACAGCCAGTGCAGTGCCTAAGCTGATTTCATCAAATCCATATTTCCGAACCAAAATCTGATGCACTTCTCGTACAGGCTTCGGTGCATTTTGCAAAATACTCATGAGCTTCCGATACACATCCACCAGGAAATCACGGGTCAAAAGATGATTCTCTTCCTGCCGCATATCTTTCAGAATGAGCTGTACATGCTCCCCATACCATTCATGGACTTCCGGCTCAAACACCAAATCCACCACATCGCCGGCATGACAGGGATCCTCGTCTCCTACCCCCCAATAGATGGCATCCACTAGCCCTTTTTCTCCCGCTAGCTGGCACTTGAAATGCCTCCGATCGGCACCAATGCGACGGGCTGTTTCCACGAAAGCATGGGTACTGGCAAAAATTGGTTTCGGATTGTCGGCCCCGCAAGGCTCCAGCAAATCCAAAGAATGAACAAAATCAATGGACACTTCATCCAATGGAATAGATTCCTCTACCTCCAGCACAGGGATACAATCCTCCGGTGTGAGCCGTTCTCTGGCATAGGCATTGAGCCGTTTCCGGAATTCTGGGATATTTTCTTCTGAAATAGAGAAACCAGCCGCCATTTTGTGTCCCCCGAACTGGAGCAGCAAATCCTTATGGGCTGCCAGGGCTTCGTAAATATTAAATGCCCCGATGGACCGGCAAGACCCTTTACCCACACCATCTCTCACGGTGAGTACCAATACAGGACGATGGTAGGTTTCCAAAATGCGAGAGGCCACGATGCCAATCACACCGGGATGCCAATCTTTCCCATCCACCACCAGAGCCATATCATTTTCTATATGGAGCTCTGCAATACGCTGCTGGGCTTCTGCATAAATTTCTCGTTCAATCTGCTGGCGGGTCACATTGGTTTCGCACAACCGATTGGCCAGCACTTCTGCCTCTTCCATGGACGTGGTGGTCATCAGTTCCACCCCTTCCTTGGCATGGGCAATACGACCTGCTGCATTGAGGCGAGGCGCCAGTCCAAAAGAAACCTGGTCCGCCCGGGTCACTGCTTTCGTATCTTCATGGACAATGCCGGACGCACGAAGCAATGCCGCCAACCCGCGAATACGGGTGGTCATGAACCGTTTCATTCCTTCTCGCACCAAGATACGATTTTCTCCAGTAAGGGATACCACATCGGCCACGGTGCCCAAAGCAGCCAATTCCACATTGTCGGTGTAATCTTCGCCGAATTTCTTCAAATGCAAAGCCCGGCTCACCATGAACGCCACCCCGCAACCGGCCAATTCCTTATAGGGATAGGGGCAGTCCTTTTGATGGGGATTGATGACCGCCACACACTGGGGAAGAACGTCCGGCGGCGTATGGTGGTCCGTAACGATAATATCCAAAGAAGCGGGACGATTCGCAATGAGCTGGGCAGAACTGATGCCGCAGTCCACCGTAATCAGTAACGTGAATCCTCCCTCGACCAAATGGGAAAGAGCTTTTGCATTAAGCCCATACCCTTCAGTCTCCCGCTGGGGAATATAATAATCCACATCGCCACCCATGCCTTTCAGACAAAGGTAGAGAATCGATGTAGACGTGATACCATCCACATCATAATCGCCATAGACCACAATTTTTTCCCGCTTTCTAAGAGCTTCCAAAATGCGGTCTACCCCTTCGGTCATCCCTTTCATCAAAAAAGGATCACTCAAATTGGATAAATCATCATACAGGAAATGGGATAATTTCTCTTCTGTATCAATATGTCGACGCATTAAAATTCGTGCCAATCCTTCCGGAATCGAATGATTGGCAAAAAACGCGGGAGTTTCTTTCTGCACTTCCCCCTCTGCGCCCATGTGCCATTTAAACTTGCTTGTTGCTTCCATCATAGGCAAAACCTCAATTCTAGTCATAGAATGGTGACTGGTGACTGGTGACTGGAATTTTCATAATTCCCAGTCACTAGTCACGGATCACCTATCTGTATCGTATTTTTGCCTACTATTGTATCACTTTTCATTCTCAATTTCCATGTACTTAATTATCATTATCATGAATACGGCGATAGCCGTATACATGCAGTGACATTTAGCACAATATGGCTAGTGGAAAAAGGGGTATTGTTCTGCCTTGGGCGTATTGTCAAACATCATAAAACGCCGCTTGTTTCAAGGTTATCATTCTGCCTTGATGGATAGGCCAACATGAGAAAATACCGCTGTCAACAAGGTTATATGAGGTTATGTTTATTCCCATAACCTCATTATAACCTTTTATAACCTTGCCACTACCGGCATTTTCTGTTTGTTAGCTTATCCATCAAAGCACAATAATAACCTTTTTCCAAAACTAAAAAAGAGCCATATGAGACCATACGTATCCGCATAACCCCATATAACCCTTTATAACCTTGCCACTACCGGCATTTTCTGTTTGTTACTTTATCCCTCAAGGCACAATCATAACCTTTTAGACAAGCGGAATAACTACTTTGTTAGACAATCGTCCCGCTAGCGTCTTATTCCCACGCCTGTTTCATGATGTTCTTGTATTCGGTATTCAGATGGTCTACCACTACATCAAGAACAACACGAACGATTTCTGGATCGAAGCTTTCGTTGGTGCTTGGCAGGCAAGCATCGAGGAATACACTGCCGTCATCAGCAGCTACGTATTTGAACACTTTGTAGCTGCGGTTCAGGTTGTTCAGGTATTCTTCAAACTTTGCTTTGTTGCTGTCTTTTACAAGACCAGCGCCGACCTGAACACGAACGATGGTGTAAATGGTATTATCAGTAATAATGCCTACCGGAATGGTCTGGCCTTCTACTTTAATATTGGACTGGAAAACCACAGTATCTGCTTCATCTTTCAGTTCCTTCTTTACGAAGAAATTCATTTTGTTGTCTTCGGTGTACTTTTCAAATTTTGCAGCTTTCAGATTGACTCTTTTTTCTTCTGCCATAATAGTTCCTCCTCATTGGGAAAATATGTAACCTTGTATAATTATAACCTGTCTTGCGAATTATTTCCATATCCTTTATGATATTAAATGCAGTTAGAAGTGAGTAGTGAGAAGTGTTGGAAGGGGCGCATCAAATTATAAAGCGCCCCAATACCCCTTTATTATAAATTTAACTTTCCTGCTCGAAAAAATAGTGTCTTTCGATATAGCCTATATAAGCAGGTACTTATGTAGCACACTTGACTTTTATGGAATATATGCTAGCGTCTCGTCTCCCCCGCCGGGGCAATGTTGTTAAGTTAAGTATTTGCGTTAGTAGATATGATTCCGCTAGTTATGACAGGTTTCTC
>SAMEA104315425__coassemble_468_pt1 | contig 49599 bp, 41 predicted proteins | sample SAMEA104315425__metabat2_low_PE_033 | metagenome-assembled genome bin SAMEA104315425 (sample SAMEA104315425) | gut metagenome | biome: Monkey gut; feature: monkey-associated habitat; material: faeces | place: China | collected 2013
TAATACCCCGGAGGGGTTATAGCTAAACCCCCATTTGAAATGGGGGTTGCTAACTGGTGATTGGTGACTGGGGATTAGTAGCTAGGCCCTAGGGATATGGGGTTAAGGTTTAAAAATAAAACTCTACACCTTAAACTTTAACCCTCGAGATAAATAAGTTTTATAAAAGCTGAATGACTTACCAACCATGACTAAGACTATCCACTCATAAACAAAGCGGTGCTCCATTCTTATATTCAAAGAATGGAAGCACCGCTTTGTTTATACACGTTTCACGTGAAACATCCTAATCCCTAGGGCCTAGCTACTAATCCCTTATCCCAGTCACTAGTCTACTAGTCACCGTTTCGGATTCGATTTCGCTTGAAATTCATCTACATCCAGTCGATAGATAGAGGTGTGAAGTACCATCTGGTCGGTGATGGTCCAATCTTTGGGAGAATAATGTTTCATAAAAAGGGAAACGGTTTGTTTCTTTTCTTCTACATCAGAGATTTCTGTCACTGTGCCGCTGCCGATAATGCTCTCGTAGTGGCTGGTGAATTGGGACGGATCGGTTTCATTGGGGACCACGGCACCGCCGTTGTCAATCTCAAATCCCACAGAAGTTCTTTTTGCCAGGATGTCATGCTTCAGTCCTGCCTGGGCACCGTGGAAATAGAGAGTCAGCTTTCCTTTTTCGTAGGTGTAGCTGTAATTGACTGGCACCACATAAATACGGTCTTCATCATAAAGACCTAAACGGACAATGGTATTTTCGTCTAAAATTTGACGGATAGAAGTTTCCTCTGTAATGAGGCGATCTTTTCTGCGCATAGGGGTAGTTTTGGACATAAGAGCGCTCCTTTCTAATGTGTTGTTAGTTGCTTGGGACTAGACAATTAACAAATGCCTGAGTACTTATCGTATAGAATCATTGTACCATGCCTGCCTTCTATTGTGATAAATAGGAGACAGGTATTTTTATATGGATGGAAATTTTGGTATGCTATATACGAAGGATACTGTAGTTTGAGTAAGTAGGTATGACTTCGCTTGTAGTTACAGGTTTCTCAAGTTGCTCAGGCTGCTCATGTTTCTCGAATGTGCCAATAGATGCTAGGGAAACGCTGATTTAATCAAAGCGTTTGAAATTATATGAATTTTTATCCAAAGCATCGTCAAGGAAATCCTTAAATAACCTAGCGTTATCATCTCATTTGGGGAACCTGAGAAACCTAAGAGTCCTGAGTAACCTGAGAATCTGTGAGGCGGAAAAATTATTGTATGTTTTGCATAAGAAAATACTGATTTAGAAAGGAAATGCTATGTCTCTATTGAAATATATCATAGGTGGCGCCGTGCTTCTGGGATTTGTCGGATATTGGTTTGTGTCCCAACCCCAGATGGATCCGCTTATGACAGATGCACGGAGAAAGAAAATCGAGGCATCGCCTCATTATGTGAATGGGCAGTTTGTGCCACAGCATCCTCACAGTGCGGTGAAACCTACTTTGGGATTCTGGAAAGAATTTTTATTTCCGACTCCAGGGAAAACCATTCCGAAAGAACAGATCGTAACGCAGAAAACAGATTTGAAATCTCTCCCCGCAGAGGAAGATGTGGTGGTCTGGATGGGACATTCTTCTTTCTACATGCAGCTTCATGGAAAGAAAATTTTGATTGACCCCATTGCACAGACCTATGCCTCTCCTGTGCCTTTCATTGATAAGGCCATGGAGGGCAGTAACGTGTATGGGCCGGAAGATATGCCCAATGATATCGATGTGATGGTACTGTCCCATGACCATTGGGACCATTTAGATTATGATTTTGTGCGGGCTATGGAACCGAAGGTGCACCACGTAGTGACAGGCCTTGGAAATGGCGGATACTATGAAAAATGGGGGTATCCATTAAATAAAATTCATGAGGAAGATTGGTGGACGCCGGTCAAAATTGATGATGACCTGACGGTGTGGGTTTTGCCGACCCGTCATTTCTCTGGACGGCTTCTGCATAAGAACCAGACATTATATGCCAGCTTTGCTTTTGAAACACCTGATAAGAAGGTGTACTATACAGGTGATGGCGGATATGACGATCGCTTTAAAGAAATTGGTGACAAATTTGGCGAATTCGACTTGGCTCTTGTGGAAGATGGTCAATACAATACCGCATGGCCTACGGTGCATATGATGCCAGAAGAAAGTGCCAAAGCTGGAGAAGAATTGCAGGCGAAAGCGGTGATTCCTTGCCACAATGGGAAATATCCTCTTTCCGACCATACCTGGAAAGAACCTTATGAACGAATCATGGCCGCATCGGTGGGAAAGTCCTATACCCTTTTGACGCCCATGATTGGCGAGAAAGTGGATATTGGTGGAAATAATGAAACGTTGCATCCTTGGTGGAAGGATGTTAGATAGTTAGCAGTTGGCAGTTAACAGTTAACTGCCAACTTACTTATTACAGGAGGAATTGTTATGTATACAGCCAAAGAAGTATTAGACTTATTGCAACATGGAAATACGGCCTATGTGGCAAGTGGTGCGTTTTGTGGAAATATTTCTGCTGATAGGCGAAAAGAGCTGACAGAAAAGGGTCAGTCGCCTATGGCGGTGGTCATTGCTTGCGCCGATTCACGGGTGGTGCCGGAAGTGATTTTTTCTTGCGGATTGGGAGATCTTTTCACCATTCGCATTGCGGGCAATGTGATGGATGCCCATCAAATGGGCTCTGTGGAGTATGCCGTATCTCATTTGCAAACGCCCTTGGTGGTGGTTCTGGGACATACCCATTGCGGGGCTGTGGCCGCAGCGTTACATGGAGAAGCGGATGGACACATCAAGTACATCACCGATTCTATCCAGAAAGCGATTGGAGAAGAAACCGATGCCTATCGGGCTTGCGTTCTCAATGTGCAGGCTGCGGTTTGTGAAATTCAAGAGGCCTTTGCCCATGAAACCGATCCGATTCTGCAGCATGAACAGGTGGTAGGCGCTGTGTATGATATTGAGACAGGGACTGTTTCTTTTTTGTGAAGTACGGTGGTGGTTTTAGTGCGTAATGCGTAGTGCGAAGTGCGTAATGAAGGAAGGGGCGCATAAAAATTTAGAAGCGCCCCAATACCCCTTTTTATAAAAAACTCGCGGCGCTTTATAAGTTGTGCGCCGCACCACCATTACGCACTACGCACTTCGCATTACGCATTGCTATTAAACGAGAGGTAAAAATGAAAACGAAAGTAGATATGACCCATGGCCCTATGGGGCGAAAGACGCTGACGTTTGCTCTCTTTTTAGGGGCGACAGGGCTATTGCAGCAACTCTTCAATGCCATTGATACGGTAATCATGGGACAGTTTGTAGGAAAAGAAGCTATGGCAGCGGTGGGGAGCAATGCGCCCATCGTAGGACTTATAGTCACTTTTTTCATTGGGATTTCTTTAGGTAGCAATGTGGTCATTGCTCAATTTACAGGGAAAAAAGACGAGGCAGGTGTGTCTTCGGCGGTACATACGTCGGTTCTGTTTGCCTTTGTATGTGGTCTTGTCATGACCGTTATTGGGGAATGTATCGCAGAACCATTGCTGGATTTGTTGCAGGTGCCAGAAGATATTTTAGGGCTGGCGTTGAAATATTTGAAAATCATATTTCTCGCTATGCCTGGCATTTTAATGTACAACTTCACATCTGCTATTTTCCGTAGCCAAGGAGATACCCGGACACCGCTCATGTGCCTTTTGATTTCCGGGTGTATCAAAGTGGTTATCAGTTATGTGCTGGTAGTCCATTTTGGTTTTGACGTGGGAGCAGTGGCTATTTCTACCATGTGTGCTACCATTTTGAGCTCTTTGATGTTGCTTGCGCTTTTGGTACATACGAAAATGGCCATTCGGCTTCATTGGCGGAAATTATCTATCCATTGGGGGCTCTTGAAAGAAATTCTTCGCATTGGCTCACCGGCCGGGCTCCAGTCCGCCGTATTTTGCTTGTCCAATATTGTGATCCAGGCAGCCATCAATAGTCTTGGCACCGATGTGGTGGCTGCATCGGCAGCAGCGTTCAATCTGGAAATCCTGGCATACATCTTTGTGAATGCTTTCGGTCAGACTTGTACCACCTTCGTGGGACAGAATTATGGTGCCGGGGACTTCAAACGATGTCGGAAGGTGGGAATCATCACCAGCTTGCAAAACCTGGGCGTCACTGTGGTGATTTGCGGAGTGATTCTCTACTTCGGCGTGCCGCTTCTGCAGCTGTTCAATGAGGATGCAGCCGTAGTGGCCTATGGGGTGATTCGTTTGAAATACATCCTCTATGCGGAACCACTCAATTTGGTGATTGAAATGATTTCTGGCTTCATGCGTGGCTTTGGGAAATCCTTGGGGCCGGCACTGATTGTGTGTGGCGGTATTTGCGGGTCCCGATTGCTCTACGTGTTTACGGTCTTTGCGGCTTATCCGAGTTTTGATTGTCTCATGGCCGGGTATCCACTGTCCTGGCTCATTACAGCGGTGGGACTTTCGGTTTTGCTTTTTGTGACTAGGAAGAAATATGGTAAGAGCAATGAGAAATTAGGAATGAGGAATTAGGAATGGTATTAGTCCCATGGCGGATTGTCGTACCGTTCGTATTTTATTCCGCTAGAGCTGCCCCCTCAGCCTTCGGCAGCTCCCCCGACAGGCAATGCTGTTAAGTTAAGCAAGATATGTGATAATTTCTGCTGAGGCAAAGGTTACTCAGGTTCCTCAGGTTTCTTAAGGTTCTCACGTTTCTCGAATGAGCTAATGACGCTAGCGTCTAGCGGCATATTCGGGGGACCTGAGCAACCTGAGAACCCTTAGAAACTTGAGCAACCTATTATCACTAGCGGAATCATACCTACCAATGCAAATCTTTAACTTAATGACATTGCCCCGACAGGGGAGCCGAGACAGCGGTGTAAACTTATATAGGCGCACAACTTATAAAGCGCCGTAGTACAATTTGTTGGTGACTGGTGACTGGTGACTGGTGACTGGGATTTTAGGGATTAGGGAGCGGAGTGACGCTATCTGTAAACGTCATTTCGACCGGTCGTATTTGTGCTTGATGAAATAAATGATATGAAACTGGATGTGTCGGAGAGTGGAGAAATCTTACAGCACTTGCGGTAAGGGCTTTCTGCTTCCAATCATAACGGTGAGACAATGTTTTGAGCAAAGCGAGAAAAATAGCTCTAGCGAGTTATTACGACATGTGTCATCTAGCCCTTACCGCTAGTGCTGATGAGATTTCTCCACTCTCCGACACATCGCGTTTCATTACTACTACAGCATCAAACACAAATACGACCGGTCGAAATGACGGTACGATGAAGTGGCTAGTGTCTAATTGATATACTCGAGAATTCTTGGCAATATGATCCTAATCCCTGTTTTCAAAGAAAAACGATGGAATCTTTTCTGTGGATTTCATCGTTTTTTGCTATAATACATGTGGAAGTTATGAAGTAATTTTAAACACTTTTAGAAGGAGGCTCTATGATGGAGAAAGTTCCTATGTGTTGTCTCTTTCTGGGAGTGGGGATTGTTGGTGTGATTTCCTGGTGCATCGCAGGAACTTGGTGGAGTATGGTTTTATATGCGATGCTCTTGTTGGGGCCTGCCGTGGAAGATGGGCGAAGTGGCTATATTTCTGATGGCTGGTCCCTGCTGATTGCTATTTCAGGAATGATAACGTCCTGGCAAATGGGGCATGGATGGGAAAGTGTCTTGTCAGCACTTATCATTTTGGCTTTGTATGGCTTGCTTTGGCTCATTCGAAAAGAGGCTGCCGGTATGGGAGATGTGCTGCTTTCTGGGGCCATCGTTTTATGGCTTACGCCGGTATTTGCTCTGCTATTTCTTTGGCTAGCTTCTATGCTAGCTTTGGTCTGGTATGGACTTGTATGTCTTTATGAAAGAAGCGTAGCACGGAGGGGCGTCCGATTTGCTCCGTTTCTAGCACTGGGAGGTGGGATGGCCTATGGACTGCAGGAAATGGTGGGACTGTCCCTTTTCACGCCGCTCTGGCTTTTTGCTCGCTGAAGCCCTGGTGGTATTGCTGATTCTGTCTGTTGCTATGGGACTGGCGGTGCCGAAACTCTGGGATTGGCAGCAGGAACGGCAATTGGACTTGGCTGCTGAAGAAGTGGCGGCGGCCATTCGAGAAACTGAGACTTTAGCCAAAAGCTATACCGATTGGTATGGGAACATCACTGATAAAGTGAATTTTCATTGCGGTCCCGATGGGGATGGCGTGGTTTCTTACTATGCGAAACGAGGAATTTACAAAGTCAGTCCCAAAGGGAATTTACCGAGCAATATCACCACCAACGTCGTGCTGGACCTGACATTTCGTAAAGATGGTTATGCCGGGAACAGCACAAAATATACACAAACATTGCAAACCCGTGATGGCAAGCACCGACGGCTTATTACGGTAGCAGCCTACACGGGACGAGTACGAATTGAAAGATAGTGAGGAGTGAGGAATTAGGAGTGAGGAGTGGTGGAAGGGGCGCACAAAATTTAGAAGCGCCCCAATACCCCTTTTTTATATAGGTTATTATTTTGCTGTATTAGATACCAAACATAACTGTATACAACGATGCAGTCAAGGTTATAAAGGGTTACAAAAGGTTATGTGATACAGGATGGAGACACAATCTTTTAGGAAGCAAATTGATTACTTACGTTAAAAATGAATTTTGACTCTATAATCTTATATAGACTGCGGCGCGTTTAAATTTTGTGCGCCGCCACCTTCATTACGCACTACGCACTTCGCATTACGCACTCTAAAAGATGGCGAAAAAGGAGAAAGATTTATGCCAGATACAGAAGTACCACAACAGAAAAAAGAAGAGTGGAAACAGCGGGAGAAGGGCAAGTGGAATAGCCGTAAGACCGATACGGATACCATGATTGTGACCCGCATTCCGCCGCAGAATATTGATGCAGAGAAGTCTGTCCTGGGGGCTATGCTCCTGGATAAGGATGCGATTTTGACTGCTGAGGATAAGCTCAATGCGGCCGATTTCTACCGGGAAGCGAATTCGATTATTTTCCAGGCCATTTTGAATCTGGCCCATCGGGGCGAACCGGCGGATATTTTGACCGTTACGGAAGAATTGAAGCGCATGGGTCGCTTGGATGATGTAGGCGGCGTGCTCTATGTCAATGAACTGCCTGCCAATGTGGTGACCACCAAAGCGGTGGATCGCCATGCGGATATTGTGGCCGACAAAGCAAAGCTCCGTCGTCTTATCGATGCAGCAGGGGTTATCACCGATGAAGCCTATTCGGAACGGGATGAAGTGCAGGATATTACGGACAATGCGGAAAAAACTATTTTGGCTGTCACCAGAGATGAACGGCGTTCTGACTTTACGTCCATCGGGGAAGCGGTGCAGAATGAACTGGAAGAAATCACCCGGAAATTTAAAAATAAAGAATCCATCACCGGTTTGGCCAGCGGTTTCCCTTCCTTGGATGCTCTGACCAGTGGGTTCCAGAAGGGGGATTTCATCATCGTGGCAGCCCGCCCATCTATGGGTAAAACGGCGTTCGTGCTGAATATCGCCAAGAATATGAGTATTTCTTCTGCCCATAAACATGTGGCGTTCTTTTCTTTGGAAATGTCACGGGAACAGTTGGTACAGCGTCTCTTGTGCTCCACAGCTTTGGTAGACAGCTCCAAGCTGCGTACCGGCCGTATCACCACCCAAAAGGAATGGGACCAGCTGGCCAATGCAGCCAGTGTCCTTATGGATGCGCCACTGTTTATCGATGATACACCAGGGGTATCGGTATCAGAAATTCGTTCCAAGTGCCGCCGTCTCAAAGCGGAACAGGGGTTGGATATCATTATGATCGACTACCTGCAGCTCATGCAGGCCAAGAATACCGCAAGAAATAATGACAATCGTCAGCAGGAAATTTCTGAAATTTCTCGTTCGCTTAAGAGCCTGGCCCGTGAACTCAATGTACCAGTCATCGCATTGTCTCAGCTCTCTCGAAGCGTAGAAGCCCGCCAGGACCACCGCCCATTCCTGTCGGATCTTCGTGAATCTGGTTCTCTGGAACAGGATGCGGATATGGTTAGCTTCCTCTTCCGCCCGGCTTACTATGACCGTGAAATCGAAGATGACGATCCCAGAAAGAATGAAACGGAAATTATTCTTGCGAAAAACCGTAATGGTCCAGTTGATACGGTGAAACTCCACTTCGCAGGCCAGTTCACCCTCTTCTATGAAATCACCAACCAGGAACCACCACCGGATATGGCGTGATGCTAATGAGAAATTAGTAATGAGGAATGAGGAATGAAGGTGGCGGCGCACAAGTAATAAAGCGCCGCAGATGTATAAAATAAAGGGAGTAGCTTATGAGCGAAAAGGCAGTACAACAATTGAGTCTTCGCTTTGCTATACGTGTGGTGAAATTAGTCAAGTTTTTACGAAGCGAAAAGAAAGAATATACCATGTCGGACCAATTGCTGAGAAGTGGGACTAGCATAGGTGCCAACATTAGTGAGGCAGAGTATAGTATTAGTAAAAACGATTTTACTGCTAAGATATACATATCATATAAAGAGTGTGGAGAAACGTTATATTGGCTGAAAGTGTTATATGCTACAGACTATTTGACAGAGAAGCAATATCAATCAATGAAATTAGATTGTGAAGAGCTTTTGCGTTTGTTGACTGCCATTACTAAGACACTGAGAAAAAATAGTTAAAAGGCGACGCTATATAATTTGTGCGTCGCTACCATAATTACTCATTGCTCTTTACTCATTACTCATTTACATACAGAAAGGGATCAGGTGATAAAGTTATGGATTTATTCGGAAATGAGGATCCGGAGGAGTATGTAGCCAGGCGGCAGCGGGAGTTGGAGGAAAGACAGCGGGCTGCGGCGAAGGAGCGGGAAGGGGTTTCTTTTCATAGCCATGAGGAATTGAAAGCGGCCATCACTTCCTGTGAACGGTGCCGGCTCCGGCGGGAAGGCGGGTTGGGACCGGTGCTTTCTACGGGACCTTCTGATTCTCCTTTGATGATCGTCGGCGAGGGGCCTGGTGGGGTCGAAGATGATTACGGCGGGCCTCTGGTGGGACCGTCGGGACAGCTTTTGGATAAAGCCTTGGCCTCGGTGGGCATTACCCGTGACCATGTGTATGTCACCAATATCGTAAAATGTCGTCCTCGGGGCAATCGGACGCCCACTATGGAGGAGGGACATTTCTGTGGCGCTATTTGGCTTATGCAGGAAATACAACTGGTGCAGCCGAAAGTCATTATTGGATTGGGCAAAGTGGCTCTTCGTTTCTTTTTAGGGAGAGAAGCAGGCATTATTCGTTCTCGAGGACACTGGATTGATTATCACGGCATTCCGGTGATGCCTACGTTCCACCCAGCTTACTTGCTCCGTCAGACCGGGCGAGGATTGGTGGAAGCCAAATGGCAGGTCTATTACGATTTGAAAGCCGCCAAAGAACGAGCCGAAGCGGCTTGCCCCGATTGGACATGGAAAAGCGAAACGCCACCGAACCTACTGGAAATGTTGGCAGATGAACGAGAAAAGCGACATAGAAACATGAGCATGTAAAATGCTTTTAGCAAGGTTATTATTCTACTGATTTCTTTTGCAAAACAAAGAGCATATACCGCTTACCAAAGGGTTATTTATTCTGCCAATTACGTTGAATTAACAAAGAAAAATACCCGCTATCAACAAGGTTATAAAAGGTTATTTCATAGGATGGCATAACCCTTTATAACCTTGATGGTAGCGGTATTTTTCTTTGTTACACTATGGGAATCTGTAGAGTGAATAACCTTTTGAAAAACCGTTACATGATAATTGACACAAGCGAAAATATCGCTTATCCCCTCATATCATAACGTGATATAATGAATGAAATATCTTCTGGAAAAGGAGTGGCATTATGGTAAGAAAAATCATGATGGCTTTGGCTTTAGGAGCCGCTGTAGCTATGGGGACTGTGGTAGAGGCGAAAACGGCGGAGCATCCGAAGGTGCTTTTGGTGCCAAAGACGGAAACGACGGAAACGGTAGCTGCTACCAAGGTGGAACCAACGGTAGAAACAAACAAAGTGGAAACCGCAACGGTTTTGGACACGAAAGAGGAAAAAACGGTCAAAAAGCCGGCTTTTGAAGATAAGCGCATTGAAATCAATTTGGCTAGCAAACTTTTGACATTGTACCAGGGCGATGTGGGGATTCGCATGTATCCTGTCGCCCCGGGGAAACCGTCTTCTCCTACACCGGTGGGACGCCGCAAAGTGGTGGATATGGAAATGAACCCCACCTGGATTGATCCCGATTCAAATACGGAGATTCCTTCTGGTCCCGATTGCCCGCTGGGATATCGCTGGATTGGCATCGGTGGAAATTATGGGATTCACGGCACCAATGTGGCTTCTTCTATCGGCTCCTATGCGTCTCATGGATGCGTCAGAATGTATGAAGCTGATGTGGAAGACTTATTTGCCCATATCGTGAAAGGCATTCCAGTAGACATCATCTATGAACGATTGGTGGTAGAAAAAGCACCGGACCAGACTGTGGTGTACTATGTCTATCCCGATGGGTATGGCAGAGAAAATCTGGAAGTATCTGACGTGAAAAAGAAATTGGCTGCTTTCGGCGTGGCTGGCTTTGCCGATCCCGATGACATCCAGCATGCGATTGCTATGTCTGATGGGGTTCCGAACTATGTGGCCAAAGTGTATGACCTTTATGTGAAAGGACAGAAACTGGATGCCCATGCCTATGGCAAAGGGGGACATGTTTATCTGCCTGTTATGGCTGTGGCACGGGCCTCTGGCATTAAAGCCGAATGGTCTCCCAACTGGAAACGACTCAATACCGTGTACGGCACCGCCAACGGTATTCAAAAAGGAACCGCTCTCTACATTGACGCCGCTGATGCGCCGACGCTGTTGCATCTGACCGGAACGCTGAATGAGAAGTTTGAATATCATTTAGAATAAAAGGGTATTATTCTGCGGATAACTTGCAGGGCACAAAGAGTTTTTAGCGTTCGATAAAGGTTATTTATTCTACAGATTCTGATTGTCGAACAAAGTAAAAATACCGCCAGCAGCAAGGTTATAAAAGGTTATGACATGCTTATGAAATAACCTATATAACCCTGTTGTTGGCGGTATTTTTGTATTTTGAAATAGAAGGTATCCGCAAAGTCATACCCTTTTATAACCTTGACACTAGCCGTATTCCTTCTATGTTTGCTTAAGAGGGCTGCAGAATAAATAACCTTTAGGTAAGCGGTAGAGTATCTATGTTAGGTGATGGTGGTCAGCAGAACAATACCCTTTTCTACTATTTTCCTTCCATCATTTGCCGAATTCGTTCTCTTCGTCTCCGCGCGGCTTCTTCGTCTACAATGATGTGGTGGCCGGCAGCGGTGACGTATTCGTTGCGCTTGATTTCTGACGGCTTCGTGACGCCGTGTTTTTTATAGTCAAAGCTGCTTCCCAGTGCGCAGCTGGCGCAGTCTTTTCCTTGGGAACTTTGGTACAGGCGATATAAAGAATAGCCGAACCAAGCAGCAATGACAACAATGATTGCACCTGTGAGCAGTGTATTCATAATAAATTCTCCTTTGTGAAAATATTTCTCAATATCATTATAGCATAAGTTCAGTGAGAAGTGAGGAGTTAGAAGTGAGAAGTGGTGGAAGGGGCACACAATTCATAAAGTGCCCCAATACCCCCTTTTTATAGGGGATTATTCTGCTGATTTCTATATCAAACATGGCTGTATATATCGCTACAGTCAAGGTTATAAAGGTTACATAAGGTTATGTGATTTCATAGTCTCGTACTATTATAAAATCTGCGGCACTTTCAAATTTTGTGCGCCGCTACCACCACTTCTAACTTCTCACTTCTAACTCCTCACTGCTTTTTAGTATGCCTTTCATCTATGGAAAAGATAATAGAAAAGCATTGGCAGCATGAGGGAATGGTATTTATAATAAGCGTAGAGTAAGGGTGACTGCCATGCTATTAAGTTAAGTAGAACATGCGATGATTTCTACTGATGCAAAGGTTACTCAGGTTTCTCAGGATACTGAGGGTTCTCACGTTTCTCGAATGAGCTAATAACACTAGCATCTATTGGCACATTCGGAGAACCTGAGTAACCTGAGAACCCTTAGAAACTTGAGCAACCTGTCACCACTAGCGGAATCATACCTACTAACGCAAATCCTTAACGTAACAGCATTGCCAGTCACCATATAGCAAAGGAGACGATTGAACTATGAATAAGAAAATTTTGGCAGCTACGGCTGCTGCCGCTGTGACGATTGCTACTACCGCTTGTGCGGCTGTTCCTGGAAAAGGGGGAGACACCTATGTCCCCTATGCAGAAAGAACGGGCAATGAGTCGATTGTATATTTCACCCGCGACCTGTCTGCGGCTGGCATGCAGAAGGTGTATGAAAAGGTGAATGGAAATATTTCCGGTAAAGTGGCTGTGAAGCTTCATACAGGGGAAAAGAATGGGCCAAACATTTTGCCTCGTTCCTGGGTGAAACATCTCATCGATACAGATATCCCAGGGGCAACCATTGTGGAAACCAATACCTACTATGCAGGCGATCGGGATACCACGGAAAAACACAGAGAAGCTATTCATGTCAATGGTTGGGATGAAGTGGCTCCTGTGGATATCACCGATGCAGACGGTGCGGCACTTCTTCCTGTCAAAGGGGGCAAGTGGTTCAAAGAAATGTCGGTAGGCAAAGACCTTTTGAATTATGATTCTTTGGTGGTATTGACCCATTTCAAAGGCCACGTGATGGGTGGCTTTGGCGGCTCCGACAAGAACATCGGTATCGGTTGCGCCGATGGCAAGGTAGGCAAGAAATGGATTCATGCAGGAGAAACAGGCCAGCAGTGGGGCGTTTCTCAGGAAGAATTCATGGAACGAATGACCGAATCTACCAAATCTGTGATTGACCATTTCGGTAATCACGTGACCTATGTGAACACTCTCCGCAATATGTCCGTGTCTTGTGACTGCGAAGGGGTGAATGCCCAGCCGGTGGTAACGCCAAATATTGGTATCCTGGCATCTACGGATATTTTGGCGGTCGACCAGGCATCGGTGGATATGATTTATGCCCTACACGATGGGGATGGTCATGACTTGAAAGAACGGATGGAATCCCGCCACGGCCTGCGCCAGCTTTCATACATGAAAGAACTGGGCATGGGCAATGATAAATACATTCTCATCGATTTGGACAACAATGAAGCGGTGATCCTGCCGAAAGATGCCGTGAAAGATGTGAAACCATTTGTCGATGATGGAGAAAAATAAAAGGCAGTGAGAAGTTAGAAATGGAGGAAGGGGCGCACAAATAAAAAGCGTCCCATACCCCTTTTTTATTTTTATGCACATGGGAGGCTCCCGTGTGCTTTTTAGCAGTTTGAGTAGGATGATATAATAAAAATAGTTGGCATGTAAGTGAGAAGGTTTATTTTATAAAAAGTAACGGCGCTTCTATAATTTGTGCGCCGTACCACCATTTCTCACTTCTAACTTCTCACTTCTAACTACACATGGGAAGTGGACTATGTGACAGTGAGGAGAAATGCTACATGAGAAACAGTCCCATTCCATTCCTGCCGGCAGACGCCTGCAGTCGGGGCTTACTAGTTGACTGGCGGATTAGTGCATCACTATCAATGAAATGGTTATGGACAAAGTAGCTAGGGATTGGGGATTAGGGATTAGAACGAGTATTTCCTAATCCCTAGGGCCTAGCTACTAATCCCTAAATTCTAGTCACCGATTACAAATTAAAGAAGGGTAAAACTATGAACGTAACAGAAAATATAGCAAGAAAACAGAAAGCACTGGAAGACCATTTGAAGAGCTTGGGGTCTGTGGCGGTGGCTTTTTCTGGCGGGGTGGATTCTACCTTTTTGCTCCACGAAGCCCACAAGGTATTGGGCGATAAGGCGGTAGCAGTGACCATGAAACTCAATTCCGTACCGGCCAGAGAAATCCAGGAAGCGAAGGATTTCTGTACGTCCCGTGGTATCCAGCAGGTTATTGTAGAAAGAAATCAGTTCGCCGCACCGGGATTTACGGACAATCCGAAGGATCGTTGCTATTGGTGTAAAACTTATCTGTTCTCTTCTTTGGGAAGTCTGGCCAAGGAACACCATATTTCTACTATCGTTGACGGCACCAATTTCAGTGATATCCATGGCTATCGACCGGGGCTAAAGGCGCTGGCGGAATTGGGCGTGGTCAGTCCTTTGAAAGAAGCACAACTGACAAAAGAAGAAATTCGTGCGCTGTCTGAACAGGAAGGCCTTCCTACATGGAACAAGCCATCCTTTGCGTGCCTGGCGACTCGTTTCCCCTATGGAAGCCGCATCACGGAGGAAAAACTTCGGGCGGTGGAAGCAGCAGAACAATTTCTTTTCGACCTGGGATTCCCCCAGTTCCGGGTTCGCTGCCATGGAGATATAGCGCGCATTGAAGTATTGCCGGAGCAGCTGTCTAAACTTTTAGACAACAGAGAACCGGTGGTATCCCGGTTCAAAGAATTGGGATTTGATTATGTGACCATGGATTTAGAAGGATTCCGTTCCGGGTCGATGGACTTGAAAAGCAATTAGGAATGAGCAATTGGGAATGAGGAATGAAGGTGGCCTGGCACAATTCATATAGCCAGGCTAATTATATAATGATTTGGTAGACTGGTGACTAGGAAAATGGAATCTAGTCACTAGTCACCAGTCTACCAGTCACCATTATTTCTCACTTCTAACTGTTTTTAAGGAGTTTGTATGAATGTTAGAGATGTTTTAGCGCAGGTCAAGAGCGGAGCGCTTTCTTTGGAAGAGGCGGAGCAGCTTTTGGCGGAGAATCCGGCGGGGCGGTCCTATGAGGAAATGGGATTTGCCAAGTTGGATACGGATCGGAAGAAGCGGTCTGGTTTTGCGGAAGTGGTGTATTGCCAAGGAAAATCGGACGAATTTATCGGTCAGATTTTCAAGAAATTGTATGACGTGGAAGGGGAAGTGTTTGGTACCCGGGCGTCTCCCCATCAATATGAAATTGTGAAAGAGTTTCTGCCGGATATTTCCTTTGACCCGGTGTCTCACATTTTGAAGTTGGAAAAGAAAGATAAGGAACATATAGGGTGTGTGGCGGTTTGCACCGGCGGCACCGCCGATATTTCCGTGGCAGAAGAAGCGGCCCAGACGGCGGAATATTTCGGAACCCATGTGGAACGGGTCTATGATGTAGGGGTCAGCGGGATTCATCGCATTCTTTCCAAAGAAGCCATTGTTCGCAAAGCCAATTGTGTCATTGCGGTGGCCGGCATGGAAGGGGCTTTGGCATCTGTTATCGGCGGGTTGGTGAGAAATCCGGTCATTGCGGTGCCCACATCGGTGGGCTATGGGGCCAGTTTCCACGGCTTATCGGCCCTTCTCACTATGATTAATTCTTGTGCCAATGGCATTGTGACAGTCAATATAGATAATGGATTTGGTGCTGGGTATGTGGCGACACAGATCAATCGCCTGGCAGAAAGGGGTAAGATTTAAATGGGAAAAAGTTTGTACCTGGAAACATCTTCTGGCATTAGTGGAGATATGTTTGTGGCTGCTATGCTCGATTTGGGCGCTGATGTGGATGTATTGGCCGATGCACTGAATTCGATTCCCGCTGGTGGATTTAGCGTGGAAGTGGGTCGTGTACAGAAAGCAGGCATTGATTGCTGTGATTTCGATGTGATTCTCGATGCAGAACACGAAAACCATGACCATGATATGGCCTATTTGTATGGCCCGGAACCGGTAGCGGAAGAACAGGTAGAAGAACATCATCACTGCCATTGTCATGAAGAGGGTGAAGAAGAACATCACCATTGTCACTGTCATGAAGAAGGCGAAGAACACCATTGTCACTGTCATGAAGAAGGCGAAGAACACCATTGTCACTGCCATGAGGAAGGTGAAGAAGAACACCATCATTGCCACTGTCATGACGACGGCGAGGAAGAACATCATTGCCACTGCCATGAGGACGGTGAAGAAGGACATCATTGCCACTGCCATGAGGACGGTGAAGAAGAATACCATCATTGTCACTGTCATGAAGAAGGCGAAGGAGAACATCACCACCATCATGACCATGGGGAAGGCCATCATCACCATCATGAACATCGCCACTTGGCAGATGTGGAAGCCATCATTGATGCCACAGCCATGACGGACTCTGCCAAAGCACTGGCCAATCGAATTTTCCGCATCGTTGCGGAAGCAGAATCCAAGGCCCACAATTTGCCACTGGAAGAAGTGCATTTTCACGAAGTAGGAGCCATTGATTCTATCGTGGATATCATTTCTGCAGCGGTATGCTTCGATAACCTGGGCATTTCTGAAGTGATCGTGCCGAAATTGACAGAAGGAACTGGCACCGTTCGCTGCCAGCATGGGGTACTTCCTGTACCGGTTCCAGCTACGTTGAACATCATCCAGGCCTATGATATGCCGCTGGAAATCATGGATGCCAAAGGAGAATACGTGACGCCTACCGGGGCAGCCATTGCAGCCGCTCTTTGCACCACCCATACGTTGCCAAAATCCTTCAAGGTGTTGGAAACTGGTCTGGGCGCCGGAAAGAGAGAATATACGGAACGGACCAACATTCTCCGTGCTTTCCTCATTGAAACCGATGAAGCAGGAGACAAAGATGAAGTGGTGAAAATTGAAACCGACATCGATGATTCTACTGGGGAAGCGTTGGGCTATACCATGGAAAAATTGCTTCAGGCAGGTGCGCTGGATGTACATTACACCCCGGTGTATATGAAGAAAAATCGTCCTGCGTGGGAGCTGACAGTGATTTGCAAAGCCGATCAGATGGAAGCACTGGAAGATGTTATTTTCCATGAAACCACCACCATTGGAATTCGTGAATTTCCAAGCGTCATGCGTTCCATTCTGCACCGGCAGCAGGTGCAAGTGGAAACGCCCTATGGCACAGCAGAAGTAAAGCAGATTTCTTTCAAAGATGAAGTTCGCTATTACCCAGAATACGAATCGGTGAAACAACTGGCAGAAGAAAATGAAATGCCTTTTGCTCAAATGTATGATATAGTAAAGATCAGTGCTATTGGCGAATAATTTTATAAAATCCCATGACGGGAAGAGGGAACTCTTTTTGTCATGGGATTTTCTTTTTATAGTGCGTAGTGAGGAGTGCGAAGTGCGTAGTGGCATTAGTCCTGTGACGGATTATCGTACTGCTAGTGAATTATACCGCTAGAAGCTATGGGTTACTCAGGTTGTTCAAGCTGCTAAGGTTGCTCACGTTTCTCGAATGTGCCAATAAATGCTAGCGTTATCATTGCATTTGGAAAACCTGAGAAACCTAAAAATCCTGAGTAACCTGAGACACTTTGATTCCATTAAAACCTCGCGACATAAAGGAGAGAATCATGGAACTTTTCGTATTGGCTTTGTTTTGTATCATCCTGCTTGGTACCATTGCTATAGGTGGGTCTCTGATTCATGCGCTCTTAGCGGGATTGGTTTTATTTCTACTGTATGGCATATATGTGGCTAAAGTGTTGCCTCTTGCTTTAGCACAGATGGTCATTGATGGGGTGTTGGCAGCAAAAAATATTTTACTTACCTTTGGCCTCATCGGGATACTGACTGCCTTTTGGCGGGCATCGGGAACCATTCCAACACTGGTGACCTATGCATCGACCTGGATTCAGCCAAATGTGGTTTTGCTCTTGACCTTTGTGCTGAATGGATTGGTTTCGTTTCTTATGGGAAGCTCCTTTGCTACGTCGGCTACCATGGGTGTCATTTGTATGACCATGGCGAATGGCATGGGGGTAGACCCACTGCTGGCAGGTGGGGCGGTGCTGAGCGGCGTGTATTTCGGTGATCGCTGTTCTCCTGTGTCTACGTCAGCTCTTTTGGTCAGTGAATTGACACATACCGATTTATATGAAAATATTCGGCAAATGTTTCACACCGCTTGGACTCCCTGTTTGCTGTCCTGCCTCTTTTATGGGATCTGGGGATGGTATGGAAAGCAGGAAATCCTAGGAGAATTAACCGGTGTTTCCGTATTGGCAGATTCTTTTACCATTTCTTGGCCTATGCTGCTTCCCGCCGTGACCATCCTGGTGATGGGATTCTTTCATGTGCCGGTCAAAAAGACCATGGCGGTGAGTATCTTACTGAGCGGAGGTTGTGCGATATATTTCCAGCAGGTGGAAGCCGTCGATTTACTGACCATGGCCATCTGGGGATTCCATACAGAGCAAGCCGAATTGGAAACTCTGCTGGGCGGAGGCGGTTTGATTTCTATGGCAAGAGTGGCGGCCATTGTGTGCATATCTTCTTCCTATGCTGGAATTTTTCATGGTACAGGGATGTTGCGGCAATTGGAACAAGCCATACAAGGGCTAAGTGAACGGATGGGAAATTTTGGAGCTATGGTAGTTACCTCCGTTTTCAATTCTGCCGTGGCCTGCAATCAGACCTTGGCCATTATGCTGACCCATGAATTGTGCCAGAAACTTACAATGGACAAAACAAAGCGCGCCATTTCCTTGGAAAATTCGGTGGTAGTCATTGCGCCGCTGATTCCTTGGTCCATTGCCGGGGCCGTTCCCTTAGAAGCCATCGGTGCACCGCTGGCGGCGATTCCTTTTGCCGTGTATCTGTGGGTATTGCCGGCATGGCAGCTAATAAAAGCAGTGAGAAGTGAGAGGTGAGAAGTTAGAAATGAAGGCCGGCGAGCCTTCGAATTACTCTTATGCCGAATGTTATCAAATATCATGATTCCTTTTTATATAGCTCGCCGCAATAAAAAAGAATACAATCATGTTTCCATAACGATAAACTGTTTTATAAAAAGGGGGATTGGGGTGCTTTATAAGTTGTGCGCCCCTTCCTTCACTTCTCACTTCTCACTTCTAACTGCTTCTTCCATCTTAAATTGAGATAGATTTCCGCGAATTTTATGCTAAAACAGTATAATACAAGAAATCGTTTGACAGATGGGCATCCGCCGTGTATGATTAACTCAACTCAATACACAGGCGATGAGCAAGAAAAAGCGTTATGAAGGTCATTTCAGAGAGCCGATGGATGGTGAGAATCGGTATGAGGCATAGGGCGAAACTCTCTTGTGAGCTCCGGATTGAATGAAGGTTTCTTCATGTAGAGAAGGCGGCGGTCCCCGTTACGGATGAACCATGAAAGTATAATGCAGGGTGGTACCGCGAAGACGACTCGCCCCTGTCCGACGGATTCGGACAGGGGCTTTTATATTTGTTTTTCATGATACCATCAGAGACATCTGCTATGATTTCTTTGGATATTCAAGGTTCTAAGGGTTCTAAGGTTACATTTGGACTGATGAAGATAGCGTCAGTAGCACAATAAAACCTGAGCCACTTGAGCAACCTAAGATACCTGAGTAACCTGTATACTGACTGGACCGAGTATAAATGCAAGGTGGTACAGCGCGACGCGCCCTTGCCTGTGGGAGCAGGCAAGGGCGTTTTATATTCTCATGGTAAGTGATAAATCAGGGTGGTACCGCGAAAGATCGCCCCTGGAAATGAACCGGATAGGGTCATTTCTGGGGGCTTTTTTAGTGAGGAATGAGGAGTTAGGAGTGAAGGAAGGGGCGCACAATTCATAAAGCGCCCCCCATACCCCTTTTTATAATAAAATCTGCGGCGCTTCCAAATTTTATGCGCCGCCACCACCACCACTCCTCATTCCTAACTCCTCACTGTAAGAAGTGGGATATGCATTTTCTTGTGAAATAAAACATATATTGGGACAAATATTGGGAGGAAATAATTATGATGAACATGAAAAAGATGATGAAGGTTATTGGTGTATGCTCTATGGCAGCTATTATGATGGCAGGCATGACTGGCTGCGGCGGTTCGGGTTCTAAATCCGCTGTTTCTTCTGGCGCGAAAAATGCGGCTAAAATTGGTTTCACTGCGGCCCTCACCGGCGGCGCTGCTGCTTATGGCAAGTCCGAAGAAGAAGGGGTACGTCTGGCTGTAGAGGAAATCAATAAGAAAGGGGATTTCCCAATCGACCTGCTGGTAGAAGATACCAAAGCGGTACCAGCTGACTCTATGAATGCCACCAAGAAGCTGATTCAGGAAAAAGTTTCCATCATCATTGGACCTATGACATCCAACGAAGCCAAAGCGGCAGGTCCGATTATTCAGAATGCCAAAGTGCCGTCTCTGGAAATTTCTGTTACCGCAGAAAATATCACCGATATTGGGGATTGCATTTTCAGAAACTCCGTGCCGGAATCCAAGAATATTCCCCAGACCGTGAAAAAGACACACAAACTCTTAGGCTATAAGACCGCTGCCATTCTCTATGCCCACGATAATGAACAGCATGTGACCGCCCAGAAATATTTCCAGAAAACCATGGAAGAAGAAGGAGTGCAGGTCATTGACGTAGAAACTTTCGGCAGCAAAGACAGCGAATACTCGGCACAGCTCACCAATATCCAGCATAAAAATCCAGACGTCATTGTGGTTTGCAGCTATTACCAGGAAGGTTCTCGTATTTTAAAGAAAATGAGAGAAATGGGAATGAATCAGCCTGTCCTGGGGGATAATGGTTTCGTTTCTCCAGAACTGGGCAAGATGGCCGGTGCTGCAGCAGATAATGTGTATGTATCTTCCATGTGGGCCGCTGATAAGAAAGATGAAAAAGTACAGACCTTTGTGGAAAATTATAAAAAAGCCTATGGCCGCGCACCAGACCAGTTCGCAGCCAGCGCCTATGATGGTGTGTACATGGCAGTGGATGCCATGAAACGCGCAGGCACCACCACGGACCACCAGAAGATCCGTGACGCCATGGCACAGATGAAAGACTTCAAAGGCGTTTGCGGCACCTTCTCCTTCGATGAAAAACGTGACCCCGTTGTGGATCTGATTCTGATGAAAATGCAGGATGGAAAATTCAGCGTTGTTGAATAATTGGTTACCGGCTAACAGTTAACAGTTAACTGTCAACTGTCAACTGCTTACTGATAGTGAAGTAAATAGTCCCTTGGCCTGCGTATCCTATCTCCCATATTTGTCCCAGCAGGCCATTGGGCTATCTGCTTATATAAAAAGTCCCCGTTCGTTTGGATGGGGATTTTTAAGTGCGTAGTTAGGAGTTAGGGGTGAGGAATGAGGAGTTAGGAGTGAGGAGTGGAGGAAGGGGCGCACAATTCATATAGCGCCCCAATCCCCCTTTTTATATAATAAAATTTGCGGCGCTTCTAAATTTTATGCGCCGCTACCACCACTCCTCACTCCTCATTTTCTAATCCCTAGGGCCTAGCTACTAATCCCTTTTTCCAGTCACTAGTCACCAAAAATAAGTATACCCTTCATCCCCTTACAGACTCTCTAAGAACGATTTTGCATTTACAGAACGTGTAAGAACAAAATTTTCACAAACACTTGATTTTTCAAAACACATCGTGTATGATGATGTCAAGGCAAAGGTCAGAAGACCATAGCGCACGGCGCCGATCAAAAAAACGCTGTGGGGATAGGACCTGCAAGTTGCCTACGGATGACGAATCCATAAGAGCTCCGGCTGGACACAGCCGCTCAACCGGGTGAAGATTCCTAGCTTCACTGATGTAAAATTAAATAGAAGGTTGGCAAGTTCCGCAAGGAATTTGATCCTGATGCAGGTAAATCAAAATCCCGCAGCAGAAACAAAGAGAACCAGGCATTACATTCGGGCTCGTAGTGCCAAGGTCCCCCTGCTTTTGCTGTGGGATTTTTGTGTTTGTTACAGGTTTCTCAAGTTACTTAGGTTACTCAAGCTGCTCAGGTTTCTCGAATGTGCCTATAGACGCTAGCGTCATTATCTACGCAGAATCACCTTTTAGTGTAACGGTTCTAAGGGTTCTGAGGGTTCTCAAATGAGATGATAACACTAGCGTTTATAGGCATATTCGAGAAACCTGAGAACCTTTAGAACCCTTAGAACCTTGAGCCACCTGTAGTTTCTAACGAGAGCATGCTTGTTGACGCAAACCGGCAACAACATTATCCGACAATCGACTTGACGACTTTATCTACCAGAATTTACAATGATAGCAAATGTAGTTTCATGGCGATGGTTTCCCTAATCCCTATCGTAGGAAAGGAGTTCATGATGAATATCAAAGAAGAAACTCGGAAAATGAAATTGGCGTCTCCGCTCATGGCGGCGTCTTCTATAGAAACCAGAAATCGTGCCCTGGCATTGATTCGTGATTCGTTGGTTGCCCACGGTCAGGAAATTTTCGAAGCCAATCACAAGGATTTGGCTTTGGCGGAGGAAAATGGCGTCGCACCGGCGGTGAAGAAACGACTCAAGTTTGATGAAGGAAAACTGGCGGATGTGACGGCCGAATTGACCCAGCTCATGGGGTTGGAAGATCCTATTTCCAAAGTGACCTTGGCTCGGGAATTGGATGAAGGGCTGACGCTCTATCGGGTCACTTGTCCGATTGGGGTCATTGGGGTTATTTTTGAAGCCCGTCCGGACGCACTGGTGCAGATTTCTTCGTTGTGCCTGAAGAGCGGCAATTGTGCGATTTTGAAAGGCGGGAAGGAAACCACCTATACGAACCGGGTACTGTTCCGTCTCATTCATGAAGCGGCCATTGAAGCGGGACTTCCGGAAAATTGTTTGCTCCAGGCAGAGCAGCACAATGAAATTGATGAACTGCTGGAATGTCACGAATCGGTGGATTTGCTGATTCCTAGAGGTTCTAACAAGTTCGTACAGTACATCATGTCTCATACCAGCATTCCGGTCTTGGGCCATGCGGATGGGGTGTGCCATATCTATGTGGACGAACATTTTGATGAAGAAACGGCGCTCCGTGTCATTGCGGATGCGAAGACCCAGTATACTGCGGCTTGCAACGCTGTGGAAACAATTCTGGTGCATCGAAAGATTGCCAACGATTTCTTGCCCAAGCTGGCGGAAGCGCTGCAGAAGGCCGGCGTAGCCCTTCGCGGTACGGCAGAAGTGAATGAAATCATTCCAGTGGACGTGATTCCTGAAGAGGAAAGTTTCCATAAGGAATACTTGGACCTGAAATTAGCCATCAAGCTGGTGGATGATATGGACGAAGCTATTGCCCACATCAACCGGTTCGGATCCCATCACACGGACTGCATCATCACCACCAATGACGAAGCAGCGAAACGCTTCATGGCATTGGTCGATTCGGCTGGCGTGTATCAAAATGCATCCACCCGCTTTGCCGACGGCTTCCGCTACGGTTTTGGTGCGGAAGTGGGTATTTCTACGTCTAAAATTCACGCACGGGGTCCTGTGGGTTTAGAAGGTCTGATTTCCTATAAATACAAACTCTTCGGCCATGGACAAATTGTCGGGGATTACGCGAGCGGAAAACGGGCATTTCATTTTAAGGACATAGAGAAATAATTAGGAATTAAGAGTGAGGAATTAGGAATGGTGGCGCGGCGCATCAAATTATAAAGCGCCGCATTATACATATTTGAGTTGTAGTCATGTTTTACTGGAAACGATATCTATAAAGGTTATTATTCTGCTGCATACGATTTCTAACATGGAACAATAACGGCAATTGTCAGGGTTAAAAAGGGTTATAAAAGGTTATGAGAAAACGGTATTCCCATAACCTTTTATAACCCTTTTAACCTTGTATATGGCGATAGCAAGAAAACTTTCACAGAAGAAATCTGCAGAATAATAACCTTTTGTGAAATATGACTCTAGGCCAAATATAAAAATGGGGCGCTATATAAGCTGACGCGCCCCCTCCTTCATTCCTAATTCCTAATTTCTCATTCCTAATTATTTTTATAGCGTCGTATTTCGAATGAAGTCAATGTATGCTTTGTACTCTTTCGCTGCCTCGTAATCGTGGAGGGGGAAGCATTCGCTGGCCCAGCGGATGAGGAGCCAGGCGCAGCCGAAGAATACGAGAAATTGAAGAAGCCGGTGAATGACGGAGTAGGAATTTCTCCGCTTGGGTGTCCATTTCGGTGAGAGTGCATAGGCACTGCGATAAATCCATTTCCCGTAGCAAATAGCAAAGACGACCAGTCCGATGTGCCACAGGATGAGAATGGGCCAGGAAATATGGGTCAGCACAATGTCGTGGATCCATACATTCGTATTGGTGAGAACGAAAAACATTTCTCTAGCGGTCATCATGATGCCCATGAAGGCATAGTGGATGTAGAATACAAAGGCACTGAAGGAGAAGAAACACACCGTACATAAACAAATCAACGTGGCCAGTTTTCTCCCCACATAGACACGGCAGATCACGTTCATGATGAAAAATAGCAGCAGTTCTATGGCGATGGCGGTCAAAAAGTAAGGAGACAGGTCATTGAAGGTGGCATTTCCGATGCCATTCACCGCATGGGTCATGACATAAGGAAATATAAGCACCCAGGAAAAGAAGGGAATATAACCGATGCGCCAGAACGGGTGGAGTAGACTTCGGTGGGTCATCAACTGGGTCAAAAAGAGCAAAAGACCACATTCGCACATACTTCTTAGGCACCGGTACCAGGCAAATAGGCCCGTGATGCCTAACGCATAGTAATACCCAAAGACGAGAAGCAGCAGAAACAGGGCATACAAAAAGTAGGTTCCGATTTCTTTGGTCGAAACCTCTTTCCACCAGAGCGTCAGTTTTTCTTTCTCCTGAGCCCAAAAGCGCATGGTATGTTCAGCTCCTTTCGGTTGTTAGTTTATGGTTTACGCTCCGTGTCCGGATGAAACTATTTGCACGAAGGGACAGAAGCATTGGTTTAAGGTTTAGGATTGAACTAGAGCATGGCTACTAGTCACCAGCATATAATCAATATAAGTATAGAGGGTATACTTATTTTAGGCAAGAGTTATACGACAAAGTTCAGTGAAATAAGAACGCAAACTTCTCACCTTGGAAATACCAGTTTGCATCGATAGAATCTATCGTCAAGCAGTATTAAATATCAATGATAAGTCCGTAGGACATCATTTTCTCCGAGACTGGCTATTGTTCAGAAAAGCGGTATTATCTCTGTACCGTCATTTCGATCGGTCGTATTTGTGCGAAATGAAACATATGATATGAAACTGGATGTGTCGGAGAGTGGAGAATGTTCAGCACTAGCGGAAAAGGCTAGATGACATATATCATGGCAGCTCGCTAGAGCTGCGTTTCTCGCTTCGCTTGAATTCTTGTCTCACCGTTATGATTTGAATCAGAAAGCCCTTACCGCTAGTGCTTTGAGATTTCTCCACTCAGGGGCACATCGCGTTTCATTACTACTACACCATCAAGCACTAATACAACCGGTCGAAATGACGGATACAATAATATCGATAGTGTCTATTGGTACATTTGAGAATCCTGAGTAACCTGAGCCACCTGTTTTGAGTAAATTGCAACAACATATTTCTTGCCCTACAATAGAAAAAAGTATATAATTAAATAATTGTACAAATATGTATAGTTGTAACATTGTATATCACAAATGAAAGGTGCTTTATCTTGAATAGAAAACAACACACCATTGGTAAACCAGTGACATATAAAGGCAATGGCTTGCATTCTGGCATGCCCGTTACTATGACCATGCATCCTGCTCCGGAAGGAACCGGAATCGTTTTCCGCCGCAGTGATTTGGAAGGCCAGCCGGAAGTGCCGGCCCAGAGCCAGTACATCACCAATACCCTTCGTGCTACCACTTTGGAAAAAGGGGCGGCCAAAGTATTTACCGTAGAGCATGTACTGTCTGCTCTCTTTGCTTTGCAGATTGACAACTGCCTCATTGAAATGGATTCTCCAGAACCGCCAGTAGGCGATGGTTCTGCTAAAACCTTTGTGGACATGGTGCTGGACGCAGGAATTGTAGAACAGGAAGCCACCATTCCGGTACTGACCCTGAATCACAGCGTGGCAGTCTATGAAGGGGAAAAGAAATTTATTGCTGCTCTTCCTTATGATGGACTGCGTGTCACATTCACGTCCATCAATCCCCATCCTCTTTTGGGCACCCAGATGCTGGATGTAGAAATTACCAGAGATGGATATATCAAAGAAATCGCTTCTGCTCGCACCATTGGCTTCACCTGGGAATTGGAAGCTATGAGAAAAATGGGACTCGGCAAAGGCGGTACCTTGGAAAATGCAGTGGTGTATTCTGAAACAGAATGTCTCTCTAAGCTACGTTTCCAGGACGAATTGGTTCGTCATAAAATCCTGGATATCCTGGGCGATATTTCCCTGGTGGGACCGCTCCACGCGCACATCATCGCAGTTCTGGGAAGCCATAAGCTGAATGCAGAACTGTCGGAAAAGTTGCAGGCTTTGAAATAAGTGAAATTAGGTGACTGGTGACTAGAATACGATTTTCCTAGTCACTAAACCATTTGTTGCTGGTTGTTAGTTGCTGGATCAGTAGAAGCCAACAACTAACAACCAACAACAATTTGTTGGGCTATATATTGGTAAGTCGAAAAATAAAGGAGTATATCATGGAACTTAATGTTGAAGAAATTATGGAAATTCTGCCTCACAGATATCCTATGCTTTTGGTAGACAAGATCACCGAATTGGTACCTATGGATTATGCTATTGGCGTGAAATGTGTCACCATGAATGAACCATTTTTCCAGGGCCATTTCCCGGGACATCCTGTCATGCCAGGCGCTCTGATTTGCGAAGCTATGGCACAGGTAGGCGGCGTCGCTCTGCAGTATCCGGAAGAAAACAGAGGACTCATTCCGATGTTCACCGGTATGGACCACGTTCGTTTCCGTTCTCCTGTTCTGCCAGGAGACCAGTTGGTGACCAAAGCGGTTATTAAGAAAATCATTGGCCGCATGGGCAAAGTGCATTGCGAATGCCGCGTAGGGGATGTACACAAGGCAGAAGCAGATTTCCTGTTCTACCTGCTGGATCCTAACGAAACACCAGAAACCAAAGCAGAAGAAAAGAAATAATTTGTTGGCTGGTGTATTAAGTTAAGAGAAACATAGAATGATTTCTTTTGAGACAAAGTTTCTCAGGTCGCTCAGGATTCTTAGGTTTCTCAGGTTCCTCGAATGAGATGATAACGCTAGCGTTTATTGGCACATTCGAGAAACGTGAGCAACGTGAGTGACCTGTAATCTCCAGCGGAATCATACCTACTAATACAAATCCTTAGCTTATTAGTTATTCATCCTAGTCACCAGTCACGAGTCACCCATAATCATAGTAAATCAACTAAAATTAGTTAAAATAGATAGATATAGAGAGAAATAACAAGAAAATCGAAGAATGATATGCATAAATGCCCTATTTCTACAGTTTTAAATTAACTCAAAAACTAGGATTTTTATATAAAGTAATATCAATTTGCCCCACTGCCGGCAATCGGCGTATGGGAAGGGGCTTTCATAAAGGGGAAAATCATGGAATTAAAAGTTATCAAATCGGTGGAACCGTCAATTCATCCAACAGCTATTATTGACCCAACTGCGGTCATTCATCAGAACGTTACTATCGGTGCCTATGCCTATGTAGGACCGAATTGTGAAATTGGCGAAGGTACCATCATTGGACCTCACGCAGTCATTGCGAAAAATGTACGTATGGGCAAAGCCAATCACATTTATCCGCAGGCTGTTATCGGTGAAGACCCGCAGGACTTGAAGTTTGAAGATGAATACAGCACCGTAGTCATCGGCGATCACAACCTGATTCGCGAATATTGCACCATCCATCGCGCTACCGGTGAAAACTGTGAAACCCGCATTGGCTCTTACAACATGCTGCAGGCTTACACTCATGTAGCACACAACTGCAACTTTGGGGACCATATCGTCATGTCTTCCTTCTCTGGCGTAGCAGGCCACGTGACTGTAGAAGACCATGCTGTCATTGGCGGCATGAGCGGTATCCATCAGTTTGTCAAAATTGGTGCTTGTGCTATGGTAGGCGGCATGTCCAAAATTGTACAGGACGTATGTCCTTTCGTTATCGTTGACGGCAACCCGGCTCGCGTGGTAGGCCTCAACAGCGTAGGTCTTTCTAGAAATAACATCACCCCAGAAGTGAAGAGCTGTCTGAAAAAAGCCTATCGCCTCATTTTCCGTTCCGGCTTGAAACTCAATGATGCCATCCTGGAAATGGAACAGGAACTTCCATCCACTCCAGAAATCGAACATCTCCTCCGCTTCCTCAGAAACTGCGACCGCGGCCTCTGCAGAACCAGAGAAAGATAATTTCATACTCGCTAAAAAGCAATCAAAACCCCCGCAGCGTTCCCCTTCGCTGCGGGGGTTTCTTTTTAGTGAGGAATGAGGAGTTAGGAGTGAGGAGTGGTGGAAGGGGCGCACAAAATTTAGAAGCGCCCCAATACCCTTTTTTATATATAATGTAAAGTGGTATAAAATCCCATCGGTCGAAATGACGTTAGAGGTAATACGGAATTTTAAAGGTTATAAAAGGTTATGGGAATACCGTTTTCCCATAACCTTTTATAACCTTTTTAACCTTGTCGCTTGCGATAACAGAAAATGTTTCACAGAAGGAATCAGTAGAATAGTAACCTTTATTGGTATGTTTCACGTGAAACATGACTCCAAACCAAATCTAAAATGGGTATTGGGGCGCTATATAAGTTGTGCGCCCCTTCCACCATTCCTAATTTCTCATTCCTAATTCCTCATTGCAGTTACACTTTCCCAATCGCCACAGAAAATACTCCTTCTTCCGCCGGGGTCAGGTCATTTTGTTGGTAAATGGCGTAGATGACTTTATTTTTCCCTACGTAAAAATTGGTAGGAAGGGTAGTGACGGTGTGTTTCGGCAGCAGAGCAATCTGTTTCTTCTTGGCGGTGTGAAGGATGTATTGGTTCATATCGTCCACGGTCAGGTTGGGTAGCAGGTCTTGCAAATCGATCAGGTCCCCTTCTCCGTTGAAGGTCAAGCCTTTGGCAAAGGTGGTGCCGTGGGCATCGCCGGCGGATAAGGTTTGTTCGATAAGGACAATGCTGGTGAGGCCCTGGGTGTTGGTGATGAAATTGCCCACCAATCCTTCGTGCCAGCTCATCCAGCCCAGTGTTTCTTTCCGGGCGTTTTCTGCGGCTACAGAATCCACAAATTGTCTCTTTTCTCTGGCAATGGCCGCATTGACCTTTCCTGCAAAGGTGTTGTTATTTCCATGGGCAATGAGCCAGGGACTTTTGAGTTCGCTGGTGTGTTCCCGGAAATCATCGGTACGGAAAGCACCGGATTTTTCAGATGCCTTGGTACCCAGTCCGGGCCATAAAGAAGCACTGGCAGGCATAGTACTCATAAGAAGCGGAATCGTAAGGGCCAGCATAGCGGCCATGTGGCGTAATTTCATGGAAAGACCTCCTTGGGAAAAAGCAGTGCGTAGTGAGTAGTGCGGAGTGCGTAGTGGTGGAAGGGGCGCACAACTTATATAGCACCCCAATACCCCCTTATAGAATCAATGCTGTTAAGTTAAGTGAAATATGCGATAATTTCTGCTGATGTAAAGGCTACTCAGGTTTCTTAGGATACTGAGGTTTCTCACGTTTCTCGAATGAGCTAATGACGCTAGCGTCTATCGGCACATTCGGAGAACCTGAGAACCCTTAGAAACTTGAGAAACCTGTCATCACTAGCGGAATCATACCTACTAACGCAAATCCTTATCTTAACAACATTGCCTTATAGAATCACATGCAAGGAAATATGTTTTATATATCCAATCTATTTCCATTATATCAGATAAATGTTCCTGTTTCTCGAATGAAAATCATGTAAATACCTATTGGTACATTCGAGTAACCTTCAGAACCCTTAGAACCTAAAAACCTGAGCAACCTAAGCCACTTGAGTAACCTTTGTATTCCTGTTATCTCTTTTTAGAATGAAATACAGAATATACATGCAAAATCGATATTCGCTTATGGTCTTAATTTCAGAGATAATAAAGAGAAAGCATACCGCTTGGGGCGGCATTGGGCCAGGGCCAGAGGAGGTCACTATGGAACAGAAAAGGATAGGAAAGAAACGCAAGGGCTTTATGTTGTTGGAATTGATCATTGTGGTGGCCATCATAGGAATTCTGGCAGCCGTGGCGGTGCCCAATTTGATTGGTATGACCGATGAAGCGAAGGTGGCACGAATCCAATCTGATTTATCTACCATCGGTACTGCATCGGAATTGTACTACGTGAAAAATGGATCCTATCCGACCGAATTGACCCAGTTGGTCGATAATGACAGCAGCAAAGGCTATCTGAAGAGTTTGCCGGAACCACCGGATAAGAACGTAACCTATACCATTGGCACCAAAGGGGAAGTGACTGCCACATTCAATGGGGTGACCTATTCTTCTTTTGGAAAATCAACGGAAGCGAAGAAAGAATAAACTTGGGGTGACTAGTGACTGGTGACTAGGATTTTAGGGATTAGTGGCTAGGCACTAGGGATTAGGAAATTCCGCGTCCGATACAACCATATTTCACAAAAAAAGAATTCCACATTCAGAAAGGTTATACAAGGTTATATAGGGTTATTTTCAAACTTCCCATGAATCTTACATACTAATAATAGTTTCATGGGACATCGCTCCCGGATAATGCTAAGATGTTAAAGAAAAGGTATAAAAAGCAGACGTCATTTCGACCGATGGGATTTGTGCAAAATGAAGATGCAGTGTAGTTCGATTCTATGTTGAACAGAAGTGGAGAAATTTCAAAGCAGTAGCGGATTACTTCGCTAGCTGTGTGATAATCCGTTATGGGACTCTATTTCTAGTCACCAGTCACTGTTTTTTAGGAGCCGAACGTGAAGAAGAGAAAGGGCTTTCTTATGATTTGGGCCATAGCAGCCGTGGCTATGGCTTTTATGTTGGGTGCGGCTGCTTTTGGTGTGCTGTCTACGGTGCTCCATCGGGAGCAGGCCATGGAAATACACCTGGATGAGGTGCTTCTGGCCCAGGATGGGATGGAACGGGGAAAGTATAATCTTCGCTTCCAAGGCCAAGAGATGCCCCTTTCTAGTGAAGTATTTCGCAATGGCCGGTCCTACGAAGTGCATATCACCCGGCGACCGAAAGACATCGAAGGGGTGCCTATGATGGAAGTGATTTGCCAAGTCAGTCATGAGAGCGGGATATCGGTGGTATTGACGCAACTGGTGGAGCAAGGACCATGAAAAAACGGAAAGGATTGCTACTCCTAGATGCGCTGTTGGGACTTCTCATTTTGTCATCCGTGGCAGTGGCCTTGTATCCTCTATTGGGGCAGGCAGCGTACTTGGCCGATTGGGCCAACAAACGGGGACGGATGGTGGGAGAAAGTTTATATGTGATGGATGAAATCACAGAGCATTTGCGCAATGATTTGAAGACCTCTCGGGTAAGCAGTCACGAAGTGTATCAGCAAGATCGATATACCTACTATGCCTATGACGAGAAAAATAGAGTGTCCCCCTATACACTGTATATAGACAAAGAAAAATTGTACCTGGACATCTATGGGGAAACCGTGGCGCCGCTGACAGGAGAAACCAGCGACAAAGTAGAGGCCTTTGCATTTCACGCGCCCCAAGACAAGACTCTATTTCGAAAAGAAGGCACCGGACCGGTGCACGTGTCCTTCTATTTCTCCCATCAGATGAGCGGGGAGAGACTTGCTTGCGAAACGTCTATCTTGCCTTACTCTGATTACTACAAGAAAAGACAGGTTACTCAGGGTTCTTAGGTCGCTCAGGTTCCTCGAATGTGCTGCAAGCGGGGTAGCCGTCATTTCGACCGATCGTATTTGTGCTTGGTGGTATAGGCGTATTGAAATGAGATGCGCCCTTGAGTGGAGAAATCTTATCAGCACTATCGGCAAGGGCTTAAAGAATCATATCAGTATGAGTTACTTCCCTAGCACTTGCGTGTATTAGCACATTCGAGTAACCTTTAGAACCCTTAGAACCTTTACATCAAAAGGGGAGCATCTCGTTCGAGAAACCTGAGCAACTTGAGAATCTTGAGCAACCTGAGTAACCTGTCAAAGGAGAATCGCTCATGAATAAGCGAAAAGGAACGGTGGCGCTCATTTTACTGATTCTGTTTTCGGCCCTTCTGACGGTGTCGGCAGGAGTCTTGGTCTATATGAGTCGTACCAGTTCTACCGTGACCTATTATGAAAAGGGATTGGCGTCGGTGTATGGAGCAGAAAGTGGGGCCAATTGGGCGTTGGCCTATTTGAAACAAGGGCACAAAGGAAATAAGACGGTCGCGTTTACCCTGGGTGATGTGAACGTCAAAGTGGTGATTTCAGAAACTGGCGAAACTACCGGCGAGATTCGTTCCTCTGCCACCGATGCCCAGGGAGGACATAAGCGCTTTTTGCGTCTCACCTATACAGCACAGCCAGCAGAAGAGGGGCGGCGTATTACCGTGGAGGATATCAGCAGTGAAAAGTTTTGAAGAACTGAAAGAACCCATAAGGAAACTGGCAAAATGCATCGGCTTTCCTATGGATGAAACAAAACTGTATATCCTGCCCCTTCCCGGATTGCTTTGCTGCGCCGAAATGGATCACCAGAAATTTCTTATCCGTGAAGCGGTGGAACTGACCGATGACAAAGATGGCCCATCCATTGCAGCGGCCCTTTCCGCATTGGCCGCGAAAGGACTTGCAAAGAAGAAAGTAACACTTCTGGTGAATGCGCCCTCTTGCCGGCTGGTGGCAAAGAAATTTCCGGATATGACAGAGGAAGAACTGGAAGAATCTCTCTATTGGGAAGAAGATCGCATTTTCTACACCGATGAACCCATGGCTTTGGGCCATCGGGTGCTGTCCCACAGTCCGGAAGGATACGAAACGCTTTTGACTGCATGGCCCAGAAAAGAATTGGAACCCTGGCTGGCAGGGGCGAAACAGGCGGGACGCATCTTGGAAGCCGCCTGCCCAGTCATGGATATTTCCTTAAAAGAAACGGCCTTCTTCGCCCTGTATGCGAAAAAGGACAGCGCTATATTATCTTTCCACAAAGGAGAACAGGTCTTTACCAAGAAAATGACCTTGGACGAAGAGAATGGAGCGTTCTTCATGCAGTCCATGATGGCGCAGCACCAGGAAGACCGCGTTCCCTGTTATGTGATTCCTATGGCAGATTGTACCGCTGAACAATGGGAAAACTGGCAGCAGTGGATGAATTGGGAAATGCAAAAAGTCAATGTCGGAGAAGTGGAAGCCGTAGATGACATAGAAGAGACCGGCGAGGGGCGGCTGTACTGGGCAGAGGCCTATGGAGATGGCAGGCAACAGTCTTTGTGGAACCGGATTATGCCTCTTTTTATGAGGGGAGACACGTGCCAGATTTATTTTCCTTTATCTCACGAACGGACTATTCCATTTTTCTCCAAAGAAAATCAAACCCTTCGCTTGCTTCAGGGACTCCTTGTGGTGGCCATTCTCTTTTTCGCTGGGGCTGCCATTCGCTATGGTTGGTATGGGGCAGAAGAAATGAAACTTCGAAAAGAAGCCCTGGCCTGGCAGCCGGTCAAAGAACAATGGCTGGACCAGAAACAGGAAGAGAAAAAAGAGCAGGAATTGCTGGATTTTTTGAAACAATTGGAAAAAGAAGATCCCCACTGGGAACAGAAATTGGTTCTTCTGGCCGATGGCTTGCCCCAAGGGGTGGTTTTATCGGAAATCAAAACAGAAGGCGGCAAAGTGCAAATCACAGGCACGGCGGTATCCTCTTCCGCCCTTCGTTCCTTTGAAAACCAATTGAAAATGGCCTGGGGCGGGGATCTCCGACTGGCTAAACGGAAAAATAATTCCGTCACAAAACTGGTGGAATTTCGAGTAGAATGGAAAAACAATGAAGAATGAGGAATTAGGAATGGTGGTGGCGGCGCACAATGTTTGGAAGCACCGCAGCGTAGATAGAAAGGTTACTATTTTGCTGATTCATTCAGTGTAACAAATCGATGATAGCCCATGGTGCAAGGTTAAAAAGGGTTATGACGATTTCGTTACGCCATAACCCTTTTTAACCTTTTATAACCTTGACACTTGCTGTAGAAGGACATGTTTCACCGAAGAAATCAGTAGAATGATAACCTTCATATTATACACATCGTTTCACATGAACCATGGTTATAGCGGTTTTGGGGCCTAATCTCTAATCCCCAATCCCTAGTCCATAGAAAGAAAATAAAAGTAAAAATATTTTAGCACTCTATTGACAAGAGTGCTAAAAGTGCTATACTATAGTCGTCAGGAGGAAAGGAACCGATGAGGAACCTGGTATCCCGACCATAGAGAATGTCATTAAGTTGAGAGAAATATGTGATGAGTCCTTCTGATAGGAAGGTTTCTCAGGTTACTCAAGCTTCTCAGGTTTCGCAATTGAGCTGATTACGCCAGCGTGTATAGGCACATGTGAAGAACTTGAGCTGCTTGAGAAATCTGAATCACTTGGTATTACAAGCGAAATCATATGTACTGACTCAAAAATTTAATGACGTTATCCCAATATATAAATTCCAAAGGAAAGAGGTCTTTGATATGCGTAGTTTAATTCCATTTGATGGTCTGTTTGGTGATACGGTTCTGGATCATTTCTTTGATGATGATATGCCCACTGTGTATAAAGATTATGTAGCTGTACCGAAGGTTGATATTGAAGATTTGAAAGATCATTACGAAATCACCTGCGATATGCCAGGGTTCACCAAAGATCAGATTCATATTTCTTATGAAAATGGTGTCCTGTCTCTGTCGGCTAAGAAAGAAGACAAACAAGAAACCAAAGATGAAGATCGTCACTTCATCCGCCGCGAACGTGGCGTCAGCGCTTTCCAGCGTCAGTTCTCTGTGAAAGGTATCAAAGAAGATAGCATCAAAGCTGCATTGAAAGATGGGGTTCTCACCATTGCATTGCCAAAAGAAGATGTAAAGAAAGTAGAAGCCTCCCATCGGATTCAGATTGATTGATGTGGCGCAAGCGGTAGTAGTCATTAGGTATGACATGCCGATAGGTAGAAGGGTAGCCCTTCGGGCGGGTTATACCCTATGATAACGATTGTCTAACAAGTAGATGTACCCAAAGAGGCAAGGTTATAAAAGGTTATGTAAAAATGCTTAGGTTCATAACCTTTTATAACCTTGTCTCTTTTTTCATGCCTTATTGTTATGAGAGTGGAGTTATAGTTATATAACCTGCCCGAAGGGCTAACCTTTGGTGAATAATGTTAACCATTGTTCACCAAAAGGAAATAAACAATTGACAGATGTGATTGTTTATTTTATACTAAGTCACAAGGTAACAATTTGAAACGAGCACTTCATGAAAGGGCTATGCTAGTACCGTAGGAGATTGTGTTAGTAGGGATGATTCCGATTGGGGTTACAGGTTACTCAGGTTGCTCAAGTTGCTTAGGTTTCTCGCATGTACCGATAGACGTTAAACGTTATCAGCTCATTCGAGAAATCTGAGAAACTTGAGAATCCTGAGCTACCTGAGAAACTTAGTATCAGAAGAACTTATCCCATGGGTCTCTGAACGCAGCATGGCACGAAAGGAGATTATTATGAATAGTGCTTGCGAAGAAATTATCAGATTGGCTGAAAAAGTCATGAATGGTGGTGAAATTACCGAAGAAGAAGCAAAACAGTTAATTCGTACCAAAGATGAGGATACCATGTTGCTTCTGGCTATGGCAGATAAGATTCGTCAGAAATTCAACGGCAATGCGGTGGATTTCTGTGCCATTATCAATGCTAGAAGTGGTCATTGTCAGGAAAATTGCAAATTCTGTGCCCAGTCAGGCTGGTACAACACCGGTGCTAAGGTGTATCGTCTGCTTCCGGAAGAAGAAATTCTGGCAGCAGCTAAGAAAGCCAAAGAAGCCGGTGCGGTTCGATTCTCTTTGGTCACCAGTGGACGCAACCAGGATAACCCCAATGAATTTGAAGAAATCATTGATATTGTAAAGAAGATTCGTGAACAGGTAGGCATCGAAGTATGCTGCTCTTTGGGACTGATTTCCAAAGAACAGGCTATTCGACTGAAAGAAGCCGGTATCACCAGAATCCATTGCAATATCGAAACCGCACCATCCTATTTCCCGGAAATCTGTAGCACCCATACCATGGATGACAAAGAAGTAATCATCCACACGGCACAGGAAGCAGGCATCCGCGTTTGCAGCGGTGGCATCATTGGCCTTGGCGAATCCCTGGACCAGAGAGTGGAAATGGCTTTCAAACTGAAATCCATGCACATCGACTCGGTTCCGATGAATATCTTAAATCCAGTGAAAGGCACACCGTTCTATACCAATAGACGACTCCCACCGCTGGAAGTGCTCCGCACTTTCGCTATGTTCCGTTTCGTTCTGCCGAAGGCTTTGATCCGTACCGCTGGCGGACGAGAAGTGAACCTTAGAAGTTTGCAGGCCTATGCATTGACCGGCGGACTCAATGGTATCATGGTCGGTGGCTATTTGACCACTGGGGGACGGGATCCGAAGGAAGATATCCGGATGACGGAAGATTTGGGACGGTCTATGACCACCCCGCAGCTTTGATACGATGCATTTGATTTTTATAGATACATAGAAATATTCCGCACCATTGGAAAACATGAATATTTCTATTGCGTTATACACGTAAGGTTTCAAGCAGGCAAGACCCGGTCAATGAGACGACCGGAGGGGTTATAAAAAAGGAGTGTTTTTACAATGGAAAGCAGCTGTGAACAGATTTTAAAATGGACTGAAAGAGTATTGCAGGGCGGCGCTATCACGGAAGATGAAGCCAAAGCATTGATCCGTACCAAAGATGAAGATACCATGCTTCTTCTGGCTTGTGCTGATAAAATCAGACAGAAATTTTCCGGCCGAAGTGTAGACCTTTGCGCTATTATCAATGCAAGAAGCGGTTCTTGTCAGGAAGATTGTAAATTCTGTGCCCAGTCTGCTCGTTATAATACAGGTGTAAAAACCTATCAATTCCTTCCGGAAGATGAGGTCATTGAAGCGGCAAAGAGAGCGAAAAAAGCCGGAGCTGCCCGTTTCGATATTGTTACTGCAGGCCGTGACCAGAGAAATCCGAAGGACTTTGCGGAAATTCTCGACTTAATCCGTCGTATTCGCAAGGAAGTGGGCATCGAAGTGTGCTGCTCCCTCGGATTCTTGACACAGGAACAGGCATACCAGCTGAAAGAAGCCGGTATCAGCCGCCTGCATTGCAATATCGAATCAGCACCTTCTTTCTTCAAAGAAGTGTGCACCACCCATACGGCAGAAGAAAAAGCGGAAAATGTGGCTCGTGCACAGAAAGCAGGCATTCGTGTCTGCTGTGGCGGCATCCTGGGTCTGGGGGAATCTTTGGACCAGCGTGTAGAAATGGCATTCCATTTGAAAAATATGCACATCGATGCGGTGCCGCTGAATGTACTGAACCCGATTCCGGGGACTCCATACGAACATAACAAGCGTCTGGAACCACTGGAAATTCTCCGCTCTTTTGCGATGTTTAGATTCGTTCTGCCAAAAGCCCAGATTCGTACCGCTGGCGGTCGTCAGATCAATCTGAGAAGCCTCCAGTCCATGGCACTGGCTGGTGGCATGAACGGTGTCATGATTGGTAACTATCTGACCAGTAAAGGCTCCGACCCACAGGATGATATCGCTATGCTTCACGACCTGGGCCGTACCCAGACCGCACCGCATTTGGACTGAGTTATACATACAGGTTACTCAGGGTTCTCAGGTTACACAGGTTGCTTAGGTTTCTCGAATGTGCTACTGACGCTAACTGTATTATCTCATTCGAGAAACCTGAGAAACTTGAGAATCCTGAGAAACTTTAGGAACCTGTACAAAAAAGAGGAGTATATCATGAACGAACAAATGACATACATCGCCGCCTGTATGGACCTGGTTTTGTCTGGAAAGGATATTTCCAGAGAGCAAGCGGCTAAACTGTTTGAAGCGGGGAAGGCAGAACCATTCTTTCTGATGGCTTGCGCCGATAAAATCAGAAAGACATTTTGCGGGGACAAAATGAGATTCTGCAGTGATGTGAATGCCAGAAGTGGGCGCTGCACGGAAAATTGTAAATTCTGCGCCCAGTCTGGGTGGTATCACACCGGCGTGAAGGAATATCCTCTGCGCAGTCCGGAAGATTTGCTTCACGAAGCCAAGCAGGCAGAAGCCTATGGAGCAGAACGATTTGGCATCGTCACCTCCGGTCGTGGTCAGAGTGATCCAGTGCAATTTGCTGCTATCGTGAAGGCCGTGAAGATGATTGCAGAGCAAACAAAACTGTCGGTTTGCTGCTCCTTGGGATTGCTCACGGAAGAACAACTGAAAACACTGAAAGAAGCGGGCTGCCAGCGTATCCATTGCAACTTGGAAACGGCGAAACGGTATTTCCCTAACATCTGCACCACTCATACCTACGAAGAAAAAGAAGAACACATCCGCCGCATTCAGGCAGCTGGACTGGAAGTGTGCTCCGGTGGCATCATGGGTTTGGGCGAAACCGATGAAGATCGATTGGATATGGCTTTCGCTTTGCGAGACCACCATGTGACATCGGTACCGCTCAATATTTTCAATCCCATCCCAGGGACGCCGTTTGGGAAAAATAAACCACCGAAGCCCATTGAAATCTTGCGTATTTTTGCGATGTATCGATTCATCCTGCCCCATGTGATTATGCGGGTCTGTGCCGGACGAGAAAACTCCCTCCGAGACATGCAAGCCTTCGCCCTGTCAGCAGGTCTCAATGGCGCCATGATTGGCGGCTACCTCACCATAGCCGGCCGTCCACCAGAACGGGATAAGCAGATGGCGGTGGATCTCGGTAGAACGTTGTAATGTAGTTAATCACTATTCATTTACTCCCTTCTGCGGAAATAGTTAGGAGTTAGGAATGAGGAGTGAGGAGTGGCGGTGGTGGCGCACAATTCATAAAGCGCCGCAAAATACAAAAATGAAAACGGTATGCATACTGTGTATAGATTACACTTAGTATGCATACCGTTTTCATTTTATTTTATAAAAGGGGTATTGGGGCACTCTATAATTTGATGCGCCCCTTCCACCACTCCTAATTCCTCACTCCTAATTCCTCACTCCTAATTCCTCACTCCTAACTGATGCATCGCCTGATGCATTCGTTCCGGCAATGCTTGTCCGAAAAGGCGATTCATGGCTTCTCTACGAACGAGCCAGATGCGGCCTGACTTGCGGCGGTCGCCTTCCATCATGCGGGCAGCGGCGTGACCGGCCCCGCCGGCGGCGCTTCTGACGACGCCGCTATCGCGATTCCAGATGGCAGCGGCTTCTACGGTGGAAAAGACCAGAAGCAAAGGATTGATGGCAAAGGAAACGGGCGGTTCTTCGTGATAGATATGAGCGGCGGCACTTTTCAGCAGCAACCAGGTATTTCCAGAATGACGGACTTCTTGCAAGGAGAAAATAGAATTTTCCCCTGCGTGCTCGCAGTCCCACTGTACCCGTTTCGCATCCACGTGATAGAGTTTGCTTACTTCCTGGGGCGTCAATACCTCTTCTAGGGGGTCAAATGACAATTGGAACATGGACATATTTCCTAAATCTGGTTCATAGGATGCAGCAGGAAATACGAGGATCCCCTCCGGAGATGCCGCTAAAGCGACACCGGCGGGCAGGCGGCGGCCCAATAAAAATTCTCTATAGGCGGTGACGCTTTTCATTTGCGAACTGAGCAGCGAATGAATCCAGTCCACGGGACCAAAGTTCACTGGTACGCCCAGGCCTTCCGGTAAAATTGGTGGGGTATCCAGGAAATACACGTGGCTTCCTTCGGTGATGAAACATCCTTCTTTGGGAAGCTGGCCGGTCAGAAAAGCACTATAACAAGCCTCTGCCTGGGCAGAGGATAAGGATTTGACATAAATTTGTGACATAAAAACCTCAAAAAACATAGTTAGAAGTGAGAAGTTAGAAGTGAGAAGTGGTGGTGGCGGCGCACAACTTATATAGCGCCGCGGAATATATTATTTTGGTAACTGGTGACTGGGATTAGTAGATAGGCCCTAGGGATTAGGGAAATGCTATTAAGTGAAATCCTCCAGTGAGAGGATATGTTTCTTTAGTGATTATAGGCATATTCGAGTAACCTGAGAAACTTGAGAACCCTTAGAACCTTAAGAAACCTATAATATCTAGGGAAAAATTGCCTACTAACACCAAATGTTAACGGTGAGTTCCCGTAGCTACCATCTTAATCCGTCCCGCTTCCAGTTCTGTTTTCAGATATTGGTGGACTTTGGCCATGGGAGTGTCGGGGGTGATGGCGGTTCTTTCGTTGGAACCAGCACCGTGGGATTTGATTTTGCCATCAAATCCATATTCGGTCATAGACAAGGTTTGGACGCGCTTGTTGGGAATATCCATTTTGACCTGGTAAATCACGGCAGAGAAATCCTGATCTTTCCATGGATAGGCAATGCGGAGCCAGAAGGTGGCATACCCGTTTTTGTAGGAAATGGTATTTCGTTCAATGTCATAGGTGCTGCCGTGGTATTTCACACCATCTTCTTTGTACACATTGAGCCAAAGTGGGTTGGTGAAATGAGGCAGTGGGTATTCTACAAAATGGGTGTATACATTTTTTCCGAACGAATTGGGGAGTAAGGGACTCCAGCTGTCCGCATCGTCGCTATAAGTGGTATCATCCTTCAATGCGCCATCGCTGCCATAGGTTTTCACTTCTGCGACTCGATAGGACCGGGTGTCTGTGTCAAATTCCAGTACCGAGACCGCTTTTCCTTGAGGGAGTGATAAAGACAGGGCAATAGAAGAACGGATGCCGCTATTTACATAAGAATCGGTATCCACCTGGGCGGTGCTGTCTGTGGGCAAAGAAATCCAATTTTCCGCCATAGCAGGAGACACACTGAGCAGCAAGGCAATGAATGGAAATATTATTTTTTTCATATACATCCTATTTCCTTTCGAAAAAATTCTGTAGTAAACTTGCATATCGTAGGTGCATCATAATCAATGAAAAGGATAAGAATTGGTGACTAGTGACTGGTGACTCGTGACTTGGGTACGTTTTTTCCTAGTCACCAGTCACTAGTCTACCAGTCTACCATAATTACTTATTCAAACTCTTAATCACTCGCAAATCCTGTAGGGTCAGGAATGGCTGATAGGGTTGTTTCAGATATAGGTTGGCAGTATAGACCAGGGCACAGATATGAGGCGCTTGGACGTGCATCATGTCTGCCAGATCCATGAGACTGGTGAGGCCGCAAGGCAGGTCTTCTGTAAGGTACCGTGTTTCTAGTGTGGTCGGTCCTTTGACTGTTTGGTACGATGGATTTTGGGTCAACGCTTCATAGAGCGTGGTGGCCCGGCTTCCCCAGAAAGAATTCAGCACATCCAGCAGACTGGATAATTCCAATCCCAATGCCTTTCCGATGGCGATGCGTTCTTTGTCGCAGTCTTCAATGAATCGGGCAATTCGAGGTGTCATGGGAGCACCAAAGAAAGAGAAATCTTCCCCATTTTCTATGCGGGTGATGTTAAATAAACACTGGGTCACATGGATGAGAGGATTGGTGGCCGATAAGGATGTGGACGCCGGAGAGGATACGCGAGTGACTTTGGGAGCTAGCAGGTGAAGCAGCTCACTTAGATTTCCTTCCTCGCCCAAGCAGGAATAGCCGATTTCTTCCTTAATGGCTTTGAAATCCAAGGTCAAGAAATCTTTGGATAACGAAGCAATAAATGGCATATTGGCTGTTTCTGCAATGGTGATCGGAATTTGTCCCCCTGTTTTTTGGAAATACCGATAGGCTTTCACAGCACCCCAGCAACCGTTTAAGAAAAGTAAACACTGTCCCTCTTTGACATAAGGGGCCAGTTCCTGGGTGACCGTTTCATGGTCGTTGGCTCTGGTGCAGACCAGGAGAATATCTCCAAAGCGGACCGCTTCTTCCATGGTGGAAGAAATGGGTACATACAAAGAGGTATCGATCTGCCCGTGAACCTGGATGGGATTTTCATTCCACGCAGCAATCTTTTTTTCTTTTCGGACATAGACCGTGAATGGTACCTGCTTCAATGTAAAAAAAGCAGCAGCGGCCAAAGCGGTGTTTCCGCTGCCAATAATAGAAACTTTCATGAATCCTCCTGCGGGATGAAAGACAATAGGTATAAAAGTGAGGAGTTAGGAATGAGGAGTGAGGAGTGGTGGTGGCGGCCCATAATTCATATAAGGCCGCAAAGTTTTTATATAAACCAAAACTTTATATACCGATGGTGGTTCCCTAGGGCCTAGCTACTAATCCCTAATTCCTATTTTTAAAATAAACACAGAAGAATTAGTACTCAATGTTATCTTATTATTATATAGTTCTTTCTTCTATCAAAGCAACTGGAAAGTGTAATATTTTGGCGACTGGTGACTGGGATTAGGGATTGGGAAAGTGCGTAGTGAGTAGTGCGAAGTGCGTAGTGGTGGAAGGGGCGCACAAAATTTGGAAGCGCCCCAATACCCCTTTTTATATAAAGTAGGCAATTAGCAGCTTTTTACCGTTATCTGTCAACTGCTAACCGCCAACTGTTAACTGACAACAGCCAACTATAATCTCCAATCCATTTCCTGTTCATTCCATGATATAATACATATATAATAAATGCTGTTAAGTTAAGGGTTTGAGTTAGTTGGTGTGATTTTGCTAAAGCGTTCAGGTTACTCAGGTAGCTAAGGGTTCTCAGGTTCCTTGAGTGAGATGCTAGCGTTATCATCTCATTCGAGGAACCTGAGAAACTTGAGAATCCTGAGCAACCTGAGTAACTTTATCTCGAAAGAAATCATCACATATTTCGCTTAACGAAACGGCATTGCATCCCTAGGGCCTAGCTACTAATCCCTAGTTTACTAGTTACAGATGTCATTTACTGGGAGGTAAAAATTTATGGACGACGGCCACATATGGCTTGAATTGGTCATTATTGTGTTACTCGTTTTAGGAAATGCAGTGTGTTCTTTGGCAGAAATCGCCATCGTGGGAGCACGAAAGACGAAGCTGCAGGAATTGATTGATGAAGGAAATAAGAGTGCAGTCTATGCACTGCGGTTGGCAGAAGAGAAGGAAGAACTGTTTGCTACCATTCAGGTGGGGATTACCACCATCAGTATCATTACCGGTATGTTTTCCGGCGCTTCTTTGGCCGGGCCTTTGGGAAATGAATTGGCGAAGATTCCGTTGCTAGCACCCTATGCACAGGGCATCAGCATGGTGACCGTCATGGTGCTTGTCACTTATTTCTCCCTCATCATTGGGGAATTGGCACCGAAGTGGATTGCCATTGCGGTACCGGAAAAAGCAGCTTGCGTGGTGGCACGTCCTATGATCATGATGGCTACCATTTGTAAGCCCTTGGTTTGGTTTTCCACCGAATCGACGAAAGTGGTGGTGGGCCTTCTGGGAGTCAAAATGGGCGGCGAACAGCCTGTTTCTGAAGAGGAAATCAAGGTGCTGCTGCAGCAGGGGGCAAAACTGGGAACCTTCGACAAGGAAGAACCAGAAATCATTGATAATGTGTTTGAACTCAATGACCGCACCGCGTCGGATTGCATGACTGCTCGTCCGCAGCTGACCTGGTTGGATTTAGAAGATGAAGAAAAGAAAATCTGGAATGACATGATGGAATCGTCCCATTTCCGTCTTCCCGTAGGGAGTGGCTCTTTGGATGATTTCAAGGGGCTGGCCGATTTGTCGGAAGTGCTGATGGACCAGCATAAACATCCGGGTAAATCGGTGAAAGCGTCTATTATGGATACCATCCATTCGCCGCTGTATATTCCAGAAACTTTGATTTTGACCAAATTGTTGCAGCTTTTCCGAACCCGTGGCGTCCATGAGGCCATTGTGATTGATGAATATGGCACACTGTCTGGTTTGGTGACCCTCCATGATGTGCTGGAAGAAATCGTAGGCGATATGCCTGGCGATAAAGAAGATATATTGGAAGAACAGAATAAATTCATTCGCCGCTCGGACCATTCCTGGTTGGTGGAAGGACTTTGCTCCATTGACGATTTCCGGGAATATTTCCATATAGAAGAAGAACTTCCCGGGGAAGCCGAAGCGTATTATAAAACATTGGGTGGCTTTATTACCTACCTCTTAGGATATATTCCTAAAGAAACAGAAAAAGTACAATATGGTAGGTTTACTTTTGAAGTGATGGACTGTGATAACAGACGAGTCGATAAGGTATTGGTAACGGAAGATCCCTCTTCCGGGAAGGAGTAATCTATGAACAGCCAAGCGTCTCTTACGGAAAAGCTGGAAAAACTGAGCCAGCGTTTGACTGAAAACCGGGCTTTCTTGCAGAGTTACATGCTAGATCCCAATCCAGACAATAGACCGGCGGAAGAAGAACGTATTAAAGATATTCTGCAGGTCGCTGGGGAAATGGAAAATGTATTGGGCGAACTCATAGAGAAAAAAGCACACCATTCCTCTCTTCCAAACCCCGTGGATAGCGATTTCAATTTGGAATACAAAACCCATGTACTAGGCCTTCCCGATGGAGAAGATAACATCGACGGCGATTGGGATATGACCGAAGAAGAAATGGGCGGTATCGATGATCCAGAACTCCTGTCTGAAAAAATTATTGCGAAGAAACTGAAAAAGAGCAAAAAGCATAAGAAGAATAAGAAAGATAAAAAGGGAAAGAAAAGTAAGAAATAGGTGACTGGGGATTAGGGGTCTGTAGCGGTGGCACGACTGGTAGAATATAGCAATGCTTCCTGCTGATATAAAGGTTTCTCAGGTTGCTAAGGATTCTCAAGTTTCTCAGGTTTCTCGAATGAGTTAATAACGCTAGTGTTTATAAGCACATTCGGAGAACCTGAGCGGCCTTAGCAACTTGAGAAACCTGAGTAACCTGTACGCACAAGCGAATCATGCTTACTGGCTCATATTCTAAACATAACAACATTACTGGAAAGGAGAGGCCTATGTTTCATTATGCCAAAGAAGGAGAGGTCATGTACCATACGGGATTGACGAAGGAAATGCTGAAAGGAGCTACCTATGCCATTGTGCCTGGCGATCCGGGACGGGTCGAAGGGCTGGCGAAGGCATTGGATGAGGACGCTTCTTTCCTGACGTCCCATCGAGATTACACTTCTTGGCTGGCGTATCTCAAAGGACAGCCGGTGCTGGTCATGTCCACTGGCATGGGCGGTCCTTGTGTGACCTTTGCGGTAGAAGAATTGGCGCGATTGGGCGTAAAGACATTTTTGCGGGTAGGTACCACCGGTTCTATCCAAGAGAATTTACACTTAGGCGATCTGGTGATCAATAAAGCGGCTGTTCGCATGGATGGGGCGTCCAAGGCCTATGCACCGGCAGAATATCCCGCCATGGCAGACATGACAGTCACTTTGGCATTGCAGCAGGCAGCCAAAGAAATGAAAATTCCTCACCAGGTAGGTATTTGCGTTTCTACCGATTCCTTCTGGCCGGGACAGGAACGGTATGATAGCTTCTCTGGTTATGTGAGAAAAGCATTGCAAGGCACCATGGCGGATTATCAGTACATGGGATGCACCAATTTTGAAATGGAAAATGCCACCCTTTTCACCTTGGCGAGTCTCATGGGACTCCGGGCCGGCTCTGTGTGCGGCGTGGTGGCACAGCGCAACAAAAGTGAAGTCATTGCGCCTCAAGAAACTTATGAACTGGCAGAAAAACGTTTCCAACAAGTGGCCAAACGGGCACTGGAAATGCTAATGGGGCATTTTTTGATCACATTGTGATGGTGTGGATTGAGACAGTTGGCATCTATCTGACAGAGGTAACAGGTTGCTCAGGGTTCTCAAGGTTCTAAGGGTTCTCAGGTTCTCCAAGTGTGCCGCTTACCGTAACCGTCATTTCGACCGATCCTATTTGTGCTTTGTGACGTAGAAGTGTTGCCATGAGATGTGCCCCTGAGTGGAGAAATCTCATTGTTACTAGCGGTAAGGGCTTAATGAATCCAATCGTAAAGGTTGATTTAGCCAATGAACTTATTCTATTCCTTGTGGGAAATTTGAATTAGAGTGATTCTGATTTCATATGATATAATATAAAACGTATGTAAGAAATATAAATTGGTGAATGCTCGTCATTCATGCTCGGGCTGCTTAAGTTCCTTAGATTCTCTGAACTGGTGTCTATCGCCACATTCGAGGAACGTGAGCAGCGTGAGAAACTTAAGAAACCTGAGCAACCTTTGCATCAGCACATATTTCACCATACAATAACGATATTTTTGGAGGGAAAAATACTTGCAGTTTCAAGAAGAATTATTGGTCGATATGTCCCATTTGTCAGGGAATGGGTGGGGCGTACAGGCTTGTGATATAGAGAAATACAAAGAAGACATTCAGAGAGCCGCCCAGGAGGTGCAGCGGATTCGTGCCACTGGTATAGGGCCCGATGGGAGTGAAGTGTTATTTCCTCATCTCCCCTATTTGCTGGAAGAAGATTGTCTCATTTCTGATGAAGAAAAAGAACGGCTACAAGCCCTGGATACCTATGCCAAAGACCAGGATGTGGTGGTTTCTATTGGCATCGGCGGGTCTTACTTGGGCAATCAGACGCTGTTTGACCTCTTTTGTGGGCCCTATTGGAATTTGTATTCCAAAGAAGAACGACAGGGCTATCCGGAAATGTATTTTGCCGGACAGAATCTGGATCCTATCAGTTTGAAACATCTGGCCGATTGGATTCTTAGGCAGGCCAAACAGGTTTGGTGGAAACAGAAAGTGCTCCTGGTGGTGATTTCCAAATCCGGCTCGACCTTGGAACCGGTCATGGCAGAGCGGTATCTGCGGGAACGGTTGGCCGGCCAATGTCAGGTGCGGGTTCTTGCCATTACTGATAAAGAAAAAGGAAAACTTCGTCCTTTGGCAGAAAAGAAACATTGGGAATGTTTCACCGTTCCTGATGGTATCGGCGGACGATTCAGTGTATTTTCCCAGGTGGGGTTGGTATTTGCCAAACTGGCTCATATTTCCATAGAAGACTTCCTCGCCGGAGCTCGCATGGTCGAAGAGGCCTGTCAATCGGAAGATATGGAAGCAAATCCTGCTTTGCATCTGGCAGCATTGAAATATATTGCGAAAAAAGAATACGGTATCGATGCGGAAATCATTATGCCCTATGGGGATCACCTGCGCTCTTTGGGCTGGTGGTATGCTCAGCTTTTGGGGGAATCCCTGGGCAAGAAATTGACCATCGATGGCAAAGAAATCCACTATGGACGAATTCCTGTGGCTGCAGTCGGAACCACTGATATGCATTCTTTGACACAGGAACACCAGGAAGGGAAAAATAACAAGCTGGTACAATTTATTTCCGTGCAAGAACCGGCCAACCACCTGGAAGTGCTTTGCGACGAAAAAGAAGAAAGCGGCATGGTGCCTATGGCGTACATGCTCGAAGCAGCTCGTCGCTCCGATGAAGAAGCATTGGCACAGGATGGTCGCATGAGCTGCTGCATCACCATGAAACAACTGACGCCGTTCCACGTGGGGGCTCTCATGTATTTCTTCTTCCTCACCATTGCTTATGAAGGTGCCATGGCGGGAATCAATGCCTTTGACCAGCCCGGCGTAGAAGCGTATAAAAAGATTCTTCATGAAGACCTGCGGCAGTATATCATCCAGCATAAGAAATAGTTAGGAGTGAGGAGTTAGGAATGAGGAGTGGTGGAAGTGGCGCGCAAAATTTGGAAGCGCCCCTATACCCTTTTGATATAAATAAAAGTAGGGGGAAAAGATACTGTCTGTTTTTCCCTCCTTTTTTATCCATAGTGCAAATTAAAAAGCAGAGAAGATAGGCTCTTCCCTGCTTTTTCTTTGCACTTTTTAAAGAAACTGATTACAATAATAGCCAGTACACATTGTTGTGGGGGATTTGAGTCTTAGCAACTAACAACTAACAACCACCTAGTTCTTTAGTATTGAAAATTTAAATGAGTATCCATTACATTCAATGCTTTTAAGTTAAGCGAAATATGCGATGATTTCTGCTGATGCAAAGGTCACTCAGGTTTCTCAGGCTTCTTAGGTTTCTCACGTTTCTCGAATGAGCTAATGACGCTAGCATTTATCGGCACATTCGGAGAACCTGAGCAACCTGAGAACCTTTAGAAACTTGAGCAACCTGTCTCCAACAGCGGAATCATACCTACTAATGAAAGCCTTTAACTTAACAGCATTGCCATTACATCGTAATCAACGAGGTCCATTATGACACAAAATCAAGCTACCCTCTTTTTCTTGGCAGAATACGGCATCACAGCACTGCTTCTTCTCTTCTGCTATTGGAGAAAGAACTTTTTGGATATCCGAAAAGAAATTTCCAGAAAAACCTGCCTCAAACGACTGCCGTTCGTGATTTTAGCTGCGGTCTTAGGCATCGCATGCATGACCGGGATTTATCTATTTCGTTGGGACAGAGAGACTACCATCATCACTCTCGGGGCAGTGCAGCTCCTAATGACCGTTGCCATTGATACGCTGCTTTTTGCCTCCTGGATTCAGCGCTACCGGATCTATCCTAGAGGGAAAGAACTGGTCACCGTGGTGATTCTCATGTATGCTGTGGCAGACCTTTTCATGCCCAGCGGCATCAAGTATGCTGTTCTGGTGGTGGGGACGGCATTGGCTTTGGGGATTCCCAATCGATGGAGATAGTACAATCAGATATAATGCTAAAAGCTGGTATGGAGAATATTTCCATACCAGCTTTTGCACATTTAAGAAGAATGCTTTTCCATCTTTTGTCGAATAGGTTGACGCAAGTTTTCTGGAATATCCAGTAATTCCATTGCTTCAGCTAAAGAAAAGTGCTTCTTTGCTATTAAGCTATTTAAACTGCGAATGGAACTTGAAATAGCACCATCTTCGTGTGCATCTTCTAATTGCGATTCTTTGTCCATACGAGCCATTTCACGGTTGATATATAAACGTCGTTCAGCAATATTATTCAAAAAAATACGTGCTGCTTCTATAGCATTTTGAATGGCCGCTTCGCTCATAGCCAATCCCTCACTTTTAACGCAAAAGAAACTATACTATTGAGAAGAATGTTTTTCCATTTTTTCACGGATAACTTCTCGGAGATTTTCTGGAACTCCTAATAGATCCATGGCTTCTGCTAAAGAACGATGCTGTTTATTCATTAAGTTTGTTAAATTATAAATATTGGCAGATATAATTCCTTCTTCATGGGCATCTTCTAATTGCGATTCTCTGTCCATACGAGCCATTTCACGGTTGATATATAAACGTCGTTCGGCAGTATTATTCAAAAAAATACGTGCTGCTTCCATAGCATTTTGAATGGCTGCTTCGCTCATAGCGAGTTCCTCCTTTCCTTTACGATCCAATTGATTGGCAAAATAGGCCA
>SAMEA104315425__coassemble_494_pt1 | contig 43100 bp, 57 predicted proteins | sample SAMEA104315425__metabat2_low_PE_033 | metagenome-assembled genome bin SAMEA104315425 (sample SAMEA104315425) | gut metagenome | biome: Monkey gut; feature: monkey-associated habitat; material: faeces | place: China | collected 2013
CTGAGAACCCTGAGAACCCTGAGAACCCTGAGAACCCTGAGAACCCTGAGAACCTTGGCGTGCTTAACAAATCATACCTGTTGGTTTATAATGTAAAGACATATTTTAACTGGTTGTTGGTTATCAATTGGCCAAAAGAGAATTTCTCTATGTGAGGTATATATGGTACGACGTTTTATGAAATATTACAGACCCTATATGACACTGCTCATTGGTGTGATTATAGGGACCTTTGCTATGGCGGGGTTGGATCTGATATTTCCTGTGGTGGTACGAAATTTGATTCATGAAGTGTTGCCAGACCATGATATGCACAAATTGTACATTGGCTCCGCTTTGTTGTTGCTTCTGTATATCTTGAATTTCGCCATTCAGTACGGGGTGCAGTACTATGGTCATGTGATGAGTGCATCCATTGAGCATGATATGCGGCGGGATTTATTTGCCCATATCGAAAAGCTGTCATTCCATTATTTTGATAACGAAAAGACAGGGCAGCTTTTGTCCCGTATCACCAGCGATGTGACAGAAATCAGTGAACTCTCTTTCCGCGGACCAAACGATGTGCTTCTTTGCGGTGTCATCATGGCAGGGACACTCATTGTGATGCTCATTATGAATTGGCAGCTGGCGCTGATTATTGGCACGTTGCTGATTGCGAAAAGCATTCATACTGTACAAATCAATAAAAAGATGAAAGGGGCTTTTCGTAAAAATCGCGCCAAAGCAGGGGAAGTCAGTGCTCGCGTAGAAGAAAGCCTTTCTGGGATTCGTCTGGTGAAAGCTTTTGCACAGGAAAAATTTGAACTGCATCGCTTCATTGATAAAAGTATCGAACTGCGAGATACCCGTTTCGCATCCAATAAACTTATCGCCTATTTTTCTGGCAGTATCAATTTCTTTACAAATTTCGTTAATGTGGTGGTGATTTTGGCTGGCGGCTATATGATCAATGCAGGAACTTTACAAATTTCCGATTTCGTAGCGTTCCTGCTGTATGTGAATATTTTCATGCGACCTGTGTTCCGTCTCACCATTTTGGCGGAAGTATACCAGCGTGGTATGGCTGGCTTTCATCGATTTGAAGAAATCATGCATACCGAACCGTCCATTACCGATCCTGACCATCCTTTGGAACTGAAAGAAGTGAAAGGGGACATCGATTTCAAAGGTATGTCCTTTGGCTATGATGCAGGACGGACTATTTTGCATGATTTGAATTTTGAAATTCCGTCTGGAAAAACAGTAGCCTTCGTTGGCGAAACAGGAGCGGGCAAAAGTACTTTGGTTTCTTTGCTTCTTCGCTTCTATGAACCAACGAAAGGAACCATCACGTTGGATGGTCATGACCTATCTGCTTTTCGCCAGCAGGATTTAAGAAGAAAAATTGGTATCGTGCAACAGGATGTATTCCTCTTCGGGGATACCATTGCGGAAAATATCGCCTATGGGAAAGAAGGCGCCACAGAAGAAGAAATTGAACGAGCCGCCAAATTGGCAGCAGCGGACGATTTCATTCGGGCGCTTCCTAATGGATATGAAACCAAAGTGGGCGAACGGGGCGTGAAACTCTCTGGCGGACAGAAACAGCGTATCGCCATTGCCAGAGTGTTTCTGAAAAATCCACCGGTAGTCATTTTTGACGAAGCCACATCGGCTTTGGACACCCAGACGGAGAAAAAGGTGCAGGAAACATTGGACCAGCTGGCAAAGAACCGCACCACCATCATCATCGCCCATCGTCTGTCTACCGTAAGAAATGCGGATTGCATTTACGTGCTCGACCAGGGACGATTAATTGAAGCCGGCAATCATGACGCTTTGATGGCCAAGAAGGGGAAATATTATAGCCTCTATGAAGCACAGAAGAAAAAGGGAAATATGGTGACTGGTGACTAGGGATTAGGCCTCGTGTCCACTGTCCACTTATGAAAAAGTTTCATGTGAATCTTTTCTAAAAAGGTTAGCCCTACGGGCAGGTTATGTTGTATGATTTCTTTTGTTGTTAATATCATGTAATGCATAGAGAAAAGGGGTATACAAGGTTATGGAATTACGTATTCTCATGACCTTGTATACCCCTTTTTCATTGTGTCTATAGCGGGAATTTTTTTATCCAGTTTCTGGGGAGGCTTTTGCTTCACGTGAAACTTTATTCTAGCGGATCTAATTCCTCGTTCCTAGTCACCAGTTAATGCCATTAAGTTAAGGATTTGCGTTGTTAGGTATGATTCCGCTAGTGGTGACAGGTTGCTCAAGTTTCTAAGGGGTCTCATGTTGCTCCGGTTTCCCGAATGTGCCGATAGACGCTAGCGTCATTAGCTCATTCGAGAAACGTGAGCAACCTAAGTAACCTGAGCAACCTGAGTAACCTTTGCATCAGCAGAAATCATCGCATAGTTCGCTTAACTTAACAGTATTGTAGTCACCAGTTACACTTAAATCGTATGCGCAGAGCCAACAACGGCTTCAATCTTGTGCATAACCATCTGTTTTACTGCTTCTCTAGCTGGTTTCAGGTAGCCTCTCGGATCGAAGTTGGACGGATCTTTTACCAGAGCTTCGCGAATGGCACTGGTCATAGCCAGGCGGATATCGGTATCGATATTGATTTTGCAAACCGCCATGGTAGCTGCTTTACGAAGCATATCTTCCGGTACGCCTTTGGCGCCCAGTACTTTACCGCCATACTGGTTGCATTTTTCTACAAATTCCGGAATGACTGTGGAAGCGCCGTGGAGAACGATCGGATAGTTCGGAAGCAGTTTGCCTACTTTTTCCAGTCTTTCATAGTCCAGGTAAGGATCGCCTTTGTATTTATAAGCGCCGTGGCTGGTTCCGATAGCGATAGCCAGGGAATCACAACCGGTCAGTTCTACAAATTCAGCAGCTTCTTCTGGATCGGTGAAGATCGCATCTTTGGCATCGACACTGACCATATCTTCTACACCAGCAAGGCGGCCCAGTTCTGCTTCCACCACTACGCCTTTGTCATGGGCGTATTCAACAATCTGCTTGGTTACCTTTACGTTTTCTTCAAAAGGATGTTTAGAGCCATCATACATGACAGAAGTGAATCCGCCATCGATGCAGGCTTTACAAATTTCAAAAGAAGAACCATGGTCCAGGTGGAGACAGGTCGGGATTTCTGGATAATCCTGAAGTGCAATCTTTACCAGTCCTACAATGTATTCCTGGCCAGCATAATTTCTAGCACCTTCAGAAGCTTGCAGAATGACAGGAGACTGTTCTGCTTTGGCAGCTTCCATAATTCCCTGGATAATTTCCATGTTGTTTACATTGAAAGCACCAATGGCATAATGACCTTCATATGCTTTCTTAAACATTTCAGTGGTTCCTACGAGCGGCATAATGATACCTTCCTTTCAGCTACGTTTTGAAATAGTATACACACTATATGAGCTTTTATGGAAATAAAAGTTATATATTTACCTTTCCTTATTATACTGAATGGTACTTTATATTTCCACTTCTTTTTAAGAATAATTTTCAGGAAATGGTGGCTAGAGATTAGTAGCTAGGGATTGGGGGAATGGCATTGAGTTAAGTGAGATATGCGATGATTCAGCTTGGGAAAAGGTTCTGAAGGTTCTAAGGGTACAAAGGGTTCTCACGTTCCTCGCATGAGCTAATATACACTGGTGTTATTATCTCATTCAGGGCCCCTCAGAACCTTTAGTACCCTTAGAACCTTCAGATTATTTTGGTTCAATCTATTGAATTTCACAAGAAATTGGATTTTATCCAAAATTTTGAAATATATATTTCTTAAGTATGATACAATAAGTAAGTATGAGTTAAATGGGAAATTGTTTCTGTTCCAAAGAATAGCAGAACAATGCAATTTTCTAGTCCCCCAACAGGAGGTCAAAATGGCAAAGGATTATTCTTTCGATGTAGTATGTCGCACTGATTTACAGGAAGCGGCCAATGCGGTGAACCAGGCTGCTAAGGAAATCGGCACCCGCTATGATTTCAAAGGCAGCAAAAGTTCTGTTATATTGGATGGTGACAAAATCACTTTGATTGGTGATGATGATTTCAAACTGAAGCTGGTGAAGGACATCATTCATGGCAAACTGGTAAAACGTGGTATTTCTTTGAAAAATCTGAAGGAACAGAAGAAGGAAGCCGCAGCCGGTGGCACCGTACGTCAGGTACTGGAACTGCAGAATGGTATTTCTTCTGATATGGCAAAAGATATCGTGAAGCGCGTGAAGGCATCCAAAATTAAAGTGGCAGCCAAAATCAATGGGGATGAAGTCCGCGTCAGCAGCAAAGATAAGGATTGTCTTCAGGAATGTATCCAGTTCCTGAAGCAGCAGGATCTGCCAGCAGATTTGCAATTTGTGAATTATAGGTAGTTGGCGGTTAACAGTTAATAGTTGACGGTTACTGGTAGACAATACCGTCAACTGTAAACTGCTAACTGTTAACCATTAGCACAAATAGGAGGAGTTATGAAACCAGAGGAAATGATAGGGAAGACGCTCAGGGAAGGTCATACCACAGGAGCTACGGCTACCGGGGCTATGAAAGCAGCGCTTCTGGCTATCAGAGGAGAATTTCCTGACCAGGTGACAGTTTTATCACCCCAACGGACAGAGCTGACCATTCCGGTGGATTCTGCCCATGCAAAGGGACGGGTGGGGGAAGCCACTTGTCTCAAAGATGGCGGGGACGATGTGGATTGCACCCATGGCACAGCCATTATTGTGAAGGTGGAATTGACCGATACCCCAGGTCTTGTTTTAAAAGCAGGCAAAGGGGTCGGCACGGTGACAAAACCGGGATTGCAGGTGCAGGTAGGGAAGCCGGCCATCAATCCGGGGCCGCAAATTATGATGCGCTATGTCTATGAAGAACTGGTAGAAAAAGATCAGGGGTGCATTGTGACCGTATCTATCCCGAAAGGGGAAGAACTGGCCAAGCAAACCTTGAATCCTACACTGGGGGTCATGGGCGGTATTTCTGTCTTAGGGACCACTGGGATTGTAAAGCCTATGAGTGAAGAGGCGTACAAGAAATCTTTGGCCCCGCAGGTACCGGTGGTTTGGGCCAGTGGGATTCGTACCGCTGTCCTGTGTCCGGGGCGTATCGGCGAAACTGCGGCCAAAACCATGGGTATTCCCACCGATGCCATTATCGAAACCAGCAATTTTATTGGTTTCATGATGGAACAATGTGTGGCTGGCGGGTTTACCAAAATGCTTCTGATTGGTCACATGGGAAAATTGGTGAAAGTGGCATCAGGCAGTTTCCATACGTACAATAGAAATAGTGATGGCCGCATGGAAACCATGGCCGCGTACGCTGCTATGAATGGCGCGTCCACCGATGTGGTACGTGAAATTATGTGCTGCACCACCACCGATGGGGCGGCCACCATTGTGCATCGAGAAGGTTTGGACTGCATTTATCAGGAAATGGCAGAACGGGCCCAAGTACGTTCTGAACGCTACATTTTCGGTAAAGCAAAGATTGGCGTGATTTTTGCCGCTATGGATGGCACCATTCAGGCGGTAAGTAGTCATGCAAAGGAGATTTTGGAAGAAGAAAAATGGAACATACATTAATTGTAGCTGGCATTGGCCCAGGAAATCGGGATTATATTCTTCCGAAAGCCTTACGGGCCATCGAAAAGGCCCATTACTTGGTGGGCGGCCGGCGAGCTCTTTCTGATTATGCCTCGGAGCATCAGGAAACCTATCCTATCACAGGGAAGTTATCCCTTTTGGCAGACTGGCTGGAACAGGCTCTGACCAAAGAGGATGTGGTGGTCATGGTCAGCGGTGACCCTGGTTATTACAGTTTGCTTCCTTGGCTGAAGAAGCGGTTTCCCTCGCATCCATTGGAAGTTATTCCTGGAATTTCTTCTGTACAGGCTGCTTTCTGCCTGATACAGGAACCCTGGCAGGGGGCGCAGTGGCTTTCTTTCCATGGTCGCATGCCAGAAGAACAAGATACTCGCTATGAAGCAGGACGGAAATTGGCATTTCTGACCGATCATGAACAGAATCCATCATTTATTGCCAAGTATCTGATCCAGCGGGGATGGCCGGAGGAAACGAAAGCCTATGCTTCAGAACATATTTCTTATGAGAATCAGCATATTGCCGGTTCGACCTTGAAAGAGCTGACGGTTCTTCCTGGGTTTGGTGAATCCGTCATGGTGGTGATAGGGTAAATGCAATTTGGCATCAAAGACGAGGAGTTTATTCGGGGAAAGGTACCGATGACGAAAGCAGAGATTCGTGCCATGGTGATGGTTAAGGCAGGAATCCAACCGGAGGATACGGTAGCTGACATCGGTGCAGGTACAGGGTCCCTCTCCATTGAAGCCGCTCTTTGTGCGACAAAGGGAGAGGTATACTCCATTGAAAGAAATTTGGAGGGCATCGAACTGATTTCAAGAAATGCGGAAAAGTTCGGCTGCCACAATATCCAGACTATCGCAGGCACCGCACCGGAAGCGATGGATGCATTGCCGGAAAAACTGGATGTGATTATCATCGGTGGTTCTTCTGGAAATATGCATGAAATTCTCGACCGCTGTGAAGCACTGCTTCCTGTGGGAGGGCGCATCGTGCTGACCGCAGTCACTGTGGAAACCACAGGAGAAATTGTGAAAGAATTTGAAGACCGTCCGTTTGATTTGGAAGGCTTCCAGATGCAAATCAATCGGCTCAAGAAATTGGGACATTACCATTTGTATGACCCGCAGAGCCCGATTTTCATTTTTACAGCAGTAAAAAAATAGTAGCTAGGGATTGGTAGGTAGGAATTAGGTCTAATCCCTAGCCACTAATCCCTCATATAAATTGAGGAGGAATCAATTATGGGAAAATTGTATTTTATTGGTGCAGGCCCTGGAGATCCAGAACTGATTACTGTGAAAGGGCAGCGTCTCATCGGAGAAGCCGATGTGATTATCTATGCTGGTTCTCTGGTCAATCCTGAAATTTTGAAATATGGTAAAAAAGGTGCTGAAGTGTACAACAGTGCTACCATGAACTTGGATGAAGTGCTGAAGGTAGAAATCGAAGCACTGAACGCTGGAAAGATGGTCGCTCGTGTACACACCGGTGACCCAGCTATTTATGGTGCTATTCAGGAACAGATGGATGGCCTTCGTGCAGCAGGAATCAAAGAAGACCAGTTTGAAGTCATTCCAGGGGTCAGCTCTTTCTTGGCTACCGCAGCCGCTTTGAAACAGGAATATACTCTGCCAAGCATTTCTCAGACCGTCATCATTACTCGTATGGAAGGCCGTACTCCGGTACCGCCGAAAGAAAAATTGGCACTTCTGGCCGCTCACCAGGCTACCATGTGCATTTTCCTCTCCGTACAGGCTATCGACCAGGTCATGGCTACCTTGAAAGATGGCGGCTATCCAGGAGATACTCCAGTGGCTATCGTAGCTCGTGCTACCTGGCCAGACCAGAGAATTTTCCGCGGCACCATTGATACCATTGCAGAAATTCTCCACCAGGCTGGCGTCGTTCGTCAGGCCATGATCGTAGTTGGCAAAGTACTGGACACCGATTATGAACTGTCCAAACTGTACGACAGCAAGTTCACAACCATGTTCAGAAAAGGTACTGACTAAAAAGCAGTGAGAAGTGAGTAGTGAGAAGTTAGAAATGGTGGTAGGGACGCACAATTCATAAAGCGTCGCTGCTATGTATGAAAATGGATGTTAGGGATTGGAAAGAAATGACTAATCCCTAGTCACCAGTCACGAGTCACTAATCACTAAAAAGAGGTGAATGCCAATGCATTATGCCATTATTTCTGTTTCTAAGACAGGTGCTCTTTTGGGATCCAAGGTGAAAGCAGGCATTTCCGGAGATGGTACCTTATATGAACGGAAAGGGTCTGAAAGCGGAGAAACGGCGTTGTATTTCCAGCGCACGTTGGCTTTGACCTCAGACATATTTTCTACATATGATGGCATCCTTTTCATCATGGCTAGCGGTATTGCGGTGCGGGCCATTGCTCCTCATGTGGTGAGCAAAGCGTCTGATCCGGCGGTGCTGGTTATGGATGAATGTGGAAAACATTGTATTTCCTTGTTGTCCGGTCATCTAGGGGGAGCCAATGCATGGGCACGAGAAGTGGCAGCAGCTGTAGGCGCCGATCCGGTCATTACTACTGCCACCGATGTCCACGAAAGGCGAGCTCCCGATGATGTGGCACGGGAATTGATGATGCGGGTGGAACCTTTAGGGGCGTTGAAACCGGTCAATAGCATCATCGCCGAAGGAAAACGATTTGCTTGGTTTCTGGATATGGAAACCGAAGGAGCTGTTTCTATCGGAGAGCGGCTTACAGAGAAGGGAATTTCCTGGAAACCTCTTTCTGATTTACATGAAGAAGAATGGGATGGCTATGCCATCATTTCCAATCAAAATATCAATTGTCACAAACCTTTCGTCTATTTGCGGCCAAAAAATTTATTTGTAGGTATTGGCTGCAAACGGGGCACACCGGAAGAGCTGATTCGCAGCGCCTATGAAGGGGCTTTGCAAAAAGCTGGTGCCTATGGGTATCAGGTGGTGTCTCTGGCCAGTGTGGACCTCAAAGCAGACGAAAAGGGCTTACTTGATTTTGCCAGTTCCATGAATCTTCCGATTCATTTTTACAAAGCAGAGGAACTTAAAAAAATCACGGAAGAATATTCATTAACTATTTCAAAATTCGTAGAGAAAACGATAGGAGTGGGAAACGTATGTCAATCAGCAGTGTTAATGGAATCAATGAAGGGAAAAACGCTTCTGCCGAAAACCAAGTTTGTCAGTGTAACGGTGTCAATTGCCCAGGGATTGTCCGGGTCATTGGTATCGGACCGGGCCATGAAGAAGAAATGACCCCGAAGGCCATTAAAGCCATTGAAGAATCTGATATTATCGTAGGATATAATACCTATATCGCATTGGTGAAAGACCTGATTGCCGATAAGGAAGTCGTAGGAAATGGCATGCGCCAGGAAGTGGATCGCTGCCGCAAAGCGGTAGAACTGGCTTCTGAGGGCCATAAAGTGGCTGTCATTTCTTCTGGCGATCCTGGTGTCTATGGTATGGCCGGTTTGGTGCTGGAACTCATTCAGAAAGTCGAAAAAGAAAAGCGTCCAGAATGTGAAGTCATTCCAGGACTGACCGCAGCGAATACCTCTGCTGCGGCTCTGGGCGCACCACTCATGCATGACTATGCGGTCATTTCTCTGTCTGACCTGATGACTCCATGGGACCAGATCAAGAAGAGAGCCGCTTTGGCTGCAGAAGGTGACTTTGTCATTGCCATTTACAATCCAAAGAGCCGCGGCCGTGCTACCTATTTGGATGAAATCAGAGATATTGTTTTGAAATATAGAAAACCAGAAACACCGGTTGGCATCGTAAGAAAAGCAGGCCGTCCGGGCATGAACTGGACCATTTCTACTTTGGAAAAATTGCCACAGGAACACGTAGACATGCAGTCTACCGTTATCATCGGCAAGAGTACCACCTTTGTAGCTGATGGCAAAATGATTACTCCAAGGGGGTACAAAGCTTGATTTGGATTATTTCCGGAACACAGGACGGTAGAGAAATCGGGGCCAAGCTGGCAGACCGGGAGCAGTCCAGACCGGAAGGCCAGAGGCAGGAAATTCTCATGACCGTCGTCAGCCAGTATGGGAAAGTATTGGCTGCCCACAAGGGATTGGATATTGAAGTGGGACGTTTCAAGAAGGAAGACATGATTCGCGTCATCCGAGAAAAGGGGATCACCCTGATTTTGGATGCCAGTCATCCCTATGCAGCCATTGTTTCTGAAACAGCCTATGCAGCTTGCAAAGAAACAGGCATTGACTATGTCCGTTACGAACGAGCAGAAATTCCGCTGCCCGATTATGACAAGCTGTATCACGCCAAAGACGAATTTGAAGCCGCTGATTTGGCTGGAAAATTAGGAAACAGCGTTTTGCTCACCACAGGGTCCAAAACCTTGGCTACCTTCGTTCACGCCAAGGCTTTGGAAGGGAAAACCATCTGGGCTCGCGTACTTCCTACGTCTGGGGTTATCAAAATGTGCGAAGACTTGGGAATGAAAGCCAAAAATATCCTGGCCATTCAGGGTCCTTTCTCTTATGAAATGAATTTGGCTATGATTCATGACTATCACGCCGATGTGATGGTCACCAAGAATAGCGGACTCATCGGTGGCAGTGACACCAAATTGGCAGCTGCTATGGAAGCGGGTATTGCAGTCATTGTGATCGATAAACCAAAAGCAAAACTGGAAGGCGTGCCGGTATTCAACACACCGGAAGCCGTTCTGACATATATGGAGGAGCATTATGGAATTCATTAAAAGCCCAAAAGCGATTGAAGACAAAAGCATGGATTTAATCAATCCATTCATTATGGATATCGACCTGACACCGGAAGAAGTGACAGTGTACTCTCGCATGATTCATGCGTCCGGCGACGTGGACTATGGTCATCTGATTCAGACCAGCAAAGGTGCTGTCGCTGCTGGTATCGAAGCATTGGCTAAAGGCTGCAACATCTATACCGATGTGAACATGGTCAAAGCTGGTATCAATAAGAATGCACTGAAAGCACTGGGCAGTGAAGTATTCTGCCGTGTGTCTGATCCGGAAATTGCAGCACTGGCAAAAGAAAAAGGTATCGCTCGTTCCATGGCAGCTATGAATTCTTTTGGTACAGACCTGAATGGTTCCATCATTGCGGTAGGCAATGCACCGACCGCGCTCTATGAAGCTATTCGTATGGTAGAAGAAGACGGCATCAAACCGGCGCTTATTATCGGTATTCCGGTTGGCTTCGTAGGTGCCGCTGATTCCAAAGAACAGCTGGTACGCCGTGCTCCATGTCCGTTCATCACCGTCAGAGGCACCAAAGGTGGCAGCTCCATCGTGGCTTCCTGTGTCAATGCGCTGATGTACAATCTGGTGAAACGGGATAATAATATGCTGTTTGTGCAGGGGAAGAAGTAAAGAAAAACCTGCTACCTGATAAATATTAGTATTTATTGTGGTAGCAGGTCTTTTTTGCTTTATAGGATAAAATATAAGTGTAGCAACGAGGTAGCAATTATTTAAAAATTTTATCAACGTCAAGGGCTACTTTTTCATCATTTCCAGGTATCCACTGGGTGTAGATTTGCAAGGTAATGGCTGGTGAAGCATGGCCGAGACGTTTTGCTACTTCCGCAATGGGGACATTGTTTGCTAGAAGTTGGCTGGCGTGAGTATGTCGCAGGGCATGCCAGCTTCGGAGAGGTGAAATATTCAAAGCAGATTGCACTTTCCGAAAGGCTATGCGGTCGTTGCATGGAACCACATAGTGACCCGTTGAAGTTTTGAAAACGAGGCCATCATGGGTGTGTGTTTTTTCTTTGTATTCCATCAAGGTCTCATAGAGCGAGGATGGGATGGAGATTTGACGGCAAGAGCTATCGGTTTTAGGTGCCCTTTGTATGAATAGCTCACCATGAAGTCCTGCCGACAAGGTTTTATTGACAATAATATAAGATGGTGTGATATCCGACCATGAGAGAGACAGTATCTCGCCGATACGCATACCAGTGTAAACACCTACCAATATTTCCATATGTAGGCGTTTTTGTTTTTCCTGAGTATATTCCAAAATATTGTGGATTTCATCAATCGTAAATACTTGTATTTTTTTTGTTATCACTTTGGGACGTTCGACCGTTGTCAGTGGGTTCTTTTGCAAGATACCCAAGGCAACGGCTTTTTTTATTGCCATGTTCAAGAGCTGGTACACCTTCTTGATATAAGAAGCGGAGATTTTACCAGTTAGGCTATTGATAAATGACTGCACATCAAGCCCAGTGAGCTTTTGTAATGGGATATTCGCTATCGGATCTATCTGTTTCATGGTTGAGATATACAGATTCATTGTGGATGGACGGACGTTTTTCTTGTACGTTTCTACGTATTGTATAATCCATGCTCCCGTTTTGATGGTATTAGGGGATACAAAAGTATTATGGCGGATTTTATAGCGGTTATCCTCCAGCCAGTTTTCCGCTTCTTCCTTGGTGTGGAACCGTTTCACTACACGCTTTCCTTCTGGTGTGACAAAGGAAGCAGCATACCGATTCTTTGCCTTTTCAAAGTATATGGAGCCTTGGCCGTTGGGACGTTTCATGGCTTACACCTAAATTCAATCACCACACCAATGATTCGGACTGGTAGAGTCTCCACTTCCTGTGCGGAGTAAAAGTGTGGTGGATACACGGCGGCATTGTAACCAATTAGGACAATACCATTCGGCTTTTTCTGTACCACCTTGACCGTGGCTTCGTTGCCATTCACGAGGACGATACAGACATCACCAGATTCAAAATAATCTTGCTTTTTAACAATGACCGTATCGCCTTCACGAAGTCGGGGTTCCATAGATGCACCATGGATGCGGAGCCCGAAGAATTTATCATTACCTGCCCCTGGATGATAGATTTCCTCCCAGTCGTCCACTTCCTGTATGGCTTCGATAGGGATACCAGCAGCCACACGGCCCAGCACTGGAACACGGACGATATTGCGTTGCTTATCAGATTCAGATTCTTTCCCATAAATAAGATAGTCCGTTGTTACATTATAGTACTTAGCTATTTCCTTAATTTTGCGTACAGGGCGATTGCTGCCTGCTTCCCAACGTCTCACTGCACTAAGTGAGACGTTCATAGCTTTTGCAAAAGCTTCGGCATCAACGCCACGTTCTTTGCGTAATGCTTTGAGACGTGAAGCGATTCCCACATTTTCGTCATTCATAATGAATTCCTCCTAAAGTATTTAATTTGGCCCTGTCGTCATTCTAGCATGAAATTACATAAAGTCAAAAATATTTCGTGAAAAATTACTTTAGGTATTGCAATAAATTACTTTACGTGGTACTATATAGCCATCAAGAGATTACGAAAAGTAATTAAGCAAACTGCAGGAGGTACGCAACATGGCTAGAAAATCATTCAAACAGAAAGCATGGGATAAGGTGGTCGATGAGTTTTGGTGGTATTTCTACTACCAGAACAAACTGGATGACCAAGTAAAGAATGGGGACGCCGATGAGCAGTGGCACAGAGCCTACAATATATTCTTTGCCTATGTTGACATTGATTTGTTAGCTTATACCGATTTTGAGGAAATCAAAGAGGAAGCAAAGGCAAGAGTTGAACGACTCATGGATTCCATGAAAAGTGCATAAGGTTCTAAGGGGCAACCTTTCAAAAGCCCCATCCCATCTTCATTATTTCAAAGTTGTTATTTTAGGAGGTAGCACAATGACATTAGAAGAAAGAATCTGGGATGCATTCACTGATTTGAGTGATGAAGAAATGGCCGATATGGCCGAAAGAGCTTGCGGAGTTGACATCTTCCGCAATGTGGCAATGGATGGGGCCCTTGAAAAATACCACATGAGCATGAGCGCATTCGCCGAAATGTTGCAGGAAGCCATCGACAATGATGACTTCGATATGAGCGAAGAATGGGCCATCTACAATGATGACGCAGGAACCATCGAGAGCAGTGATGACCTCATGGATATGCTGGCCGACCATGAGGACGAAATTGTGGATTGCATTATGGGTGACCTTGACCTGCTGGAAGAGCTGGGGATTGAAGAGGAGGACGACGACTATGACGATGACGAAGATTGAAGAGCTGTACCAGGAATGGCACAAGCTGGAAATGGATTGTTGGAGAGCCGACAACAACAATGACCCCGAAGGGGCGAAGGAAGCCCAGAGGGCCTACCAGAAATTGAAAGCCCGTATACAGTCCCGACACAACCTGTTCCCGATGATTATGCAGGATTACAAGGTATCACGGGATAATGGGAACGAATTGCTCAATGTATGCGGATGTGAAGGGCTGGAATACATGGGAGCTCTCAAGATTCATGGTATCAAGAAATTTACTATCACCATTGATTCGGCTAGTGCCATGGAAGCAGTCTGGGACGCCAAGAAAGTTGGTTATCGGGTTGTGGATGTTGTAAAGGTCCGTGATGGTGTGATTTGTGGCGGTGCCCACTATGAACGAGATGGACTGCTCATGGAGTTAGCAGAATAAAGGCTTCTGAGGGGTTTGAGCCAATCAGCCCCTAACCACTTTCCGTTTTCATAGTTGTTGCTTTAGGAGGTTAAACAATGCAGGAATTGGAAATCGTACAGCGGTTTGAGTACAATCCGAAGATTTGCACCAAGGAAGAACTTATTTCGCTGATTCTGGGAGGGAATACCTTACAGGTGGCCGAAGAGGTTTGCTCCGTGTATGGAGAGACAGACAGCCAACAGAATATCTTCCTTGGTAGTTCCGACTACCGTGACCTGATGACGGTTTCAGGAATGACCAAAACAAGGGCCATCAAGCTGGCAGCCGCTATCGAACTGGGGCGTAGGGTGCAGAAGGGAGGGAAGAAAAAACTGGTGGATTTCAGCGACCCCGAAAGGGTGGGGCGGTTTTTCATGAATCGACTCCGCTTTGAAAAGCAGGAGCATTTCATTGCTTGTTTTCTGGATACAAAGAACAAGCTTCTAGGGTATCAAGAAATCGGTCTAGGTAGTATGACGGCGGCCCCTGTGGATATCAAGGCAATTATGCAATGGGGCATTCGCTACAAGGCCTACGGTATTATCCTGGTACACAATCACCCGTCTGGAGATGCTACCCCGTCAGATGAAGATATGGCCGTCACAAGACATGCAGCAGCGGCCGCTAAGGTGCTTGATATGGAACTGCTAGACCATGTCGTCATGGGTGATGGGGAATGGGTAAGCCTTCATAACGAAGGCGTGGTATGAGATTCGGATCATTGAAAGGAGGTGAACCCATGAAGAACCTGAAAAAGCTGAGAGAAAAAAGACATATGACGCAAAAGGAATTGGCGACTAAGTTGGGCGTTTCGCAAGGAACTGTAGCCAGATGGGAGCAAGAGCCTAATCGGTACCCAGCTGGTGAAATGATTCCAAGAATAGCAGATTTGCTTGCTTGCGATATAAAAGATTTTTTTTACCCTAAAAAGTTACTTTAAGTATTCATAAGTAGGGTTGCGAATTACGAAAAATGGTAATTAGGAGGATGGCGCAAATGTGGGTGAGTGCAAAGGCATATGCGGAGTCGGTAGGGTTCCCAGTGAAAGCCATACAACGATTCTGCCGAAATGGAATTATCCCTTGTATCAAGGTGGGCATGGTGTACCAGCTCAAACCAGAGATAGCCGACAGGGTTCTGGAAGAAATGGCGAACGAAAAGACACCGAGCTATACCTCATTTCATGAAGGGGTTGAAGCATTGAAAAGGAAATGGAGGAGAAAAGATGCGTAGAAGAAGATACGTGGAAGTCGCCACGGTGCAACAGATGATTCGAGACCGTGAAGCGGAAAAAGCCATGCGAGCTGTGCCAGTGGTAGCCAGCAGGAAGAAAAAGCAGGTCCGCAAGCATCCATTCTTTGAAGCCATGGAAGCCATTGTTATGGGGGCCCTGATGTATGGAACCTTGTGCTTGCTGTTCTTATTGTAGGGAGGTTGCCATGGTATTCAGCAATGAAGGATTTAAGGGCTATATCAAGGGCCTGTTGCAGGGGGTCCGCAAGGAAGTGGAACTTACCGTAGAAAGTTCGACCATTACTGGCCTGTACACGTTGGAATTTCCTACCTTGTTGCATGTCAGATTCTTCGTGGAGAATGGGGAACGAATCACGCCACGAGTAGAAGTCCTTTATAAGTTCCCGGTTGGAAGTGTAGGAGCCCTGGTAGAAGTCAGAATCGACACCTACAAGCCCGATGGGAGAATCAAGGAAGTATATCAAATGTCGCAGGGGCCGAGGGATGCTGTGCGGTTTATCCTGTCCCAGGTGGGTAAGAAAGCATTAATCGCATAAGTTATTAGGAGGAGAAACAATATGAAACCAATTCGCATTGAAAGTGAAAATCTTGTGATTCGAGATACTGGTAGTGATATTGCTACCGCAGTAAGAGGAACCCCGTCAGCCGTCCTTTTCCTTTGGCAGATTGTGACAAATGCCATGCTTGAATTAAAGGAAACCAAGCCAATTATGCGGGAATTTATGAATATGAAACCAAAGGCCAGAAAACAGGCCATCCAGCTTTTGTATAAAGCATACCGAATGGGAAATGACGAATACGAAATTGCACGCATTTTGGATGAACTGATAGGGGATGATGACTGATGTGGAATGGCGAAAATCATATGGTTATAGATTCCTACTGGGACGATGATGAACGGTTCGCTAGACAGGAAGAAGCAGCCGAAGCAGCCATGGAGCATGCGGACGATGCATGGGACGATTGCGAGGATTGAACATGGAAACATTACCAATTATTGAAACGGTGAAACCAGAAATCACTAGAAATAATCTGGATTTTGCATGGAACTTTGAAGCATGCAAGAAGTACCTGGAAGACATCACGGAAAAGTATTGTGGATTGACCGCCACTGAAGAGAACCTGCCCGATTTTGAAAAGGCACGCCGTGAAGTGGTCCGACTGCGTACCGCTTTGACCAAGTTCAAAGCCGATGGAAAGCGAAAGCTGAAGGAACCATCTGAACGATTTGCCAGGCAGTGCGATGAACTCATTGCGGTGGTGACTGACGTAGAGATGCCCCTCAATTCCCAGATTGAGAAATATGAGGGAGACCGCAAGGCGAAATTGGCTGACACCATCAATCGGGAATACCAGGCCAAAGCATCTGCCATGGGGCTTGATATGAGATTCTGGGATGATTTTCAGATGTACCCTAAATGGTTCAATAAGACGCAAAAGTGGAGCAATACTTGCGTCGACATTGATACCATCATCAAGGGCCAGTTGAAGAAGCAGATAGCCGTAGAAAATGCGGAAGCATTGGCAAAAGCAAAGGCCGACCTTTGCGATACAACCATCGCACTGATGAATCAGACCTACCACCTTCAGACGCCCATCACGGTGGAAGAAATATTCGGATCGCACGGTTTTGAAGAAATGCCATTGGATGCCATCAAGGCCGAAATTGAAGTTTTCGCACAGGCACGGCATAGGGTAGAGGAAGCAGCCAGAACACCGCCCATGGAAGAACCCCAAAAGGCCAACGATACGCCTATTTTATCCTCAGAGCCGTCCGCAGAACCTTCAAAGGAAAATACCCATGCGGATATTGCGGAAGCGGAGACGAACCCATTTGAGGAGCCTAATCCTTTCGAGGAACCGCCAGCCATGGAGAACCCATTCGAACCGCCAGCGCAAGGCGTGACCTTTTCCGATGGGGCCCCATATCCGAGAGAATGGAGCATCGAATTTTCGGTAGACCGTGACCAGGAAGGGGCCGCCGAGGACATTGTAAAGAATTTCGTACATGCCATGAAAAATCGTGGTATCGAAGTGAAAGTATGGAGAGACGCATAGGAGGTACACCATGAAAGAAATTCCGTTATTGAAACCAGCCGACATCGAAGCCAGAGTCCAGTCGGTATACGCCAATAAGAGAGGGGTATCCGCTTTACTCCTGTTGTACAAATCAGCCAGAACTGACATGCGGATTCTGGATGAAGTATTCGGGCCGACCAATTGGAAACGGTCTCATGAAGTAATTAATGGAGCCATGTTCTGCACAATTTCCATCTACGACGATGGAAAAAAAGAATGGGTATCTAAGCAGGACGTAGGGGTTCCGTCGAACCGTGATTCGAGAAAAGGGGAAGCGTCGGACGCTTTCAAGCGAGCAGGGTTCAACTGGGGGATTGGCCGAGAATTGTATGATGCACCGACCATTTTCATCAACCTTGACCCGTCCGAGGTGGATGGTTCTAGGGGAAAGCCACAGCTGTGTTCCTGGGTGCGGTTCAAGGTGGCCGATGCGGTATATGACAAGACCACTCACACCTTCACACGGCTGGTGATTATTGATAAAAATGGTACTGTACGTTTTCAGATTGGCAATGGTGTGAATACCCCAAAGGCAGCACCAAAGGCCTCTACGGGCAATATGAAGAACCCTAAAGCCATGGCCGAGGAATTGCGGAGCCGATTAATGGCTGCAGGGGTAGACCCCGAAGAATTTTCCTTATTTGCCTACCATACAGATTTTGCTTCCATCCCAGAAGCCAAGCTGAAACATTTGGCAGGAAATTTCGATAGCTGCCTTGCTTACTTCAAGGCGAAAACAGCATGAAAGCCGATATCAAGGGCTTTGATTTCCGTTACAAAAATATGAGCGAAGCCTGCCTGCTCATAACGGTCAATAAGCGGTGCCTGGCAGATATGCCAGACACCACAAAGCCCATGGAACTGACCATTAAGGCAAAAAAGAAGAAGCGGAGCCTGTCAGCCAATTCGTATTGCTGGGTATTGTGTGGAGCCATTGCAAGGCAAATCGGGGATGGTATGCGAGATGTGGATGTATACCGCACGGCCATCCAAAATGCGGCTGACGATACCATGTGGATTCCTGCCAAGGTACCACGAGCAAGGTCGAGAGAGCTACAAGATTCATGGGAAGTGAACGGGTTAGGGTGGTTAGCCATTCGATTAGACAATGGCTATTCGCCTGTTTCGGAGTTCAAGCTAATCAAAGGTTCATCGGTTTATAATGCACGGCAGATGGGGCGTCTCATTGATGAACTCATCGAGGAAGCAAAGAACCTTGGCATTGAGACCCTGACCCCAGACGAGAAAGCGAGGTTGATGATGGAATGGGACAGCCCATCGAAAGGAAAAGGCCACTCCGATTAACCAGGGACGGCTATAAAAAATTGTGTAGGTTGGTTGATGACAGGGACTGCGGATGTGTGGTGTGTAGAGACCCCCACGTCCAGCACCACCACATTATCTACCGTTCAGAAGGGGGCGAGGACAGACTGGAAAATCTCATTGCCTTGTGCCCGTTCCACCATATGCAACTGGGCCATGGGTGGTGCAAGCACGAACAGCAACGAGAATTTCTCAAGTACACCCGTGAGGAGTGTAAAGAGTTCAACAAGCAGCACCAGAAGGAACTGGAAACCATTTATAAATTGGAAAAGAGGTGAAGAACTATGAACAAGCGGTATTTCTGGATAAAGGTACAATCTGATTTTTTCGATAGTGACGAAATGGATTGGATACACGAGCAGCCCAATGGGGCGGAATACATTTACATTTACCTTCGATTGTGCCTGTTAGCTATCAATAATGGCGGCGTGATTGAGCGGCGAATTGGGAAATACATCATTCCCTATGAAGTCAAGAAATTAGCGGAACTGGTGAAGTCCTCCATTGATTCGGTGGGGATTGCCCTTTCCCTTTTCAAACGAATCGGACTGGTAGAGGAAACCGAAACAGGGGCCCTGTTTATTCCAGGCTTTGACGACATGGTAGGAAGTGAAAGTGCTTCCGCTAGAAGAATGAGGAAAGCACGAGCTAAGAAGAATGCTGATGCTTTACCACCCCCGCAACAATGTGACAAATTGCTGTCACATTGTGACAAAAAAGTGACGAAAAATGTGACGACAGAGATAGAGAAAGATATAGAGATAGAGAAAGAGTTAGATAAAAAGAAAAAGCCCAAAACTAGACGTTTTTCTGTCAATGATGCCATTGACCATCTGGTCTGTGGTGAACCCGTCAAGGAGGCATTGAAAGAGTGGGCGGCCATGCGGAAGGATATCAAGAAGCCAGTTTCCGAGAGGGCGTTATCAATGGCATTGGACAGGCTGAAAGAGTTGTGCGGCACGTCTGAGGATTCCATGGTGGCGGTGATACATCAATCGGTATTCAATGACTGGCAAGGATTCTTCCCGTTAAAAGACAGAAAAGGCAGTCCTGCCCCATCAGACAGGCGAGAGGAAGTCAAGAAAGCAGTAGAGAAAGGGAGCTGGTAGGGATGAATGAAGAAATGAAACAGGCCATCCGTAATTTCATGGCGGTCGGATCTGCCATGAAGGAAGGCCTGAAAGAAGAAAAGCCGCCGAGCCTATTGGATAAGTTACAGGCGGCAGGGATTCCAAAGAGGTATTTTGGGGCGAGCTTTGAAAACTTGACCCGTGATGGATGCCCACAGACGGTGCGAGATATGGCAGCGAAGGCTTACCTGTATGCCACTCATCTGAAGGAAAATGCGGAAGCAGGGAAAGGGCTCCTCTTTTTTGGGGAAGTGGGCCGAATGAAAACCACCCTTGCGGTATGTGTGGCGAAAGAAGCCATCAAGCAGGGATTCGGAGTGTACTTTATTTCCATGCCAGAGTTGCTGGATACCATGATTTCCATGAGTCGGAATCGGGACAGCACGGAGCTTCAGAAGTTCGAGCAGAAAATCAAGAACGTCACATTTCTCATTCTTGATGATTTCGGGGCGGAGTATCCAAAAGACTGGGTGCTGAACAAAGTGGATGCCATCATTACTCATCGCTATAACAACCTGAAGCCAGTCATTATTACTACCAACATGCTGCCTAATGAAATCAAGGAACGGTACGTCCAGAGGGTGTATGACCGCCTTCGCAGTACCAGTCAGATTCTAGGCACGTATGGGGATAGTTTGAGAAAGTCAGCTGAATAGGAGGAGAACAAATATGGCTATTAGCAAAACGAAAGAATATTCGGAAGTAAAGGCATGTTACAAAGAAGCACTTAAATTGCTGGTTAAGTTGAGAGAAGTGCCTATCGTTAAAAATAACGATTTATGGTATGCGAAACTTGGGAATGTTGAGAATGAAATGAAAAAGTCATTAGGCGCAATTCTTGTAAAAGAAGAAATGAGGGGTTTGAAGTGAATACGATTGATATTATGGGGAACCTTACCAAAGACCCCGTGGTTCGGACGACAAAGACAGGAAAGGCAGTGGCTGCCTTTTCTGTAGCCACCCATAGGAACTACACCACACCGCAGGGAGAACAGAAGCAGCTTACCGATTATATCAATGTTGTGGTATGGGGCGACCTGGCTGTATCTTGCGGACAACGCCTGCAGAAGGGTTCTTATGTATTTGTACAGGGTAGACAGTCAACCCGGTCCTATGATGACCAGAACGGACAGAAACGGTGGGTGACGGAAGTGATTGCGAGTGTGGTAGCCCTGCCACTGCCATCTACCCAGCAGAAGCAGCAACCACAGGGAAACGGCTATGGAAATAACAATGGCGGACAGTGGGGAAGTAACCGATATGGGAACCAGTCACAGGGCGGCCCTAATGGGGGCTATGGCGGTCAGCAGTACCAGGGGGGCAATAATCCCCAAGGCAACAACAACGGCGGCACAGGGTATGGAAATAGCCCTGACTGGGGCCAGTTTGGGGAAGCCTACCAGGAACCGCAAGCCATGCAGCAGGGAACTGTATTTGGCAATAGCGAAGATATCCCGTTTTAAGGAGGTGATATAGATGGAAGAGAATCTGGCGATGTTCGTGATGGGGTGTAGCATTGTGATTCTGGGAGCGTCCTGTCTTTTCCTGCAAGAGGAATTCCGAGAAATGGAAGATACGGTCGATTGGTTAGAAAACCAAGTCAAGACGCAGGAGAAAGAAATAGAAGATATCCGATTCGGAAGGGAGATGAACGAACAATGGCGAAGGATGGAATGAAGCGGTCTGTGTATTGCCAGGGCGACCCGACCTTCAATGCGGTATGGGCTAAGTGGAGGAAGGAAAAGCAAGCAGCCCAAAGGGAAAAGCGGGCTATGATTCCTTTCCGAGTGATGGGTATTGTGCGAATGTTCATTAAACAAGCAGGATACCGTCTCAATTCCGATATTGAAATCATTGACAAAAGGACTGGCGATAAGTACATATCGGTGACTCATAGAAAGGAGACCTGAGATGGAGACGAAATTCTATGTGTGTGGGAAGCCACAGGGGAAAGCCCGACCGAGGTTTTCCCGAAAGAGTGGAACGGTATACACGCCCGCCCAGACGAAAAAATACGAAGCATTTATTGCTATGAAGTACCGTCTGGCCCATGGTGAAAAGAGAAAGAACTTTGTGATGGTGGATATCATTGCTATTTTCCCCATCCCGAAGTCGTGGAGTAAGAGAGACAAGGAAGCAGCCATGCGAGGGATTATCTTTCCGGGCAAGCCAGACGTAGATAACATTATCAAGGTTGTATTGGATGCACTCAATGGCGTGGCCTATGAAGATGATAAGCAGGTTATAGCGGTATCCTGTCAAAAGAGTTATCAGAAGGACGAAGAAAAGCCCGGTTTATACATTATGGTTAACGGAGGTTAAATCATGAAAATTATCACAGTCAGAAATGGCAAGGCGATTATGGTTGTTTATTTGGATGGGGCCGACAATAAAACGATTCAGTCCAAAGATACGCCAGCTCCAGAATTTAAGGATGCATGGGAAGTGCTGGCCCTGGATGTAAAAATGGCATTGGCTACCCAGCTGGGCGTTGCAACCGCAAAATTGGATGGGTGGAACCAGTCGCACCTTTTCTCGTTCAACAAGATTCACTACATTTGGGGAGAAGATGAGAATGTACCCGATAGCTATGAAATCTGGGGACATCACCATATTGTCGATACCAACTATGACACGGATGTGAAATTGGCTTATAACTTTGGTGACAAAAATTCTCCCGACAAGGCAGCCCTGGCGATTATGAGGGAAGCGGTGCTGTATGCGGAAAAGCGTAGAGGACAGACAAGCCTTTTCGGTGACGGGAAGAAAGAAGATTCTGAAAATGGAGGTAATGAAGAATGAAAAGCGAAATGGATTTGAAAAATAAGAGACTGCTGACAGCCAAAGAACTCAGAGAATACACGGGCATGGGTCCGCAGACTATGGCCTTGTTTGGTGATGCCCATGATTGCAGACGCAAGATTGGTGGCCGTTGGATGTTTGACCGTGTGAAAGTTGACCAGGTCCTCAATAAACTTTTCAAGGTGAAAGAATGATGGATGTACGAGGATTGCTGAAGCAGGTATACCAGGAAATAGGCCGTCTTGAATCATTGCGCCGACAGCGGGCCATGGTGATTGAAGATAATTCTGGAATGAAAGCCATCCAATATGAATCGGAAAAAGTTTGCGGTGGTCGGCAGTCGGATCTATCTGAAGTGATGGAAAATATTGAACGGCAGGTAAAGCGTCTTGATATGATGATAGCCAAGCAGCTTGAAAGCATCATGGAGCATAGAGAAGAAGCGTATAAGCTCCTTGAGCGTGTTCCAGAAGGCCCTGGAAAATCTGCGGTACAGGAACATTACTTATATCGGGTATCATGGGATGAGATTTCCCACAGGTTACACTTCACTACTGACTATGTGAGACATCTGTCGAGGGAGTGTATCGAAGAATTGCAAAGAATCTGCGATGCGGAAATGTGATTCTTACTATGCGCCTATGTCATGAATATGGGCAAATGTTGAAAGTACCGTTTCTGATAGACTACTAGGGCGTTCACGGTTGTGAATAACGTGTATTAGAATCGGTAGGATGCTGAGTCGGTAACATGTCCATATGGTTTTATGTCAAATCTAAAAATGGTCTACCTTGCGTTTAAATGGGGCCTACTGAAAGTTCTCCGCTTTTCTCCATTTAAAAGGTGCTAAAATGGTAGCGTGAGATGTTGATGAGGGACCTGCATTCCGAGTTACGTCTCCTCCTAAAACGAGCTGGAACCTGGGCCCTAAAACATGGTTCCAGCACTGACAATAGAAAAAGCACTCATCAAGTGATGGGTGCTTTTTTTCGTGACATAAATTGGAGCGTGTAGCAATGGAAATCGTAAAAAAACACATCGAGGAAATTATCCCCTATGAAAATAACCCCCGAATGAACGAAAAGGCCGTGGAAGGGGTAGCCAATAGCATCAAAGAATTTGGCTTCCAGAACCCTATCATTCTGGATAAACACAACGTAATTATCTGTGGACATACCCGATTGAAAGCAGCAAAGGAGCTAGGCCTTGAAATGGTTCCGTGTGTGGTGGCTGAAAATTTGACTGACGAGCAGGTCAAAGCCTACCGACTGGCCGACAACAAGGTGGCTGAAAAGTCCGAATGGGATGATGACGCACTGGCAAAAGAACTGAATGATATCTTGAATATTGACATGAGTGATTTTGGATTTCTTGAAAAAGACCTTAAACAGGATGCCGAAGAAAAGTACACCACTAAAATTGACATTGTGCAGTATGAGATTTCGGGACCCAAGCCAGAAATTTCTGATTGTGTGAACGTGGCAAAGTACAAAGCACTGGTAGAGGAAATCGATGCTTCGGATAGCCCAGAAGAAGAAAAGACCTTTCTAAAACTACTTGCTGCACGGTTTATTAGGTTTGACTTTGGGAAAATTGCTAATTACTATGCTCATTCGGATAAGGATGTGCAAGAGTTATTCGAAAGGTCAATTGCTGTACAGATCGATTTTAAAGATGCAATCCAAAATGGAGCAGTAAGGTTACAAGAGGACCTTCAAGAAATTGTAGATAAAGGGCTGTGAGTGAAAGCTATGGAAAGAGACTATGGAGTTTTTATATTGTCAAATGGCCGTGCTGGAAATGTCAGTACGCTTAAAATGCTAAAAAAGGGTGGAGTCATTGGGAAAAGGCACGTTCATATACTGATTGACGATGAGGACTCTCAAGGCGAAGAGTACTACAAGCTGTATGGAGACATGGTAGTTCAATTCTCCAAGAAGGATTATGACAGTCGGGTTGATACGATGGACAACAACGGAAACCGAAAGTGCGTAGTATATGCCCGAAATGCTGTATTTGATATTGCAAAAGAAATGGGATACAAGCATTTCATTGTACTTGATGATGACTACAAAGGTGTGGAGATTCGGTACAAGCAGGGGAAAAAGCTAAAAGGCTATGCAGTCAAAGATTTGGAGCATCTAAACCAAGTCATGTTCGATTTCTTAGATTGTGCAAACATCCTTACCGTGTGTCTTGGACAAGGCGGAGACTTTATAGGGGGGGCAAATGGTGGTAATGCCAACAAGGTTCTTTCCAGAAAAGCGATGAACTATTGGTACTGCCGAACCGACAGGCCATTTGAATTCATGGGAAGAATGAACGAGGATGCGACGGCTAATGTTGTGTATGGCATTAGAGGTGGGCTAATGTTCACGGCCATGCAGACTTGCCTTATACCAGGTACCACCCAAAAGATACCAGGCGGCTTAACAGACATCTATCTTGAAAAAGGCACGTATTCAAAATCGCTATATACTGTTATGGCCGAACCATCATGTACGAAAATATCGGTAATGCAGACAAAGCATAAAAGGGTACACCACTTCATTGAATGGAGATATTGCTGCCCTAAAATCATTAATGAGAAGTGGAAAAAGCGATAAATGGCATAAAGGGCGAAAGGGAGTGAAACCATGACAGAAGAAGCAAAGCCCAAAACGAAGCACCCTGGTGGTAGACCTAGAAAGTATATCGACCAAGAATTATTCGAGCAGCTGTGTGGCCTACAATGTACCCTAGAGGAGATGACGGCATTTTTCAAATGTGACCATAAGACAATTTCCAGATGGTGCAAAGAAACATATGGAGGAAAAAGATTTTCCCAAGTTTTCAAAGAAAAGCGGCTTATTGGACGAATTGCACTAAGAAGAAAGCAGCTAAGGCTGGCGGAACGGAGTGCGGCCATGGCTATTTTCCTCGGGAAGAATTATCTAGGCCAGAAGGATGAGCCAGATGCGCCACTGGATACCGAGGACACCGTTTCCATCATTGACGACGTACCGAAGGGGGAGGAAATAAAGAGCCATGCGGACGAATATTAGCAGCCTTATTGCTCCCGTATTCTGGAAAACCCATCAGCAAATCAAGAACCATGAGTATACGCACTACTGGTTACCAGGGGGACGAGGTGGTACGAAGTCCTCTTTCATTTCGGTAGAAATCATTCTGGGGCTAATGCGTACACCTGGAGTGCATGCCATTGCATTGCGAAAGGTAGGGGCCACCCTTCGTGAATCAGTATTCGCACAGCTTGAATGGGCCATCAATATGCTGGGAGTAGCGAAGTACTGGGATATCAAAGTATCGCCTCTTTCCATGACATACAGACCATACGGCAACAAGGTGATATTTCGAGGGCTGGACGATGTAGAAAAGTTGAAATCCGTCAAGATTCCAAAGGGGTATCTAGCCTATGGATGGTTCGAAGAATTATCCGAGTTTTCTTCCATGGACGAAATCAACAATGCTTTGCAGTCAATCATGCGTGGCGGTGCCAATTTCTGGGAGTTCTATTCGTATAATCCGCCCGAATCAATCAATAATTGGGTAAATACCGAGTGTGTTATCCCGAAGTCGAATAGAATCGTTCAGAAGTCCTGCTATTTGGATGTACCGAGAGAATGGATAGGCGACCCGTTCTTCATGGAAGCGGAAGAAATGAAGGTACGGCACCCTGAAAAATGGAAATGGCAGTATATGGGCGTACCAACAGGCACAGGCGGAGAGATTTTCCGCAATGTCAAAGCCCTTTCCATGAGTGATGAAATGATTTCAAAGTTTGATAGGATTCATGCTGGCCTTGACTGGGGCTGGTCGATTGACCCATTGGCTTATGTAGAGTTCCAGTTCGACAAAGCAAGAAAGACCATTTACATATACAACGAAAAGTACGGCCTACACATCAACAACGATGCGATAGGCCGTTATATTTTGGGAAGAAACCTGCCCTGTCCAGTCATTTGTGATAGTGCCGACTTGCGTTCTATCAATGCAATAAGGGAAATGGGAGTGCGAGCCATGCCGTGCGTAAAAGGACCGAACTCCGTGAGAACTACGACACAGTACCTCACTGATGATATTGATACCATCTACATTGACCCGAAGAGATGCCCACACACGTACAAAGAGTTCACGGGGTATGCATTGGAGCCAGATAAACATGGCGGATTCAAAGCGGACTATCCCGATAAAAATAACCATTGTATTGATGCCGTGAGATATGGCACAGGTGAAAGACATATCAAAGCGAAACGGTCGAACATTTATTAAAGGGGGACTTCAAATGGCAGAGCCGAACAAGGCTACAGCTGAAAATTTAAAGGGTAGACTGCTTGTCAATCTGCCAGGTGTAAATGATTATGTGATGATTCATGATGCGTACTACGGTACGGGATTATTCAATAATGGAATGGGATTGATTCAGCACCCTAGAGAATCGGTTGAGAATTTCATGAACCGCAAGAAGTTGGCGTATTACTGGAATTATGTCGGCCCGATTGTCAATGCCATGGTCGACCCCATTTTCAAGGATGAAGTAAAAAGGGACTACCGTGATTCTGAAATGTTTCAGGCATTCCTTGATGATTGTGATAGAACGGGCACGAATTATCAGGATTTTTGCAAAAGTGCTGCCTTGATTGCAAAGTTGTACGGGGCCGCATATATCATCGTTGATAATTCTGATGAGATGGATGCTACCCTTTCGGATGCCGTTAAGAATAGGCATTTCCCATTTCTCAAGATTGTATCTCCATTGCAGATTGAGGATTGGGCGATTGATGACTATGGACGCATTGTGATGTTCAAATATACAGAGCATATCCGCAATGGGGCCAATAACGAAATCACCAAGACCCATACCTGGACCGATACCGACTGGGCTATTTTCAATGGAGAAGGCACCACGGAATCGGGGACACATACACTAGGCAGAGTGCCAGTGGTTCAATGGCTAGCGAGAAATACCGACAAAAGGATTATCAAACCGCCATCGGAATACATTTCCGTAGTTCAATCCAATTATTTTCTGTATCAGTTGTGTTCGTGGCATACGCAGATTCTGCGAGACCAAGCCTTCAACATTTTAACCATTCCAGACCCTGGCACGGATGATATCACGGTCGGGACCAACAATGTACTTGCCTATCCACCAGAAAGCACACATACACCTGCCTTCATTGCACCAGCAGCAGCACCAGCAGAAATGCTGACAGGACAGATGGATAGATGCATTAAGGAAATGTTTCGCATGAGTGGCCTAGAGTCCATTCTTGGTGCAAATACCAGTGACAATAAGTCGGGGGTATCTAAAGAGTGGGACTTTGAAAAGACCAACAAGCGAATTGCTGATTTTGCGGTACGGTGTGAGAATGCCGATAAGGCCATCATCGCATTGTATGAAGCATGGGCTGGAGAAGATGTGGACTACCATGTGGAATATCCACGAGATTTCAAGATTAATGATGTATCGGATAGTTTGACAGATGCACAGACAGCCTTGGACCTTGGCTTTGATTCAATTTCCTACAAGCAGGAAGTCCTGAAGAAGGTATTGGCTGCCTACATGCCGAATCTGGCACCTGAGATTTATGACAGCATTCTGGCAGAAATGAAGGAAGCAGCCGAAAGGGCCATGCAAGATGCAGCGTATGGGGTAGATGATGACACAGACGGACAAGATGCTGGCGATGTTCCAGGCGGAGATAAAAAGCCAGATGGACAGGGGCAAGACGCCCCGACAGGCGGTGAATGAAGCCTATAAAAAGTTTCCAGTCATGGAGACCATGAGAGACGAGCTTGGTGATGCATTAGTAGCAGAAGCCCAAAGGGGCGGTGCTACTGATGTACCAAGGGCCAAGCTTCATGCTGCCATGGTGGATGCATGGGCGGCCGATGGGCTGACATTATCCCGAAGAACCACCAAGGGACGGAAGTGGGTTATCCAAAATGTAACAAATGAAATAGTCGGATCTATGAAAAGAGGGGACAGCGTCATGGGAATGGCGAAGTCCCTTTTTGATGGTTACGGCAAGGGTGGAGTGATTCCCGAGCAGGATATCCCGAAATTCATGAAAGACCTCACACACTTAACACGAGAATATAGCGAGAACACGTTCAATAAGGCTATACGGCGTGCTAGACGCAACATTGATAAATTATCCACCAAGGGCCTGCAGGCGGCCTACAATGACGTAATAGACGCCATTGAGAAGGGCAACCAAGAGAAAATTGACAAGGCTATCAAGGTGGCTGTACAAGAAAAGACCAGAAGCTTTGCCGAAAGGATAGCCAGGACAGAAAAGGCGAGAGCCTATGCCGATGGGATTTTGTACAAATACGCCAACAATGATGACTGTATAGCCTTCAAATGGAAACTATCAAGCAGGCACCCGTGCGATGATATATGCGACCTGTATGCCCATGCTGACCTATGGGGCATGGGGGAAGGCATTTTTCCGAAAGATAAAGTACCTTCTTTGCCAGTTCATCCGAATTGCATGTGTCGGCTGGTTCCCGTGTTCAAAGGTTCAAGCAAGTTAAAGAGCGAGACACCAAAGGACCGAAGCCTAGATGGTGGCATGGAATATCTCAAGAGCCTTAGTCAGCAGCACCGTACTTCATTGTTAGGTGAAAATGGGGCGAAGAATGTAGACAAGGGCGGCGATTGGAGAAAGTACATCAAAGGGTTCTTTTCCAAAATAATGACTTGTCGGATTCCTGGTGATATAATGCAGGAAAGAAAAATCACCAAGACATTCAAAGATGCAGGCGTTATTTGTGACTTTTCTGCTATACCAAGAGGGATTCGGGTAGCGATGAAGCAGGAAGCCGTAGACGTGTTGCAGGATAATCCTAAATTCGCCGAATATGTCAAGGCGCATGGGCTGAATTTAAAAGCCGAACCCCTTAGCGGAAAGTATGGAGCCACTTCATATTATTTCCGAGGTGGAAATAGTGTTGATATTTCCATAGATGAAGATTCATTCCAAGATAAAGACGAGATAAAGACGGCCGTAGCCAGACAGGCTAAAAACAATTTCAAGATGCCAGCTAGCGAAGATGAAGCATTGCATTATACGATGAGCCATGAGCTAGGGCACGCTATTGAAACCGTTGCCGTTTATAGCCGTACTGCAGGTGCAAATGATGTCAAGTCTGCGTATCTGAAAGAAACCAGGACAATTAAGAGAGAAATTCTTAGAATTGCCAAAACGATTGATTCGAGCGTTACGTACAGAACGTACAAGAAATGGCTTTCTAGGTATGGGCAAACTAACCCACGAGAATTTTTTGCTGAATGTCATGCAAATATGCGTTGCGGTAGCCCTAACACATTAGGAAATGCCTTAAAAGAATGGTTGAGGAGGTGGAACAATGGAGAGCCGACAGATGTGCGGTGATGGGAAGATGCCGTATTTCTTAACAAACCCTAAATGGTATTATGAAGATAAGTATGGCGGATTGAGACTTGCAAAGGACGCACCACCAGAAGCTAGAAAGAGTTATGAGGATTTTTTCAAAGAAGACCCAGAGCCAGACGAAAATGGCCGTGTCACAGAGTGATTAAGCATCCGAAAGGGTGCTTTTTTATTGCCTTTCCAAAGGGACTGGAGCCCTGCCGCAGGCGTTAAAGAACGGCCTTTTTTAGTGGGACAGGTTCCCAAGGTTCAAGAGTACACGGGAGGTACTTTATTATGGAATTAGCAAAACTTTACGAAGAATTGGCAAAATTGGAAAACGGATCTACCTATGTGGATACCATCAAGGCGGAAATTAGTAAGCTGAATGCAGAAGCAGCGAAGCAGAGAACCGCCAAAAATGCGTCTGATGCCAAAGTGACCGAACTCGAAGCAAAGGTGCAAGAACTCACGGAAAAAGGTACTGGAGACCAGACAGCCGTAGAGAAGATGCAGAAGCAGCTGGATGAATTGACTAAGAAGTACGATGCGGCCGAAAAGGCACGCAGTGAAGAACATGCGAAAAGGGTACATGCTGACATCGTTCAGCAGACCGTAGCAGCCCTGACAAAAGGCAATGCGGCAAGTCCTTCCGAAATTGCAAAGATTCTGGTCAATAGCATTGCAGCCGAAGAGGATGGTTCGTATAAGTTTACCAATGCTAAAGGCGAAAAAGTTTCTATTGAAGATGGTACGGCGGCATGGCTCAAGGATAATTCCTGGGCAGTGAAGAACACCCAGAACCAGGGAAGCGGCGGTGGTAAAGCTGGCAACCAGGGAAACAACGGTGGAAATCAGACAGGCCTTGCAGCAGCAATCGCCGCACAGTTAGGGAAAGAATAGGAGAATGACAAATGGCTGTAACACTTGAACAGGCAAAACTTAATGTACAGGATGCCCTGCAGAAGGGTGTAATTGATGAATTTCAGAAGTCCAATTTTTTGTGGAATAACCTCACCTTTGAAGATGCGGTATCTCCAGTAGGTGGCGGAGCAACCCTCACTTACGCATATACCAGATTGAAGACACAGCCGACAGCGGCTTTCCGTGCTATCAATGAAGAATACACCGCACAGGAAGTAGAAAAGGAACGCCACACCGTGGACCTGGCTATTTTCGGTGGTTCCTTCAAGGTTGACCGTGTTATTGCTAACATGGGTGGTATCGTAAACGAATGCACCTTGCAGATGCAGCAGAAAATCAAAGCAGCGTCCGCATTGTTTAACGATACCGTTATCAATGGAGACAGAAGCCAGAACACAAAGTGCTTTGACGGCTTGGATAAAGCCATCAAAGGGTCCGCTACAGAAACCGCACTGGAAACCCCGATTGATTTGTCTACGGCAGATGCCATCGACAATAACTATATGGATTTCCTTGACGTGGTGGATGAAGCACTTTCTGTCATGGATGGAACCCCATCCGCATTGCTGATGAATGCCAAAATGCTGACAAAGTTCAGAGCGGTTATTCGCCGTGCGACTGCATACCAGGAAACCAAGGACAGCTTCGGCCGTATCCTGGAAATGTATGATGGTATTCCACTGATTGATTTAGGAGCCAAGGCAGGAAGCAACGACCCTGTTGTCGGTATTGATGATTCCAAAGGCACCACTTCCATTTATGCGGTGCGCTTCGGGGTTGATGGATTCCATGCCGTTTCTATGGCTGGAGTTTCCCCGATTACTTCCCGACTGCCGAATTTCCAGGAAGCTGGAGCCGTCAAAGAGGGTGACGTAGAAATGGTTGCAGCCGTAGCCCTGAAAGCCACCAAGGCGGCTGCCGTACTTCGTGGGGTTCAGATTAAAGCAGCGACCTAACCGTGGAGGAACGAGCTGATGAGTACAAAAGAGATATTCCAGCGTATGTATCGGCTCGCCATTGAGGATAGCATTTCCGATGTTATGAAGTATGCTGGAGACCATCACAGATTTACAAGCCGCACAGGCAACCTAGAACAGGCCGTACAGAGCGAGCTGAAAGGTTTAAGGGGAATTGTATATCTGGATGAAAAGAAGGCCCCCTACGGGCTTGCTATTCACAATGGGGCACGTGCAAGGGTGATAAAGCCAAAGTATAGAAAGGCCTTGAGATGGGCGGATGGTGGGAAATTTATTTTCGCTAAGAGGGTAAATTGGCCTGGCATTCGTCCAGACCCTTTTCTTTACCAGGCCCTTGATGCCAATGAAGGGCATATCGTAGAGATATTTGAGCATTACACCGACCTTGCGAAAGATGAAATAGCTAAGGAGATAGTGAAATGACGGCATACATTGAAGAAAGTGACATTAGCGACAAGTTATTGGTTGGGCGTGTCACCCATGATGAAATAACGGCTGCTAATGAGTATGTAGACCGTATAGCAGCGTCCTACAATGTCAAGGTGATAACAGTCACACCAATGGCAAAGAAGCTGGCTATGGCCGTTGCCTGCCGTGATTGTTGCCTTAATCTCATTGGCACAGATGCCACTGCCATGATAGGGGACCGTCAAGAAGATGCCTATGCGATTAAATACAAGATTTATGATTCGCTTGTAAATGATTTGCGGAGCAAGATTCTGAAAGCTGATTTCCTGGCAGATGATGAAAAGGACGATGAGGAGGAACGAGGAGTATGGACGAGGGCCGTTTCAATCTCTCGGAGCTGACGGAGAAAGTCAGAAGCTACCTGGAAGAATGCCTGCCCGATATGGTATGGGACAAGCACTATAAAGGGGCCACCATTCCCAACGTGCTGACTGGCACGGTAAGTGCTGGAACAATGGAATTTGAGGAAACCGTCAAGGGGGCCGATATTGCCATTGTGACGTTCTTCATTTACCTCATTGACCCGTCATCTGAAAATGGTGTGGATGATATAGCCATGAAGGTTCGGCAGTATCTGATGGATAATGACACATTGGACGATACCGTGCAGCATGGAGTAATTAGCAAGATGGAATTTGGTGCGGTGACAGGGAAAGCGGGAGCGTGCCTGTTAACGTACAAGGTTAAATTATGGATGTAGGAGGAATAGAAATGGCTGATAAAGTTAGAGCAACCAGAACCGACACCAAGCAGAGATTGCTTGGTAAAAATTGCCTTGTGTATTTGAATTATGGGGAAACAGCCACAGAAGCAGCTCCAAAGTGGGCACCTATTGGTGGACAGACCAAAGGCAATTTGGAAATGTCTGCCGATTCCATTGACGGGAGCAATAAAGATTCTGGTGGTTGGGGCGAAGAATACGCAGGAACCAAAAGCACAGAACTTTCTATTGAAGGGTATGCGACCAAGGATGATGGGGCCTATGAAGCCCTCAAAGATGCCTTTATTAAAGGGGAGTCGGTGGATATTTGCCGTTTCTTTTCCGATGCAGGGAAAGCAGACCGCAACTGGTACCATATTACAAAGCTGAGTGATGAAACCCCTCATGACGATATGGTATCTTTCAGCATGACCCTTGGAGGTATTGGAGCCCCGAAGTTCTACACAGGGCTTTCCACTGTTGATGGTGTGAAGGGTGCTGGGACAGTTTCCCAGACCACTGGAGGAGTAGACAAATGAGATATGACCGCATTCTTCGTAGAGTGTGGGTAAAGATTGGAGGGGACGAATACGCCCTCTCCTTTAATTTATCCACCATTGGCAAATTGGATGCATTAACAAATGGGCATTTGCTGGTTAGATTCCAGACTGGTGATATCCCTATCAATGTAATGGTTGAAGGATTCAAAGAAGGCCTTAGAGTTACAAATAAAGAGATTTCTTTAGGACAGGCCAAAAGCCTTTGTGAAAAGTTCACCCTGGAAAATGGCCTGCAGGAATTAAGCTTTGTATTTTTAGCGACCTTTGCAGTATCTGGGCTGTTGGGGGCAAAGTGGACAAGCATGTTACTAAAACGGCTTGGAATGGAAAACCTAGATGAAGAACCCAAAGAAGAGGAAGAAGGAAAAAACGAGAAAATGCCGAAAGAATAGCCACTTTTAATGACTATCTTTCGGCAATTTTGCCGATTTGTTATGGAAAACTCCATATGACAGGGCAAGAGATAGCAGATTCGACCCCGTGGGAAATCACGAAGCGGATTGATGGATACCTGGACAGGATGAAAGACCGCCGTATCTTTATGGCGTCTTTTATTACTGCCCCTGTTATCAATAGTGGTATGAGATGCCCGAAACATGGGGTGACTGTCAAAGATTTGCTGCCGAATGATTGTAGAAATGATTCGGCTCGCAGTGAAATGGAACGTATCAAGAAGTTGATAGAGGAGCAAGAGGAAAAGAGGCGAAAGCAGCGTGGCACACACAATACAGATAGAAATCACGGCCAACGGTAGTAAGGCAATTTCTGCCGCCAAAGCAGTACAAGCGGAAATGAAGAAAACCAAGGCCCAGAAGGTGGACGGCGACCCATTTCAAGAAGTAGAGAAGGGAGCCAAAGCAGCCGCAAAGGATGTTGACGCCCTTGGTTCTACATTGAGCAAGGTTAAAAGCATGATAGCAGGAGCCTTCGCTGTAGGTTCCATTTATGCATTTGGTAAGGCGGCCATGAGTGCGGCAGCCAATACCGAATTACTCCATAAAGGGCTTGCCTTTGTTCTCAACAGTGATTCAGAAGCCAGTCGTCTGGTGAAGAATATCCAAGATATCGGCGAAGCGTCCGCTTATGATACAACCCAGTTGCTGCCATTGGCCCGAGCATGGGTAAACATTGGCGACAATGTGGACACCGCAACGTCTAAGATGCAGAAAATCGTAGACCTTGGGTCCGCATATGGTTTGACTGCTGACAATGTAGGAGCCGTGAACCTTGCCCTTACCCAGATGCAAATGGCTGGGAAAATTGGCCAACAAGATATGATGCAGCTCATCAACGCAGGGATTCCAGCATGGCAAATCTTGTCTGAAAAAATGGGTATCCCCGTAGAAGAACTGAAAGACATGAGTTCAAAGAGCGAACTCACGCAGGATGCCATGGAGCAACTGTGGGATGGTATCACCGAAAAAACAGAAGGTGCTGCCACTTCCATGGCCGACACGTTGATGGGCAAATTCTCCAATGCACAGGAAGCTATTCAAAACAGTATGAGTGCGGTTGGTGATATTATTTCCCAAGCGTTTGACGTTCCAGGTATTCTTGACGTTGCTGGGGAAATGGCCGAAGGTGTGAAAGCCAGTATCACGTCCATTAGAGACAATGCGAAAGAGGTTGGTCTAAAGGATGCAATTATTCAAGAACTGCAACAAATTAGCCCAGCGGCGGCAGTAGTGTCCGAAGGATGTATACAGGCATTTAATAACCTAATGGGGACTGCTAAGGATTTTGCGGCATCGTGCGAGCCAGTGTTGAATAGTGTCAAGGATACTTTCGATGATGTTGGGGATGCAATAGGAGACAACAAAGAAATTGTCGAATTGTTGGTAGAAGCCATTCTTACCATTGGAACTACGGTTGCAGTTATCAAGGGCGTAGAGACTGCTTTTGTAGCATGTAAAACCGCAGCCATGGCATTTTCTGCAGCATGTACCGCCAGCCCTGTTTTACTTGCCATCTCTGCCGTTATTGCCATTCTCGTTCTCATGTATAATCACTGGGATGAAATCAAGGCATGCGTACAGTCTGTGTATGAGTCCATTTCTAGCAGCATGGAAGAAGCCAAAGCCACGATTATGAATGCCTTTGATGGAGCCATCACTTATGTAAAGGGTAAATGGGAGGACCTAAAATCGTTTCTAAGCCATCCGATTGATACGGTGGTAAATGTTATTAAGAGAGAAAGTGGAGACTCTACAGCGGTTCCTAGTGCGTCTGGTGGCGTATTTGGCATGGCTACAGGCGGTGTGGTTGGTGGTTTGGTTCCACTTGCCAATGGTGGGCAACTCAAACATGGTACTCCTGCCATTGTCGGGGAAGCAGGGCCCGAAGCCGTAATCCCATTAAAAGAAAGTGTCTTAGGCTCCATTGGTCGGGCTATTGCCAATAGTTACCAGAAGGGGGCAAATAGGACAGGCAGCCAGGCAGAAGAGATTTCTATGAGTATCAAGAGCCAGATAAACACTGGCCCTGTTTCCGAATATGCAAGGATTCTCGAGAAAGCCCAAAAGAAAGCCGAAGCCGTTGGGGCGTCCATTGCAAAGTATAGAGATTTGCAACAGAAAGCCAATGAAGAAGCTGAGAAGTATGCTGAAAATGGGGAAAAGGCGAATGAGTACCAGCAGAAGCTGGCAGAAGTCACAGCCCAGATAAACAAGCTCCAAGAGAGCGGCAAGAACCCCGACAAGATAGGAGCCCTTGAAATGAAAAGGGACAACCTCACTGCCAATTATGAAAAGGAAAAGTCGGAAGCCATCAAAAATGCCCAGGAATTAGCAGCCGCAAGAGAGAGCATTGAGACAGAAGCAGCCAACGCCATTTCCAGTATTCGAATCAATGCACTGGACAAGGTAAATGCCCGAGAGACAGCCATCAAAGAAGCTCAAAGACAATTGGACAGTGCGAACCAGGAAGCGTCCCTAAGTGAGTTTATGGCGGCTATGGAAGCCAAAAATGAAATCACTGGGGAAAGTTATGCGACCACACTTGCCAATGAAGAAGCCCTAAATGAGATGCGACAGGTCTGGCATGAACAGATGATGCTTAATTCTGTAGAATGGGGCACGTACATGCAAGAAACACTGACACAGGCAGAACAGCAGCTTATTAATGGGGTGGCACAGGGCCTTTCTCAATGCATGGTGTATGGAAAGAACTTTGCTGACATCATGAATAATCTGGCTGGGAATGTGTTATCTACCATCTTGCAGGCAGCCTTGAAAAAGGCCATCACGTCATTTGTAACAATGATTGGATTAGGAAAGCAGAAGAACCAGCAGGAAATAGCGAATGCTCATACAGAAGCGGCAGCGGAATCAACGAAAACAGGAGTGCTTGCAGCCAATGCAACGGCGGCCTACATTGCGGCAAATCCATACAATGCATGGAATGCGGCGTTCGTTGTTAGTGGAGCAATGACAGCAGCCAAAGAAGCCACAACAGCAACGACAAAATTTGCTGATGGTGGATTTGTTACAGGCCCAGGAACCAGCACGTCTGATTCTATTCCAGCAATGCTTTCCAATGGCGAGTATGTTATCAATGCCGATGCGGTGCGGCGGCTAGGAACGTCCTATTTGAACACCTTGAATAGTCCTCACTACGCAACAGGTGGACAGGTTGGGGAAGCCGTAGCAGCAAGCACGCCAACAGGTGGAAATATCACCTTGAATGTGTCGGCCATGGATGCATCTTCCTTTATGGATTTCTTACGCAACGGTGGGATGGATTCTATCAAGCAGATGCTATTCGATGGAAATAGAGATTTTACAACGGAAGCTGGTGTATGGTAATGGCGAGCCTTTTATTTCCACTCAATGCCCGTAGGGTCAAGTGGTCAACAGAAGTCGAACAGTCGTGGGATGTGACGGAAGAAAAGTCCGCCAGTGGGAAGCGTAGGGCCTTGACTTATCAGACCTTGCCAGGTTGGAAGTTTACCATGACTTTTCCTGCCTTGTCTTCAGAAGAGCGAGATAAGTTGCTTGCCTTTTATTCCAGGGTGAAGGGTTCCCTGATACCATTTTTCTACAAAGACGCAGAAAGCTACTTGTGTGAGAATGTAACCCTTCCTAAAAATACAGATGGTTCTTACCAGCTGACGGCCAACATGCATGGACAGCAGGAGCCTGTGGAATATGCGGATAATATCAAAGTGTATATTGATGGAGTGCTGCAAGGCGACTCCTCATATACCCTTGATAGAGGGGCCATTGTATTCAAGGTAGCCCCTGCAGAAGGGGCGAAGGTTACGGCATCGTATGAGTATTGGTGGAAAGTGCATTTCGCTAAAACGTCCATCAAGCCAAAGCAGAAGTACAAGAACCTTTTCGAGTGTTCGGTGGTATTGGAGGTAGTGCGATGAAAAGTGTAGAAAATGCCCTTTCGGATTATCTCAATACCCAGAAGGAAATGGTATCTTGCGATTTGTACACCCTCGCCCTGTTTGATGGAGAAACCCATTATTATACAAATGCCGACCATGACATTGTCTATGATGGGCACACCTACCTACATGATGCATTCAGAATCAAGAGAGAACAGACGAAAATCAATAATGTCGTATCGGTAGATTCAATGACCGTTAGCATTTATGCCACGCTGGAGGACAAGTTAGGAGATAAACCAATTTTTCTGGCAGCCCATGACGGGGCCTTTGATAGGGCTACGTTATCCCTAGCCAGATGTTTCTTTGATTTAGATGGAAATATCACTGGCGTCATTGCCTTGTTCTCAGGTATCACGGAAGTGAAATCTTGCGGTGGTTTGACCATGAAGCTGACCGTAAAAAGTAAAGTGCAAGGAATGTCTCAAGAATTTCCTAGACGCAGATTCTATCCCCAAGGCACCTATGCGACCAGTGGTGGCAAGGTATCCTCCAGCACGGAGGAAGATTCAGCGTCTGTTATAGCTCCATTTGTACCTTTGAAAGAAGTGTTACTATGAACCCATTAGCAAAAGAAGCCTATACCTGGCTAGGGACACCGCATGTGAATCAAGCTAAGGTAAAGGGCAAAGGCGTAGATTGTGGGATGCTTTTAATCGCCTGCCTAGAAGGGGCAGGATATATCAAGAAAGATTCTATCAAGATTCCGCCGTATTCTAACGAATGGCACCTACATCATAGTGCGGAATGGTTCCTAAAAATCGTAGAAAGATATTGTGAAAAGGTTCCCCTGAAAGATTTACAGCCAGGGGATTTTCTGTTGTATAAATTTGGCCGTTGTGTTTCCCATGGGGCCGTATATGTGGGAGATGGACGAGTGATTCATGCCCAGATTGACCAGGGCGTTATTTTATCGGATATGAATGACGTAATGTTCTTGACCGCAAAGGGAGAATCACGACTTCACGGCGTGTATCGGTTCAGGAGGTAGGGAATGGGACTTTTCAAAGGCCACAATACGACCATCAGGGAAAATAAAATTTCCAGCTTCACCGTTTCCACTGCCGAATATGGGGCCACCGTGCCAGAAATCCTTGGTACTACCCGTATCTCACCGAACGTCATTTATTATGATGATTTCACGGCCCATGAACATAGGGAAAGTCAAAAGAGTGGCAAGGGTGGCGGATCTAAGACAACCACCATTAGTTACACCTATACCGTGGCTGTCATTTTGGCATTGTGCGAGGGTCCTGTTATGGGTATTGGTAAGATGTGGAAAGATAAAACTGTATACCAGTACCCTAATGGAGATATTGGTCTCACTCTTTTCACTGGCACCGAGAATCAGAAGCCATGGGCCTATGTAGCAGGCAAGCACCCAGACAAAGCACTTTCCTATAGTGGCCTTGCCTATATGGCTGGGGTGATTGATTTAGGCGATAGTGGTTCCATGCCGTCCTTCAATTTTGAGGTCAAAGGGAAGCTGCTCAATACGGGAGATGGAGTGGATGTGAACCCTGCCGATTATATCCTCTATATTTTGTCAAAAGTGGGGCTAGGAAGCGTTGCCATTGATGGGATAGATAATTACAGGCAGTACTGCAAAGAAGCGGATATGCTGATTTCTACGCCGTCTGACTCATTGGATGCAAAAGCAGCAAGGGAGATTATCAATGATATTGCAACCGTTACCAATGCCTATATCTTTTGGTCTAACAACAAGCTCAAAATTGTACCGAGAGCCGATAGGGCAGTAGGTAAATGGCAGCCAGACAAAACGATTCGATACAACCTAACTCCAGATGATTTTATTCCGCAAACTGGTGGTGTATGTATTTCCTACAGTAGAAAGGATTCATCCGAAATATACAACCGTATATCGGTGGAATTTCTCAACCGTTCCAATGGATACGAGAAGGAAATCGTCAATTACCAGGATAATGATGATATAAAGGAGTTTGGGGTCCGCCAGGCAAGCACAACACAGGCCCACTACTTATACACAAAGACAAGAGCGGTGAAGCTGGCCGAAGAATTGTGTCGGAAGAATAAGTATGAACGTGTCAAATACACCTTCAAATTAGACTGGGCATTTTGCCGATTAGAGCCTGGCGATTTGGTTATGCTCAACGACCCTCAAATGGGTATTGAAAAACAGCCTGCTATGATTGACAGTGTAACAGAAGGCACAGACGGCATCCTTACGTTTACCGCTATTTCCCGAGCCAAAGGGGTATATAGTGATGCGGAATATGACGTCCATGAAAATGAGCGTCCGTTGATTGATTTCAACCCAGACCCTGGCACATGCGAACCGCCTATGATATTCCAGCCGCCAGCACTCATGACAAGTGCCGACAACGAAGTGTGGATTGGTACATGGGGCAAAAATCCCAACTGGGGCGGCTGTAGTGTGTGGGTATCCGATACCAATGAATACTACAAAAAGCTAGGAACCATCGACAATAGAGCCAGATACGGCACCTTAACAAAGCAATTAAACATTGAAGATACCGTTCTTGAAATGACAGTGGGACAGGGAACGTTTACATCCGTAGATACCCAAAGTGCTGAAAATGGCGATACCGTATTGTATGTAGGTGGGGAAGCCCTGTCTTATACAAATGCGGAATTGCTTTCAGATGGTACATGGCGATTATCTGGATTGGTAAGAGGGCAATTTGGCAGTGAAGCAGATTTCCATGCTAGAGGTTCCCCGATTATCCGATGCGATGAGACCTGCTTGCGTTCTGGGCTGGTGAATAGATATGTTGGAAAAACCATTTATTTCAAGCTGACAGCATTTAACGTATTTGGTGGTATGGAGCAGAGCCTGGCAGATGTACAAGCCTATGCATTTAAACCCGAATCGGTACAGATTCTGCCACCCGATGTAGAAGTGCTGAACGTTGAAAAGATGTCTAGCTCCATTCGGCGGTATTGGTGGAAATACACATACCCAGAACCGAATGATATTGCAGGATTCATCTTGAAGTACACGCAGGGAAAAGAACTCAATTGGGATACTGGGATACCAGTACAAGAGGGGCTGATAACTACACAGCCATACGAAACACAGACCGTAAGACAGGGCACCCACGCCATTATGATTAAGGCCGTAGACAACAACGGCAATGAGTCGAAGAATTTTGCCTACTGCTTATTGGAAATGGGAGACCTGCTGCAGGAAAATGTACTGTTCGATAAGGATTTTGGAGCCAACAACTTCACAGAATTAACCAATAACGGTACAGTGCTATCTGATGGATACGTGCATGCAGTCAATTTGTCACGTATGTGGCACGAAAAAGGCCATAGAATGTGGACAAAGCCAGATGCGAAAATGTGGGGTGCGTCATTCCAGGCATACACCGCAACGGGCGAATTTATAGCCCCTGCATCAGGGCAATTTTGGATAACAACCGATATAGAGGGGCCAGCAGTAATATATTATCGCATTGATTTGGCTTCTCCATTTTGGAATGAAACCAAAGATGATGCGAACTTCTGGCAACTTGACGATGTAGTGGTATGGGACGAAACAAGCGACCTTTGGAAACAGTGGTCTGATAAAGTAGAGGTTCGTGCTGGGGCGATTATTCAGATTCGGATCATTGCGAAAAATTCCAGTGTACAAGAAACCATCATAAAAAGCCTGCATGCTTATATTGATGTACCAGATAGACAAGAACACTTCGAGGATTTAGCCGTACCAGTAGGCGGTATCGAACTACCGATTACGACACCGAATTATGAAACCACAGCGGTACATATTGATTCGGTGCAGAGCGGCAGCGTTTCCAGATTCCCGAAGATATTAAGCAGAACCCCTTGTAAGATTGCCTTACTGGATGCGGATGGAAAGCAGGTAGCAGGCACCGTAGATATTACCTGGCAAGGATTCGTAAATGAAGTTTTATAGGAGAGAAGAAAATGGCAGACGTAGAAAAATTACAGTCAACAACAGGTATTTTCGATTATCCCGACCCTAACGACACCTCAAAAGGGACTACGGAGCAGCAATACCAAGAATGGGTAAAGAATCACCATTCCGTATTAAGCGACCTTGTAGCGGCTAATCTGTGGCAGCCTAGCACAGAATATAATGTGGGAGACGTGGTGACAAGTCCTAACATGGTAGCGAATACCGTAGCTAGAGTCATCACGGCAGGTACAACGTCCTCAGCAGAACCAGTTTGGAGAAGTGCTGGGAATACCCTTTCCGACGGGACTGTTACATGGGCGATTTTGTATCGGACCATTGACTACGCCACACAGGCAGAAGTGACAGCAGGAACCAATACAACGAAGATTGTGACACCTGCTATGCTGGGGAAAACATTTCAGACAGACCTTGCCAGCGAAAAAGCAGGGACCTTAAATGGCACTGATAAATCGGCAGTTGGTGGGGTTACTGGTATTTTGAAACCAGACCATGGTGGTACTGGCACTGATTCCCTAGATAAATTAGTCGCAGGATATGCAAAGACATTGACTGGCGATAATGGGTTATGGGACTACCTGCATCGTAAGGGGATGAATTTTGCGTTGCCTAGTACCAATGCACTAATCAATGCTTTGGGGGTATTCCTTAGTGCATATAATGCAACTGGTAAAATTACAAACCAGCCGACACAATATGGACAATTGTTAAATATCCCGTATGGCAGAACTGGAAATGAATCAACCCAGTTATGGATAGAGCAACGCAATGGCAGACTATACCATCGTGGAGGTGATAATGGTATTGCTGTTGCACACCAAGCATTTAAAAGATTCCTTGATACTGACGACATGTCATCCATGGGCGTAGTCGCTGGCAACGTATCTAATGCCAATGCCTGGTGGGTAAAGTTAGGCGGGATAATCCCGCTAATTATACAGGGTGGAAAATCAGCCAATACTGTAAGAAATGAAAATATTACTTTCCCAATT
>SAMEA104315425__coassemble_510_pt1 | contig 38442 bp, 27 predicted proteins | sample SAMEA104315425__metabat2_low_PE_033 | metagenome-assembled genome bin SAMEA104315425 (sample SAMEA104315425) | gut metagenome | biome: Monkey gut; feature: monkey-associated habitat; material: faeces | place: China | collected 2013
TGGCCTATTTTGCCAATCAATTGGATCGTAAAGGAAAGGAGGAACTCGCTATGAGTGAAGCAGCCATTCAAAATGCTATGGAAGCAGCACGTATTTTTTTGAACAATACTGCCGAACGACGTTTATATATCAACCGTGAAATGGCTCGTATGGATCGAGAATCTCAATTAGAAGATGCCCATGAAGATGGAGTTAAGGCAGGAATCCAAAAAGGAATTATATCTAATACTATTTATAGTTTAAATAACGTAATGAGTAAACAACGTTTTTCCTTGTCAGAGGCTATGGATCTATTGGGGGTTCCAGAAAATCTTCGGGAAGTCATTCGTGAAAAAATGGAAAAGTAGATGGCTCCATTTCATTGGTTTTATGAGAAATTATATGAACAATAAAAGGCTGGTATGGAAAATCTTCTCCATGCCAGCTTTTATCATATGGGCTGCCATGGTATAATGCCTAAGATTTTATCTCATCCAATTTAATTCAATTCAATTTAATTCAAAAATTGAATTGAAATCACTTAGTTTAACTCAAAAGTTGAATTGAGTTGAATTGAATTGAGTTGAGTTGAGTTACTTTTTGTGGAGACGTCAATATTTCTATAGAATGATATAATACAAATAGGAAATATTGTGTTTACGAGAAAGGAAATCACTATGGCATATACCTATTATGATATTGGGCTCAATTTATTTACCAAATCTTTTCCCCATCCGGAACAGATTATAGCAGATGCCCATGAGGCGGGGATTCAGTGCATTTTGACCGGTTCAGAAGCGGAGGAGAATGAGCGGGTCAATGCGTTTGTGAAGACCCACGATGTGTATGGCACCGCAGGGATTCATCCTCATAGTGCCGATGAGGCGAAGGATGCGGATGTGGCGCGGATTCGGGAGATTGTGACGTCCAATCCTCGTATCGTGGCAGTTGGTGAGACCGGGCTGGATTATGATCGGATGTACAGCAAGAAGGAAAACCAGATTCATTATTTCAAGCAGTTGATTGCTTTGGCAGAGGAATTAAAGAAGCCCATGTTTCTCCATGAACGAGATGCGGCGGAGGATTTTATTTCTTGCTTCAAAGGCCATGAAGCGATTTGTCCATTGTCTGTGGTGCATTGTTATACCGGAAATAAGGAGACTCTAAAGACGCTCTTGGATATGGGATTCTACATCGGAATTACGGGCTGGATTTGTGATGAGCGTCGGGCCGATGATTTGCGGGAGGCGGTTTCCATTTTGCCTCTGGATCGGGTGATGATTGAAACTGATGCGCCGTATTTGACGCCTCGGGGATTCCATTTGCCCAGGACCAATGTGCCGCAGAATATCACCTATGTGGCAGAGACCTTGGCTGGCTACATGGGCGTTTCCGTGGCAGACTTGGTGGACCATGCGAAACGGAATACAGAGGCTTTTTTCAGAATTTAGCATATTACTCTTCTTACAGTGAGGAGTTAGGAATGAGGAGTGAGGAGTGGTGGTGGCGGCGCACAGAATTTGGAAGCGCCGCAAAGTATAAATCTTTTGAATGAGATGGTAGGTTATGAGGCTTTCATTAGAGCATAACCTTTTATAACCTATATAACCTTTTGATAAGCGGTGACTATTATTTGTTGATATTGCGGGCGAGGCATAATAATAACCTTTATTTTCCTTGTTTCGCATGAAATGACTAATGACGAATAACTAACAACTGCTTCCCATATAATGTATAATATAATTACCGACTTGCGGTCAATATTTATATTTCATAGAAAGTGAGATGAGGATATGAACGAGGTAAAAATGCCGAAGAAGCCTATATTGGCCTATTACATTTTGATTTTCTTGGCGATTTTCCTGTTCAATTCTATTTTCATGCCTATGGTGCGTGAAAATGAGGTGAAAGAGGTGGATTATTCTTCTTTCATGACCATGACGGAAGATAAGGAAATCGACAAGGTGCAGGTGGAGCAGGATAAAATTCTGTTTACTAAAAAAGGGGATAAGCAGGCGTATAAGACAGCCATCATGAATGATCCCCAGTTGGTGGAGCGTCTCCATCAGTCCGGTGCGGATTTTACTGGGCAGATTGTGGAAACCATGAATCCTGTGCTGTCGGCACTTCTTTCGTGGGTGCTGCCGCTTCTGATTTTCTTTGGTATCGGCCATTATATGAATAAGAAGCTCATGAAAAATATGGGCGGCCCTGGCGCCATGCAGTTTGGCATGGGGAAATCCAATGCGAAGGTTTTCGTAAAGCCCACCAATGGGATCAAGTTTGCCGATGTGGCTGGAGAAGATGAAGCGAAAGACAGCTTGCAGGAAGTGGTGGAATATTTACACAATCCATCGAAGTATAAAGAGATTGGTGCCAAGATGCCAAAGGGGATTCTTTTGGTAGGGCCGCCAGGGACTGGTAAAACCATGCTTGCCAAAGCGGTGGCTGGGGAATCGGAAGTGCCGTTTTTCTCTATTTCCGGTTCTGAATTTGTAGAAATGTTTGTCGGCATGGGGGCGGCTAAGGTACGCGACTTGTTCAAACAGGCCAAGGAAAAAGCACCATGCATTGTGTTTATTGATGAAATTGATGCCATTGGTAAGAAACGTGGCGGGGCTGCTATCGGCGGCAACGATGAAAGAGAACAGACGCTGAATCAGCTCTTGACAGAAATGGATGGTTTTGAGGACAATACGGGGGTCATCATTTTGGCCGCTACGAACCGTCCGGAATCGCTGGATCCGGCTCTCACGCGTCCGGGCCGTTTTGACCGCCAGGTACCAGTGGGCCTGCCGGATTTGCAGGGCCGTATCGCCATTCTGAAAGTCCATGCCAGCAAAATCAAAACCGCACCGTCCATTGATTATGATAAGGTAGCCCGCATGGCTTCCGGTGCGTCCGGGGCAGAATTAGCAAACATCGTCAATGAAGCGGCTCTTCGGGCTGTACGGGACCATCGGAAATACGCCACCCAGGAAGATATGGAAGAATCCATCGAAGTGGTTATTGCAGGGTATCAGAAGAAACATGCCATTTTGACCGATAAGGAAAAATGCATTGTTTCCTACCATGAAATCGGCCATGCTCTGGTGGCTGCCATGCAGTCCCATTCTGCTCCGGTGCAGAAGATTACCATCATTCCACGAACCAGCGGGGCTTTGGGCTATACCATGCAGGTGGACCAGGGGAATCATTACTTGATGAATAAAGAAGAAATGCTGGACCAGATTGCTACGCTGACTGGCGGCCGTGCCGCAGAAGAAGTGGTTTTTGGCACATCCACCAACGGGGCTTCCAATGATATCGAAAAAGCAACGAAACTGGCTAGGGCTATGATTACCCGCTATGGTATGAGCGATGAATTTGGCATGGTGGCTATGGAAACAGTGACCAACCAGTACTTGGGCGGCGATACCACCTTGGCTTGCTCCCCGGAAACCCAGGCGAGAATCGATAAGGCCGTTTCTGATTTGATTAAGAAACAACACGCCAAAGCAACGAAATTGCTCCAAGACAATCGCCATACCTTAGATATGTTGGCACAGTATCTGTATGAAAAAGAAACCATCACGGGAGAACAGTTCATGAATATCCTGAATGGGAAAACAGAAGAACCAGTGACCCATGAAATGCCGCACCTGAATTTGGAGAAATAGTTTTCTCGTGACTGGTGACTCGTGACTGGGAATGGGAAAAGCCGTATGAGAAGAGAAATCTTTTCATACGGCTTTTGCTTATTTGATGAGTAATAGCTGGTAAATATGGAGGGGAGACGCTAGTGGTTGCAAGTTTCTCAGGTTGCTTAGGGTTCTCAAGTTTCTCAGGTTTCTTGAATGTGCTGCTATCCGTATATCTCATTGGTCGAAGTGATGGATACGGATAGAGGCAGATTCGAGCAACCTGAGTAACGTGAGCAACCTAAGCAACTTGAGAGTCCTGTAGTCACTATAAGAACAACAATCCCACCGCAATCAGAAGCAGCAACGTGCCTTCTACTTTGTTCATGATATAAGGAAATTTTTGGTGCTTGGCGAGGCTATTTCTGAGTTTTCCCGCGCAGATGGCGTACAGGGAGAAGATGACGCCAGTTAAGAGGGAAAAGGTGAGGCCCATGAGGCCGATTTGGATGCTGGGAGAGAAAGCGGCGTTCTTATCAATGAATTGGGGCAACAGTGCTAGAAAGAAAAGGAGCACTTTCGGATTGGAAGCATTCATGAAAAGGCCGCGGCGATAGAGGGACCAGTTTCCTGTGTGATCGGCTGCTTCTGTTTTGAGTACAATCGGTTCTGCTTTGGCACGGAAGGCACCGTAGGACAGATAGAGCAGGTAGGCGGCACCGCAATAGGTAAGGGATTTGAAGGCCATGGGGGAATGTTGAATGAAAGCAGCCACACCGACCATGACAAGGAAGGTGTGCCATATAGGCCCCGTTGCCAATCCCCATGCCAGGGTAATGCCTTTCCTAGCGCCAGAGGATAAACTTTTTGTCAAAATATACATGCTGTCCGGCCCTGGGGCAATCACCAGCAGAATGGCAGCGCCGACAAAAGAAATATAGGTCATCATGTCCATCGGAATCATCTCATTTCATCAATTTCATTAAATTAAGGATAAGGACTTGTGTTAGTAGGTATGATTCTGCTAGTGAAAAAGGTTCTTAAGGTTCTAAAGGTGCAAAGGGTTCTCGAATGAGCCAATGGACGCGAGCATTATCATCTCATTCGCGTAACCTGAGAAACTTGAGCAACCTGAGAAACTTTTTCTCGAAAGAAATCATTGCATATTTCACTTAACTTACAATATGGTTTGTCTCATTGGTAATAGACATAGTATAGCATAAAGATAGTTAGAAGTTATGGATATAAAAACGGATAGAGGCGTGTTTCACGTGAAACGTTGTGTGTAAAGGTTATTATTTTGCTGCATGCTATTTCTAACATGTAACGATAACGACAAGCGACAAGGTTATGAAGGTTATAAAGGGTTATGAGATTTTCGATAGTCTCATAACCCTTTATAACCCCTTTTAACCTTGACGCTTGCGATAGAAGGACAATGTTTCACTGAAGGAATCAGCAGAATAATAACCTTTTGACGAAGGGTGTGACACTATAAAATATCCTATTTCCTTATTGACAATTCCATTTCAAAAGGGTATTCTTTTAGCGATGCGTGAAACTGTGAGCAGTATCTGCAAAGAGCTGTATCAAGGAAGGGGACGCGCGAGAAATTATATATCGCTTGGATTGTAATAACCGAGACGAAGGCAAAATAGTGACTAGTGATTGGTGACTAGTGACTGGGAAATAGGGGATTAGGGATTGATAACTGGGAGTTTAGACTGGTTGGAATTTCTATTTCCTTTTATATGTGCGTATGCGTCCCGTTGGGGACGTTTTTCTTTTTATGGGAAAAGCAGGCCGTCTTCGTTTCGGAGGCGGCTCTTTTTATTATGGTGGTGACTGGGAAATTTCCTAGTCACCAGTCACGAGTCACCAGTCACCATGTATCACAACGTGAAAATGATAATGGTGCTGTCGACAAAGAATGCAAGCATTTCCTCGGGAGGAAAAGAAATGGAATATGTCAATACAGCGGGGGCTGTAGGGCAGGCGAAGGAAGAGGCCACCGGTCTCAAGGTACATCGTCTGACTTTTGTGGAGGCCACTATGATGATCGTAGGGTCTACTATTGGTTCTGGCGTGTTGGGCTTGGCCTATGCGTCGCGGAAAGCCGGGTGGCCGGTGCTGGTGCTTTGGTTGGTTATTGCTGCTTTGGTGTCCACCGTGTCTATGTTATATGTGGCGGAAACGTCTCTTCGGACCCGCATGCCGCTGCAGCTTTCTGGATTGGCTGAGAAATATATCGGAAAAGTGGGGGCGTGGATGCTCTTCTTCTCTGTGGGGGCCACTAGCTTTTGCAGTTTGATTGCCTACACCAATGGATGCGGGAAAATATTGGCCGATTTGTTGGGCATTTCTTTTTATGCAGGAAGTTTGCTTTTCATCATTCCTGCGACTGGAGTGATTTGGTTTGGCCTGAAAGCCACTGGTGTGGCAGAGAAATTTATCAGCGGCGGCATGATCGCTATGTTGCTGGTGTTGGCCGGGGCGTCTTTTATTTCTGCTAAGGTACCGGTAGGGGACATTCTCTATGCCAACTGGACCTATGGGATGCCGATTTTTAATATTACCGTTTTCTGCTATGCGGTGCAGTACATGGTGCCTGAGGTGGCGCGCGGATTTACTCACCAGCCGGGGAAATTGGTGCCGTCCATCTTGATGGGATTCTTGATTTCCTTTGTGATTTTGTCTGTGGTGCCCCTGTCTGTATTTCTTATGCTGCCACTGGCAGATATTTCAGAAGTGGCTTCTCTTTCCTGGGGACGGGCGCTGAACCATCCGATTTTCTACTTGCTGGTGAATGTATTTGCTTTCTGCGCGATGTTGACCTCTTTCTGGGTGATTGCGGAAAGTTTCCTCACCAATATGGTGGATCGGTTCAAATTAAAAGACGAGTCGAAAATTTCAACTCGTCTGGTGATGATTCTTACCATTGTGGTGCCGCCGTTCCTTCTGGCATTCTCCGGTGCGGTGAGCTTCGTTAATGCTATTTTCTTTGCTGGCACCTTTGGCGGCATCATTATGTCTATCCTTCCGGTCTTCATGCTGAATCGGGCTAGAATAGCGGGAGATATGGAACCGGTTTGGCAGTGCGGGTGGATTGCCAAGAAACCGATGCAATTCTTGGTGATAGCTATTTTCTCCATGGCTGGGGTGTATGCACTGCTGAGTTTGGCAGGTCTGCTTCCAGCGGGATGGTAAAAAAGCAATGAGGAATGAGGCTCGGAGTTCGCTATATCCAAGTTTCACGTGAAACGATATATAGGAAGGTTATTATTCTGCTACTTACTCTTTCCAACATGGAACCATGCAAATAAGCGATAGGGTTAAAAAGGTTATAAAGGGTTATGAGGTTATCGGTTATCCCATAACCCTTTATAACCTTGTCGCTATAATTATCATTTCCATGTGAGATATAGAAATTGGCACAATAATAACCTATAGAAAAATGTTTCACGGGAAACATGTATAGTAGGCAGTTAGCAGAAAAACAGTCAACTGCTAACTGTTAATTACTAACTTTTTTTGAATGGCAAAGAAAATACTTTACATCTTGTGGTATAATAACAATAGAAATGGTGCTATCCGATAACGGTTAAGCCCCGTAAAGTACTAGCAGAAATTGCCGTCTAACTTGTCAGGGTCAGGACGGCTTTTCTGTTTCTTATTTCGAAAATACAATGCAAAGAGTTACGAGGAACGCTAATGCGAAAAAATCATATTTCGTCATAAAGATCCCCTCCTTTGAGGGGCCAGAATTTAACCGTCACCGCTTGCTGGATAACGCCACAATCATTATAACATAGTAAAAGCCGTGTAGAAGAGATTTCTTTTCTACACGGCTTTTACTATGACCTGATGCCATGTTTTGGGTTATTTCTGCCAACTGCCAACGGTTTACTTTTCCGACAGTTCTTTCAGTAAATCATCCACATGGGAAGCGGCTTTTACTTTGCGGTATTCTTTGACCAGGTTTCCGTTTTCATCAATCAGGAAAGTGGAACGTTCGATACCCATGTATTTCTTACCGTACATGCTTTTTTCTTTTAGCACTTCGTACAGATTGACCACCGTTTCATCGGCATCGGAAAGAAGGGGGAAGTTCAATTCATTTTTATCTCTGAAATTGCAATGTTTCCGGATGGAATCGCGACTGACGCCTAGCACGACGTAGCCCAATTTCTGGAAATCCGGCAAATGGTCTCGGAAAGCTTTGGCTTCTAAGGTGCAGCCGGAGGTATTGTCTTTGGGATAGAAATAGAGGATGACCTTTTGTCCCAGATAATCCGAGAGGGAAATGTCCTTGCCGTTATCGGCAGGAAGAGTGAAGTTTGGTACTTTTTCGCCAATTTGTAATGTCATGATATTTTCTCCTTTGAAATATAATGTCTTGGTGACTGGTGACTGGTGACTGGGCTCGGGGTTCGCCATATCCGAGTTTCACGTGAAACGATATATGTGAAGGTTATTGTTCTGCTACTTACTATTTCTAACATGGAGCCATGCAAATAAGCGATGGGGTTAAAAGGGTTATAATAGGTTATGCGAGAACGGTATTCCCATAACCTATTATAACCTTTTGACGTATAGCAAGGGACTGATGATTTTGTAGAAATCTTGCCATATAACCTGCCCGAAGGGCTACCCTTATGGAAGAAGTGTATGAGACAATTGGGATGTATTTCACATATACTGTATTGCGTCATGGGCTAATGTCAATGCGGCGTTTCTGCTTTCTTCTCCCCAGTGTCGTTGGTCGTGGGTCATGTGGGCTAAGGTATCGGCGGTGAAAAGGATCTGGGCGAAGGTTTTCTTCCGGAATCGGGCACAGGCTGCGAGAGCGCTGGCTTCCATATCCACCACTTGACATCCGTCGGCGATTCGCTGGCGGATTTTTTCTTTTGTTTCTCGGAAGAAACCATCACTGGTCCAGGTGGTGCAGGGCGTGTAGGAAAGATTTTTTTCTTTGAAATATTGTTCCAGTGCTTGCCGTGGCTTTTCATCGAAAGAAATAAAAGGTTCCGGCGGTAGGTAGTGATAGGATGTTCCTTCTTCCCGATAGGCTTTGGTTACCGGAAGAAATACATTCTCTGGAAGCGCAGTCAACGCACCACAACAACCAATGGCAAGTATTTTTTCAACACCGTAGGCAAAGAGACGTTCTTCCATAAGAACCGCAGCAGGAGCTCCCACTGGGGCTTGCATCAGAAGAATCGGTTCTTTTTCTGTGGGGATTTCATAGAGGGGAAAGCTCTTGGTGAGAGAAATGAAATGGCCGATCTCTTTCCCGCCTTTCGATTCCACAAAGCGGGCGATTCTCTTTTCGCCTAAAAAAGCAAAAATGGCTTTTTCTGGAAGCGATAGGGATAATTTTTCAAAATCGGACGCAATCAATCCCGGAGCAGGATCATAAGCAAATGGATGAGACATGGGACACCTCCAATGCAATGAGGAATTAGGAATGAGGAATGAGGGATGAGAAATGGTGGTGGCGGCGCATAATATTTGGAAGCGCCGCAAATTATAATGTTTTGGTGACTGGTGACTGGTGACTGGTGACTGGTGACTCTAGGGATTAGTAGCTAGGCCCTAGGGATTAGGCCTGGAGTTTGCCATATCCAAGTTTCACGGGAAACATAGCACAAAGGGTTAGCCCTACGGGCAGGTTATATGGCGCATTTCTGAATGAGACATATCGCTGAAATTCGTAGGCAAAAGGTTATAAGGGGTTATGGGGATACCGTTCTCGCATAACCTTTTATAACCTTTTTAACCTCATCACTTGCTCGTATAGTTCCATGTTGGAAATAGTAAGCAGCAGAATAATAACCATTTTCTATAGGTTATTATTGTACTTATTTCTATACCTAACATAGAAGTGATACGCTGGAGACAAGGTTATATATGGTTATAAAAGGTTATGGGAATATCGTTCTCGCATAACCCTTTATAACCTTTTTAACCCCATCACTTGCTTGTATAGTTCCATGTTAGAAATAGCAAGTAGCAAAATAATAACCTTTTATATCATTTCGTGTGAAATGCACTTCTGTCACTGCCCGCCAATTTCTGCCATCACAATCTCCACATTATCCGTGTCATACTCAATCTGCTCGGACCAGCGGGCGGCGGTGCGGAGGGGATCTTCGGTGTTGGCGGCGGTCAGGAAGATGAAGAGGGTGCTTTCAGCGGCGTATGTGCGTAGTGTATCCATAGGAATCTGGTCGGCCAAGTCCAATTGGCGATACCAGATGTATTGGAATAGTTTTTGGAAATAGGTGTTATTGGCTTTGGGGAGATAGTCTTTTCCTTGTTGCAGCACAAAGTCCGGATGGTGCTGCATGAAAGTTAAGTCCTGGGTCCATTTGTCGTCAATCGGTTCGGTCTGTTTCAAATGGGAAGTCATGGATTGTATCGCTTCGAGGGTCAAAGTGGGAGAAAAGGTGGTATCTTCTTCTGATACTTCAAATCCCAGAGCACAAAGCAGGTCAGACAAAGAGAATGGTTCGTCTCTTCCTTCCATGAGAAAGAGCAACGGCCCCGGTACTTCTTGCAATTGCTCGCAGGTCCGTTCGCAGCAGAGACCGGTACCGGCGAGTTCGATATCTTCGCCGATGTATTTGTAGAAACGGGGATGCATGGTGCAGATATTTCCTAAATAATTTTCTCCCTTTTCCAAAATAAGACGACAAAGTCCATCGTTTCGGAGGAAATGACAATAGCCTTTTTCATTCAATTTGAAACAAGTGGAACCATCTTCGGCGGTGCGCATCCATTGGGATAGCTCTTTCCCCAGCGGACCCGGGGTATTTCTATACAATGCTTCTGTGTCAGGGTCAATATCAATCTCCCAAGTTTGGCAGCAGGTGTGCTTGCAGGCTCCCGCTTTGCATTGGAAAGCAGGGAAGAAAGTAGGATATATGGTATACATAATGCTCCTTATATGGAAATGCAGTTAGAAGTGAGAAGTGAGAAATGGTGGTGGCGGCGCACACCTTATAAAGCACCGCTATAAAAAATAATATGTATTATGCCTGGCTATATGAATTGTGCCAGGCTACCTTCATTTCTAACTTCTCACTTCTCACTTCTAACTGCTTTTAAATCAGCGTTCCATTCAAATGATCTATTTCATGTTGGATGATTTCGGCGGTGAAGGCTTTGAATTTCTTTTTCTTTGGGTGGAAGGTTTCGTCTCTATATTTCACTTCGATGGTTTCGTACCGGGTGCAGGGGCGCTTGCCCGAAAGGGAGAGACAGCCTTCTTCTGTTTCATAAGGGCCAGCGGCAGAGAGGATTTCTGGGTTGTACATGATGACTGATTCTTTCCCCTGCTTGAACACAATGATGGCTTTGGCAAAACCAATCATATTGGCAGCCATTCCGACGCAGTGATCTGCATGGGCTACTAAAGTGTCTTTCAAATCCTGAGCAATGGCTTTGTCTGTTTTTTCAGCCGGTGCTGCTTTTTGCTGCAGGAAAATAATATCTTTTACAATTTCTCGAATCATTTTATTACCTCGTGTGTGATGTTAGTATATAAAGGTTTGGAGTTAGTAGGTGCGATTCTGTTAGAAGTTCTAGGTTACTCAGGTTTCTGAGGTTGCTAAGGTTACTCACGTTTCCCTAGCGTCATCATCTCATTCGGGGAACCTGAGAATCTTGAGAATCCTGAGCAACCTGAGAAACTTTGGCTCAAAAGAAATCATTCCATCTTTCGCATTACGTAGCAATGTTTTGTATAGAGTGGTAAAATATAGGAAAAGCAGTGAGAAGTGAGTAGTTAGAAGTGAGAAATGGTGGTGCGGCAGCACAATTCATGTAGCCGCCGAAAGTTTTTATTTTTGATAGTCACCACATACTGCCAACAGTGAACCGCTTACTGCGAACCGTTCATCTCTATTATACGAAAGAAGGAGTTATTATGGCAAAAATTCTTGTAATTTCTGGTCATCCTCATATGGAACGTTCTATTGCGAACAAAACAATTCTGGACACACTGAAAGCCTCTGGCAAAGATATCGCCATCGATGATTTGGCTGCTAAGGGTTGCGACATTGATGTGGCAGCGGAACAGGAAGCACTGAAAGCAGCAGATACCATTGTATTCCAGTTCCCGGTATACTGGTTCACCTGCCCAGCACTTTTGAAACATTGGATGGAAGAAGTATTTACTCCAGGATTTGCTCATGGTGAAGGTGCTACGGGACTGAAAGGGAAGAAATTCATTATTTCTGCTACCATTGGAGCTCCGGAAGTGGCATATACGCCAGCTGCCATTGGACATAGCATCGAAGAATTTTTCTATATTTTCCAGTCCATGGCAGGCTTCACAGGCATGATTTGGGAAAACCCAGTTCTTTCTTATGGCTGCATGTTCATTCCTGGCGTCAACACCGAAGCAGATAAAGAAGCACTGATTGCGAAAGCCAAGGAACATGGGGAAAAGCTGCTTCAGGTGCTTGGTGAATAGGTTCATGTTTCATGGGAAACGTATCGATATAAGGTTAGCCCTATGGGCAGGTTATTGTAGCGCTTTTACTACAGATGCAATTGGCATGTATACCAAAAGAAAAAGGTTATAAAGGGTTATGAAACTTTCGGTAGTTTCATAACCCTTTATAACCTTTTTTAACCTTGTGCTAGGCGATAAAGTTCGTTTGTTAAACAAAGGACTATGGCAGATTAATAACCTTTTACCTAATCCTTTTACCTACTAAATGTCACTATGCTATCAGAGAGAAAACCCATCCGTCTGATCGCCCGGTTTATCCAGTCGTCTTGCGATGTCGTCGTACACGTCTTTCAGATGGAATACCAAAAGGTCCAAGGTGGTGCGGATGACTACGGGATCGAAGCGGTCGGGGCGGGAGGTGACGCACACGTCGAGGAATACGTTTTCATCGCTGCCGACGGTGTATTTCACAATGGCATGACGACCGTTCAGACCGTTCAGGAAATCCATGAATGTTTTTCTGGCCGGTCCTTTGGGGCAGGTGCCAAGGTGAATACGAATCAAGGTGTACATGCTGTTATCGGTGATGACAGCAGCCACCAGTTTATGATGTTCTCCGGCGGGAATGGCGGTCATGAAAACCACCGTGTCGTAAGAATCATGGGCATCCTGGCGGCGGAAGAAATTGATGCCTTCTTTATTGACATAGGCTTCAAAAGCGTCAGCCTTTAAATTTTTGCGATGATTGCCCTGCTGGGGAAATGGAGTGATATTGTCAGCCATGAGACGACCTTTCTATTGCATTTTGGAATACAATGTCTTTCATAAAAAATAGGGATGCGAAAAGGGGATTAGGGATTAGTAGCTAGGGAAATATTTCCTCCTAATCCCCATTTCCTAGCTACAAAGTGTGTATTCTCTCTATGTGTGTGAATGAGAGATATATTAAATATATTATACAAGAAATGAGAGGGGAAGTACAAGATGGAGCGCAAGCAGAAAATGAAATGTTTCATGTGAAACAGAGTGACGGAGGTTACTATTCTACAGATTTGCTATTTCTCACAATGAGAAGGAATGGTTTGCGACAAGGTTATAAAAGGGTATGAAAGGTTATGATTCTTGCGAAAGTTTCATAACCATAGATAACCCTTTATAACCTCGTCGCAAGCTGTATATGCTCATTTGTAAGAATTAGGTAGGCGGTAGAATAATAACCTTTTCTTTCATGTTTCACATGAAACATTTCCTCTAGCGAGATATTTCAAAATCATTTTCGACTGAAAGTCATTGCTATGAATATTAAATTCTTGTATACTATAAACGATGTATTTCATGTAAGATCGGGGAGGAAATATGGCATTTACAAAAAAGGCGGAACGGACAAAAGGGAAGCTCTTAGCGTCGGCTCGAAAGCTCATCAGTGAACGAGGCTTTGATCATGTGTCTGTGGAAGATATCACCAAAGATAGCGGTGTGGCGAAGGGGACGTTTTATCACTATTTCAAATGTAAAGAAGATGTGGTGAAAAGTTTATCCGATGAAACCGCAGCAGCGTCTCTTAGAAACACACTGGCCTATGAAGGCGGCGTGGTGGAACGGTGTAATTATTATTTTCTGTCTGTCTATAGAGATTGCCAGTGGAACGGCGTGCGATTGGTGCGGCAATGGATGAGGGAAAGCATCGAAACGGAGCAAATGTCCACCGAAACAGAAGAAACACTGTGCTACATGTATTCCGCTATGGAGAAAATCGTAACTATCCATCAGGGAGAAGGCCCAGGAGAATTAGTCAAAGAGGCACCGGTGGAAAAAGTATGCCGCATCTTGGTAAGCCATCTCATCGGTGTTATCACCATGTGGTGTATGCTGAACGGTTCTTTTGATATGTCCAAAGATCCAGATGAATATACAAGAATGGATATTCAGAACTTGTTGGGACCATTTTTAATTCAATGAGAAATTAGGAATTAGGAATGGCGGTACGGCGCATCAAAATTTGGAAGCGTCGCAGAACAATTAAAAGGTTATTATTGAGCCGTAGTGGATTGTTTCATATGGTATCAATATCGCTAGTTGCAAGGTTATAAGGGTTATAAAAGGTTATGTTCCGGTAGTTTCGTAACCTTTTATAACCCTTTTTTGAACTGGTGACTAGTGACTCGAAATAATTCATGGGAAAATTTCTGCCTACTGCCAACCGCCTACTGCTAACTCCTTATTTGATATATAATAAGAAATAAAGCATTTGAACAAGAGGAGAAATTGATAGGGGGGACTGGTGACCGGGAACGAGAAAATACCAGTCATGAGTCACCAGTCACTAGTCACCAAACGACCAAAGGAGAATACTATGACCAAGAAAAACAGTCCTGTGAAACTGAATGAAACATATACTTTAACCATCCGCGACTTGGGGATTCACGGTGAAGGTATCGGCAGTGTGGAAAATTTCACTGTCTTTGTACCGGGAGCCCTTCCGGGAGAAACGGTGAAGGCGACCATTGTGACCGCGAAGAAATCTTATGCCACAGCGAAACTGGTTTCCATTGAGACCGCCTCGCCCCATCGCACGGTTCCCACCTGCCCGGCCTATGCGTCTTGCGGGGGATGTCAGATTTCTCATCTCACCTATGAAGGGCAGCTAGCCATTAAAGAACGGCGGGTGAAAGACGTGATGGTTCGCATCGGTGGTAGCCAGGAAGAATTGGTACGGCCCGTCATCGGCGCCGCCCATCCGTGGAATTATAGAAATAAAATGGCCATCCCGGTGAGCCAAGTTACCGGCGGGGCTGTTCTTGGTTATTACCGTCAGGGCAGTCACCAAGTGGTTCCTATCGACGGTTGCCAGATTCAGGAAGAAGAAAACAATCGACTCCTTCGCTTTGCCCAAGGATTCATGACTCGGCATCATATTTCTGGATACAATGAAAAATCCAGAAAAGGAGCCATTCGTCATATCATGGGCCGCGTAGGCGACAACGGAGAAGTGATGGCGGTGATCATCACTGCCACACCGAAGCTGCCATTTGCAGACCTATGGGTCAAAGAAATGCAAGAACTGCTGCCAGAAGTGGTTTCTATTTACCACAACGTGCAAAGCCATCCAGGCAATGCCATCTTAGGAAAAGAAATCCATCACTTGTGGGGAAAGAAAACCCTCACCGCGTCCCTTTGCGGCATTTCCTTTGAAGTGTCTCCCTTCTCTTTCTTCCAGGTCCATAAAGCCCAGGCAGAAATCCTCTATGAGAAAGCCCTGGAAAAAGCGGACCTTCAAGGGGGCGAAACCGTTATCGATGCCTATTGCGGTACCGGCACCATTTCCCTTTGCCTGGCGAAAAAAGCGGGCCGTGTCATTGGCATCGAAATTGTGAAAGAAGCCATCGAAGACGCCAAGAAAAATGCAGCCTTCAACCATATTACAAACACAGAATTCTATGCCGCTGATGCAGGAGAACTGATGCCCAAACTGTACAAAGATGGCCTTCGCCCCGACGTGATCGTCATGGACCCGGTTCGTGCAGGCTGCAGCGAAGACGTACTGAAAGCCGCCGCCGGCATGCACCCCTCTCGCATTGTCTACGTATCCTGCAACCCGGCCACTTTCGCCAGAGATGCGAAAATTCTCACCGCACTGGGCTACGACATCCAAGAAGTACAGCCAGTGGATATGTTCCCCCAGACTATGCATGTGGAAACGGTCGCACTCTTGGTCGCTAGAGATGCGGTGACTGGTGACTAGGGACTGGTGACTGGGAATGTTTCACGGGAAACTTGAGGATAGGGATTAGTAGCTAGGCCCTAGGGAAATGCTATCAAGTTAAGGAATTGTGTTAGTAGCTATGATTTCGCTAGTGGTGACAGGTTGCTCAAGTTTCTAGGGGTTCTTAGGCCGCTCAGGTTCTCCGAATGAGCTGATAGACGCTAGCATCATTAGCTCATTCGAGAAACGTGAGAAACCTCAGTATTCTGAGCAACCTGAGTAACCTTTGCATCAGCAGAAATCATCACATATTTCGCTTAACTTAACAGCAATTGTGGAAAGCGACCAACTGCCAACCAGTAAGGAGCCAATGACCGATGAATAAAGAAGAAGTCTACCAATACCTGACAGAGCGGGGGATTTCCTTTGAAATAACAAATCATAAAGCGGTTTTTAACATGGACGAACTGGATAGTGTGGAACTGCCCTATCCGGAATGGAATGGGAAAAATCTCTTTGTGCGCGATGATAAAAAGAAAAATTACTACCTTATTACGGTCAAAGGGAATAAACTGGTTCAGTTGAAAAACTTCAGCAAAGCCCATGGCTTGCGCCGCCTATCCTTTGCCTCTGTGGAAGACTTGCAAACCTTCCTGGGCCTTACCCCAGGTTCCGTGACGCCTATGGGCCTTTTGAATGACAAAGAACATCAGGTGCACTTCTATCTGGATAGGGCGTTCTCCGGACACATCATTGGTGTCCATCCCAATGACAATACGGCTACCATATGGCTTTTGGCTGATGATTTGATGAAGCTGATTCTATGCCATGGAAATAGGGCAGAGTTTGTGGACATTGAACCTTAAAAGTAGATATTGAAACATTTTATGGAGATAAAAGAGGTGCTTTATGAGTGACTATACACCGCTATTTCAGATGACAGATCGAATCATGAACCTAGTGGCAGCCATTTGTGAACAAGTGGGACGAATCACCGTTCTTTCTCATGGAAATTTGAATCCCCACTTACGAAAAGAAAATAGAATCAAAACCATTCACTCCTCCTTGGCCATAGAGCACAACTCTTTATCTTTAGAACAGGTCACTGCTATTTTGAATGGGAAGCGAATTCTTGGAAATCCCAATGAAATCCGAGAAGTGAGAAATGCCTATGACACTTACGAAATGATGCTGACCCTTGCAACTTATTCCGTTAAAGATTTGCTGAAAGCCCATCAGGCCATGATGGCAGGACTGATTCCTGAAAATGGAAAATTCAGAAGTGGCGGTGTAGGAGTCTTTGATGGAGATGTAGTGATTCATCTAGCCCCACCGGCTGCTTTAGTGCCAGGCCAAATACAGGATTTATTTGATTGGTATCAAACATCAGAAATGCATCCCCTTATCCGAAGTGCTATTTTTCACTATGAATTTGAATTTATCCATCCCTTTGCAGATGGCAATGGTCGCATGGGACGATTCTGGCATAGTCTCCTTTTAGGACATTGGAATGAAATATTTTATTGGCTGCCCATTGAAGAACTTATTCGCAGCCGGCAAAAAGAATATTATGAAGCACTGGGACGGTCTGATAAAGCGGGGGAAAGCAGTGCTTTTGTGGAATTTATGCTGAAGGTGATTTTGGATACACTGAAAGAAATAATTATAATAGAGTTAAAACTAATTCATGATTTCGCTATAAAATGGATTGTTAAATTTCGTACACCGAAGGTTAGTTATATTGAATTGCTTGATCACTTTATGGCAGATGATTGTCAATCACTTGGTTTTGAAATGGATTGTGGGCATGCTTTTTCTGCAAGATATGGAAATGCATTTAATGATTATAACGCCTTGAAGAGGGTTATTAATGATATTACTGATGTTTCATTGTTGGGGTCGGCGATTTACTCGAAATGGAGATATTTTAATCATTGGGCAGAGGATAGTAAAGGCATTTTAGCATTTGAAAATCGAACATGGTTTTATATAGCACTTAAACGATTAGAAGTTCTATCTAAAGAAAGTTCCTTTTGATAAAATTTTTTAGGAGATGATAGAGGGACTTCCCTCTATAGCAATGCTGTTACATAAATTTGTAGGATGAACTTTTATGTGAAACCGAAATAGATTGTTTGTTAAAAACGGTTTTATGGAAAATGGATATAAGTATTAACAAGCAATCATATTTAGTTTACATTGGAGGAATAAGATGGATGCCAACAAAGGAAATATATATGAAATATTAAATGGAAACAGACAGTTTCTCATTCCTGTTTATCAGCGGTTTTATAGTTGGGATATTGAACAGTGCAAGCGATTGTGGGACGATATTGTAAAGATGCAGAAGAATGGGAAATCTGGACATTTTATTGGTTCAATCGTAAATATTGCAGAAAAGGCCATGCCAACGGGTGTGCAAAAATATATGATTATTGATGGACAACAGAGAATAACTACGTTGACATTGTTGCTGTTGGCTTTAAGGGATTATGCAATAGAAACGCCTAATGATACATCTATAAATGCACAATGTATAAATGGTATGCTTCTAAAAAATGAATATAATATAGGAGACGAAAAATATAAGCTTTTATTGACTGAAAAAGATAAGATGAATCTTATTAATCTTGTAGAACGCAATCCTGTTAATGAAGATATAAAATCTAGAATATTAGAGAACTATAAATATTTCGCTGGGAAAATTTTAGAAAATGAATTATTACCTGATAAAATTTATGAGGCTATTGGAAAACTTCAAATTGTAAGTATTACATTGGATAGAACAACTGATGATGCACAAGCAATATTTGAGAGCTTGAATTCTACTGGGAAAGCGTTATCTGAATCGGATTTGATTAGAAATTATGTCCTTATGGGGTTAGAACCGTCTGAACAACTTGATGTATATGAACATTTATGGCGACAAATGGAAAAATTATTTACGTCTGATATACATGATACAGTGATGGATGCATTCTTTCGCCATTATTTAACTATGAAAATGACTCGTATTCCTAAAAAAGGATGTGTTTACGAAGAATTTAAATCGTATCATTTAAAAAAGGAATTTGCTACGATTCAAGAGCTTTGTCAAGATTTGTTGGAATATGCACAGTATTATGTGAATATTGTATTTAAACGAAGCCATGATGATGAATTAAGAAAACTGTATGAAGAAATCGTAAGTTTGAGGATGGAAGTCTCGTATCCGTTTTTATTAAAGATACATCATGATTGTGCAACGGGCGTTATAACAGATGATGATCTCAAACAAATTTTAAGGTATTGCATAAGTTATGTTCTTAGACGGAATATTTGCGGTATACCAACAAATTCCATGAATAAGACATTTGCTACTTTTAAAAATGCAATTCGATTAGATGATTATATGGGATCTGTAAAAGCGTTCTTTGTTTTGCAAGAGTCGTACAAAGAATTTCCTGATGATGATGAATTCGCTAGGGCATTTGTTACACATGATATATATACTATGCGTGTAAGAAATTACATTCTTAGTAAATTGGAAAATTATGAAAATAAGGCGCCAGTAACGATTGAAAATTATACGATTGAACACATTATGCCGCAGAATAAAAATTTGTCGGAGGAGTGGCAAAAAGAATTAGGTACTAATTGGAAAGAGGTGCAAAAGAAATATCTTCATACCATTGGGAATCTTACACTTACTGCGTATAATTCGGAAATGAGTGATCGTCCATTCTCAGAAAAACTGAATATGGAGGGAGGCTTTAAACAAAGCGCACTTAGGCTTAATAAAGATGTTGTGATGCTTTCGGAATGGAATGAGAAACATATACAGGAAAGAGCGAAGAGGTTGTTTGATAAAGCAAGGGAAATATGGCCGTATCCATCGTTAACCGAGGCAGAGATTGCACCGTATAGGGGGAAAGAAAATAGAGAGAAAATGTATACACTAGAAACTTATGGTATTAATGAAATGACTAGAGAGTTATTTGAAGTGTTAGATAAGCGAATTATGAATCTGTCATCGGTAGTAACTCGTGAGTTTAAAAAGTTATACATTACCTATAAACTGGATACAAATTTTGTGGATGTTGTCATTCAAAAGAAACAATTATGTATCTACTTAAATATAGAATTTTCGGATGTTTATGATTTTAATGGGATTTGTAAGGATATTACGGGAACAGAGAGATGGGGAAACTGGGGTATAGAGCTTCAGATGAAATCTATTTCTGATATAACACAAATCATGGAAATTGTAACACAAGCCTATAAAAAGCAGGTAAATGGTTAAGGAGAAATTTAGGCATGAAAAAAAATACAAAATCCATCCGTTCTAGTGCTGCAGAATACTTGATATATTCCGCGGGTGTTGGCGACCAAAATGATAGTATTGAAGTACGGTATGAAGATGAAAATATCTGGTTGACACAAAAAATGATGGCTGCTTTATATGATGTGGCGTTACCCACTATTAATGAGCATATTAAGAAGATATATGCCGATAGTGAGTTAGAAGAGGGAGCAACTATTCGGAAATTCCGAATAGTTCAAAATGAAGGAAATCGTCAGGTTAGTCGAGAAGTAGCACATTACAATTTGCAGATGATTATTGCAGTGGGCTTCAAGGTGAATAATGACCGGGCTGTGCAATTTCGCAAATGGGCCAATGGCATTGTGAAGGACTATACCATCAAAGGTTGGGCTATGGATAGTGAGCGGTTAAAGAATGGTGGCTCTGTACTTACGGAGGCCTATTTTGATCGTTTACTTGAACAAATTCGTGAAATTCGGGTATCTGAAAGAAAGTTTTATCAGAAAATTACTGATATTTATGCTACATCTTTGGATTATGACAGAAATGCACAGACAACGAAATTATTTTTTGCGAAGGTGCAAAATAAGATGCACTATGCGGTGCATGGGCATACGGCAGCAGAATTGATTTATGAACGTGTCGATTCTCAAAAACCACATATGGGATTAACATCTTGGGCGGCTGGTCCAGATGGAAAGATTGTGAAAAGTGATGTTAGCATTGCTAAAAATTATTTGTCTGAAGAAGAGATGCGTTCATTGGAAAGAATTGTGTCGGCATACTTAGATTTGGCAGAAGATAGAGCAGAGCGACATATTCCAATGACAATGGCAGATTGGGCAAAACGACTGGATCTGTTCTTAATGGCTGATGATAGAGAAATTTTACAAGGTACTGGCAAAATTACCGCAAATATTGCTAAGGATAAAGCGGAAAGCGAGTTTGAAAAATATCGAGTGATTCAAGATAGACTTTTTGTGTCTGATTTTGATAAATATTTATTGGAATTATCCAAGAAGGGCAAACACAAATAGAGAACTGGTATTAAATTTAGATATACTCTATGTACGGTATGAAAAATGTTTCATGGGAAACATTGGGATAAACGGTTATTATTCTGCTGATTTACTATTTCTAACAAAGTGGTTTTACGGCTTGCGGCAAGGTTATAAAGGGTTATATAAGGTTATGAGATTTTCACTAGTTTCATAACCCATATAACCCTTTATAACCTTTTCCCTTTTTGTAACATGCAGAGGGACACTATCGTTGTGGGGAGAATAGTACCCTGCCCGAAGGGCTAACCTATTTTAAAAATATTTCACGGGAAACATGCTTCTAGTGCTATCGTCGATTTATCATTCCTACCGGTGTAATGCTTTAAGTTAAGCGAAAGGTAACGTCACAATCGTCATTTCGACCGATGGGATTGGTGCTTGATGGCTCAAAAGATCCAAGCGACCATGTTGGACAAAAGTGGAGAAATCTTGTGTCTCTCTCAATAATCTCGCTAGTGTTACAAGATTTCTCCACTTCTGTCTAACATAGTCGCGGAAAAGCGATGGAGGCATCAAGCACAAATCCCATCGGTCGAAATGACGAAAATTGGTAGAGTCTTATTTTCCCTAGAACCCTCAGAACCTCAGAACCCTTAGAACCTTTAGAACCCTAAGAAACCTGAGCAACTTGAGTAACCTAAGAAAACTGAGCAACCTAAGCAACCTAAGCAACCTAAGAAACTTACTTATTCTGTTTTAAAACGTTAGAAAATATTTTCCATTTCTCTCATTGACAAGGAAAAATCCTTGCTCTATAATAGCTCCATACATGAAGAAAACATGCGATGAGCAGGATTAAGCTTTTATTCTACAGCACAGAGAGCCGGCATAGGTGGGAACCGGTATGGGAGAGGAAGCGTGTCACCTGGGAGCACGAAGCTGAAATAAGTAAGCAAAGCGTAGGATCCGCGTTAAGGATAGCTAAGTATAATGCAAGGTGGTACCGCGTACTGTCGCCCTTGTCCGATATGGACAAGGGCGTTTTTTTATGAAAATAATGAGTAATGAGTAATTAGCAATGAGTAATTGTGGAAGGGGCGCCTAATCATTGGGAAGCGCCCCAATACCCATTATTATAAAATTGTGCGGCACTTTATGAATTGTGTGCCGCTACTACCATTACACATTACTCCTTACTCATTGTATGATACTTAGCAAAGGGACAAATAAGAGTGGTACCGCGCTTTGGCGCCTCTTGGATACAGGCAAACTGTTTCCAAGAGGCGCTTTTTGTTTTTGGTGACTAGTAGCTCGTGACTGGTGACTGGATCATATCTTTCCTAGTCACCAGTCACGAGTCACCCGTCACCGAAATTGTTATTTTCAGCATGAATGATGCATGTTGTTCAACACAATTATCCAGTATTTCTTGGGAGGAAATTACTATGAAAATCATGAAAACAGCCACTGAAAAACGTATCGCATTCCGTGAAAATTTGAAATCCGGTCACATTATGATTGCACCAGGTGTCGGTGATGCTCTGGGCGCTAAGATTGCAGAAATGGCAGGTATTCCAGCACTGGCTATGGGTGGTTACTCCGTTTCCGCTTCCCGTCTGGGACAGCCTGACGTAGGTCTTCTGTCCTGCACCGAAATGGCAGAACAGCTCACGGGCATTTGCAATGCTGTCAATATCCCGATTATTGCGGACGGCGACACCGGTTACGGCAATGCGCTGAATATCATCCGCACCGAGCAGATGTTTGAACAGGCCGGCGCTGCCTGCATTTTCTTTGAAGACCAGGCTTGGCCGAAACGTTGCGGTCACATGGACGGCAAACAGGTCATCACCGCTGAAGAACATGCCCAGAAAATCAGAGCCGCTGTGGACGCTCGTTTCGATAAACAGACCATGATTATGTCTCGTACCGACAGCCGCGCCGTATACGGTATCGATGACGCCATCGAAAGAAGCAAACGCTACGCCGACGCTGGCGCAGAAATCTGCTTCGCTGACGGTATCGGCAGCCGCGAAGAATTGGAAAAATTCGCCAGAGGCATGGAAGGCAGCGGCGCTTACATCGTTGCCAACATGATTGAAGGCGGCAAGACACCGCTCATTCCAGCCAAAGAACTGGAACAGATGGGATACTCCGTGGTATTCTGGGCATGCAGTGCTGTCTATGCCATTTCCAAGACCCTCTACGACCTCTTCTCCAACCTGAACGAAAAAGGTACCACCGAAGACCACCTGAAAGATATGATCGAATTCGGTCACTTCAACAGCATCATCGGCCTCGATGACTATAAAGAACTGGAACGGAAATACAAGGTTGATAGAGACGACTGAAATATAATTAGGAATGAGGAATTAGAAATGAGGAATGGTGGAAGGGGCGCACAACTTATAAAGCGCCCCAATACCCATTCTTTATAACCTTATGAAAATAGTTGGAGCTGTGTTTCATGTGAAACGTAGATTCAAAAGGGTTATTATTCTGCAGATTTCTTTGGCGTAACAAATCAATGAACCGCTTAGTACAAGGTTAAAAGGGTTATAAAGGGTTATGGGACTACCGAAAGTTTCATAACCCTTTCTCTTTTGTGTCCTTGCTACTTGACGCTATGAATGATCCACCAATATAACCTGCCCGAAGGGCTAACCTTTTGACAAGCGGTTTATGGATTTGTTACGCAGAAGCAATAGGTAGAATAATCACCTTTTTCACTATATTTTACGTGAAACATGTCTCTAGCCATTTCCCGCTATATTTATGCTATAATACAACCAAAGAAATAGAAAATGGATACTATCGGTGACTGGAATTGCATTTCCTAATCCCTAGCTACTAATCCCTAGATACTTAATAAGAGGAGGCAACCGATGAACTGGCTCAATAGACTTTTCAAAAATCAAAAAGGCGTTTTTCTGGTATTCACCGCCGTTCTGCTTCCGATTATTTTCGCCTGCGCGGGACTGGCTATGGACTTGGGAAATGCGTTCGCTCATAAATCGAAATTGCAAAATGCGGCCGATGCGGCGGTTTTGGTGTATGGCACTTTATATAATACAGATAAAGAGTCAGCAAAGGAACAAGCCATTAAATATATGGATGCCAATATGCAGGGGATTTCATATAAGATAAAGGAGCCTTTGTTGATTCGTAAAGACGAGAAAAAGAATGTGATGCGCGCTTCTTTATATGTTGAAAAAGAGGTGCCAACTACATTTATGCGAATTGTAGGAATTAATACTGTGAACGTAAAGGTAGAAGCAACGTGTAATATTCCTCAACAAATTCGAGGAGGTGGTGCTGGTGTCTTTAAATATTCTTTTATCGGTGCAGCTGGTCCTAATGATGGAAAGTCTGCATTATGGTTTCAAAATGAAGGACATAAAATAGAAGGAGATATTCATGCTAATGGCAAGGTATCTGTGGCGTGGATTACTACTGATAATGATGAAAAACGATGTGTATTGATAGATAGCAAGTACGGAAAATTTACAACAGGAATTAAGAATGACTTGGATTTATGGAGTACACAAGAAGTTAACCAGTATCAAGTAAATGCAGAACCTATGAAGCATATTAATGATATTCCATTTCCAGGAAATGTAGCAGACCCTAAAGCGACAATAAAAAATACCACGACGGTACCTGCCTGGCAAGAACCTTATAATAATAATAAGTTTTATCATCTTCTAAATTTTGGATATATCGATGATACTGAACTAGGAAAGACTGCATATGGACGTGATGTGTTAGCGTCTGAATGCTATGATCCAAGTATAGGGAATCAAGGTAATCTTGATATTTCTTTAAAAGAAGGCAGTACTGAAACAGGCGAAATTTATAAATTTATAGAGAGCTATAAAGCAAAATATGACCCTTGGAAAGATCCTGCATGGGACTATAAACCAGATGAATGGGTTACCGTAGGTTCTGGACGAGGATTCGATGATTATTATGAAGGCCATAGGTATTCTGTTATTATTGCGGATGGAGATATTAGTTTATATCCTAAAAATATAGATTGGGATGCAGACCATTTAACGGTTATCTCTCTTCATGGTAATGTAAATATTGCATGGAACGGAGATGAACATGATACTCTCAAGGCGTTGATTTATGCTCCAAATGGAGATATTAACTATGGCGGTAATAATAAAACATTTGAGGGGAGTATGGTAGCACAACATATTACATCTACTGCTTCAGGGGCTACTTATAGATGGAATGATTTTGGCTTTGGCGGAAGCGGTAGTGGTAGTGGAAGTACTGGTGGGGGCAGTAGTGGCGTGATCTCTAATGAAAAAATTAAATTGCAATCTGACCCGGATAATGATGAGGCATATTCTGTTATTGATCAGGTAACTTTTAATTGAATGTTTCACGTGAAACATGTAAGCACGTTTACCTATTGATTGTGATAGGCAGACGTGCTTTTTGTATATACCGCTATGGCGGTTGTCACCGAGTATGCTATCGTACATTTGGTGAAGTAGTCCGCTTGCGCTGCCCCCTCAGCCTTCGGCAGCTCCCCCGACAGGGGAGCCAAGACGCTAGAGATGATTTCGCTAGTGTCATGTTTCACGTGAAACGTAAAGCCTTCCCCAGTGGGGAAGGTGGTCCCGTAGGGACCGGATAGGGCCTATCCCGGTATTGAATAGCATATGAGGTAAAAGGAAATAGCGTCCTCGGCAGATGGGGCGCTATTTTCTTTTATTTTGGGATAGTACAACCGCTTCTTTTATACAAACATCTCATTTCATGCCGCTGGTGCTGCCCCCTCTGCCTTCGGCATCTCCCCCAAAGGGGGCGATAAATAAGGTGTAAACTGATTGACACCGCTCCGCGGTCCCCCCTTCTCCACAGGAGAAGGCATTGCGTTTATCGCCAGTGACACAAGAGGTGAGTACAGTGAGCATGGTATATAGGTTATAATTCTGCAGATTTCTTTTGCAAAACATTTCCTGTTACCGCAAATGACTAGGTTAAAAGGGGTATAAAAGGTTATGGGGATACCGCTTTTACATAACCTTTCATAACCCTTTTAACCCTGACACTAGCGATAGAAGGGCATGTTTCACAAAAGGAATCAGCAGAGTCATAACCCATATTTCTATGTTTCACGTGAAACTTCCCCACTTGATGAAACCACCTATAAAAGAGTACAATAGACAAAGAGTTTACGTATAGAAGTGACTGGTGACTCGTGACGGGTGACGGGATTATATTTCCTAGTCACCAGTCACGAGTCACTAGTCACGAGTACCAAGGAGGCGTACCTATGATTACACCAATGGATATTCATAATAAGACATTTTCCAAAGGACTTCGTGGTTACAGTGAAGAAGAGGTCAATGATTTTCTCCGCCAGATTGTGACGGATTATGAACAGATCTACCGGGAACACCGGGAGATGGAAGAAGAAATGGATCAGATGAAAGCGAAGCTGGCCAATTACGAAAAGATTTCTGACACCATGACCGCAACCCTGCAGCTAGCGAAGGACACCGCGGAGAATGTGAAGAAGAATGCCAAGAGAAATGCGGATATTCTGATTTCCAATGCGAAGATGGAAGGACAGAAACAGGTGAAGGATGCGGAAGATTACCGCCGCCGTCTGGCTGAAAATATGATTCATACGGAAGGAAATATGAAGAATTATGTCAGCAAAATCAGAAAGAACCTGGAACTGGCTCTGGATGCCATCGATGCACTGGACCAGCTGAAAGCACCGGTGGTACCGGGCTACCAGTATCCGGCCGTAGAAGAAGCAAAGGAAGAAACACCAGAAGAACCAGCTCCCGCACCGGAAACACCGGCCGTGGAAGCAGACACTCCGGCGGAAGAACCAGTAGAAGCGGCACCGGAAACAGAAGCTCCAGCAGAAGAAGGCAGCGAAAAAGAAAATTGATGCGCTAATGGAGTGCATAGCAATGATAGGTCCGTAGGACATCGCCCCCACCGGGGGAGATGCCGAAGGCAGAGGGGGTGTATTTTTCAGCCGAAGGCTGGTTGTGTGGTTTTCTAAATGTAAGGCGATTACATTACCATGTTTGATATGGGTCAAGTGATGTGTATTTCGCTTAGTAGTTAGAAAACCATACAACCGGCCTTACGGCCGAGGGAAATGCACCCCCTCTTTGATTCTCCCCCGAAGGGGGCGAGGCCCGATGGGCCTATCATTGGGATGCAAAGAAAGCGGTCCCCCCCTTGAAGAAGGGGGAATTTTGTAAGATGGCTAGTGTCCTGTTTCACGTGAAACGTGCGAATTGATGCTAGTGGTATTCTTGCTATTTACCCCCTTCCTCAGGAAGGGGGGCAGGGGGGATAGGAAGACGAAGAAGAGTTGTTAGGCTAGCCGCTGGAGCGGACGCCTAACGGGGAAGAGTCGAAACATTTCCTATGGCTAGTGCGAGCTATCCCCCGGACTTTTCGCTGCGCTCAAGTCCTATCCCCTTCCAAAGGAAGGGGACTTAATGGATGACATCGCTAGCGTTTAGCGGCACATTCTAGTAACCTGAGATACCTGAGAAACTTGAGCAACCTTAGCAACTTGAGAAACTTTTAGCTATAGCGGTATATTACCAAATGACAAATAAACGTAAAGGAGAGAGTCCCATTGTCTTTTGAAAAAGTAAAAGCCTATTTCGATACCTTCGGCATGGGTAATCGGTGTATCGATTTGAAAGAATCCAGTGCCACTGTGGCCTTAGCGGCCCAGGCTTTGGGCACCGAGGAAGCCCGCATTGCAAAAACCATGTCGTTTCTTTTGGACGACCAGCCCCTCATCGTAGTGGTGGCCGGCGATGCCCGGGTGGACAATCACAAATATAAGGAAACCTTCCATAAGAAGGCGAAAATGATTCCTGGCGTGGAATGTGAGAAGTACATCGGCCATCGTCCCGGCGGCGTATGTCCTTTCTGCCTGCCGCCCCACGTGCCGGTGTACCTGGATGTGTCACTCAAGCGGTTTGACATCGTCTATCCCGCCGCAGGCACCGACCATAGCGCGGTGAAACTCACCATCGATGAATTGGAGAAATATTCCAATTCCAAGGGATGGGTGGATGTGTGTAAGCAGTGGCGAACTGAGGAATAGCGGATAGAGACTTGTTTTATGTAAAGGTTCTGGTAGCAAGATTTAGTTGGGAACAAGTTCTGTGAAACGGCTATACAAGGGTTCTGGTGTCCCGTTTTGAGGGGGGTTCATGCTTCTAGGAACCGCTGTCATAAGGTTCTGTAGGTGGCGATTGGGTTAGAGACGAGTTTTGTGCGAACGCTATGTAAAGGTTCTGGTGGAGACGATTGGACGAGGACTATGTTTCACGTGAAACATGATGAAAAAGTTTTATTTTCTCGTTTCAGAACCTAAGGATAGCGATTTGAAAACTGGAAGTCACAAACCGAAAGCAGTGTTCCAGAACCCTAAGACAGCGGTATGAAAACTAAAAGTCATAAACCATAGTGGCACATCAGAACCTGAGCAACCTGAGAACCTTGAGCAACTTGAGAAACTTGTAATTGAGAGAGGAATTTATATGATTGTTGAACACTTTGGCGTGGAAGCCTGGATGGATCGGTATGAAGAAGGGGCGCGGTACAATATCACCGATACGTGTGCTAAGCCTTTGACGTTGGCGGAGTTGTTTGCCATGGCGGGGGAAGATCCGGCGGATTTCATGGACCGGTTCTGCAAGCGGCCCCAGACCTATGGGGCCATTTGGGGGAGCACGGCATTGAAAGAGGAAATCGCCAAACTGTACCAGTCTGTCAAGGCGGAGGAAATATTGACAGAACACGGCGCCACCGGAGGCAATCAGCATATTTTCTTTTCTCTCATTCGTCCCGGTGACCGGGTTATTGCCTATGCACCCAGTTACCAGCAGTTTTATTCGGCGCCCCGCTCGTTGGGGGCTCAGGTGACGGTGCTCCATCTGAAAAAGGAAAACCAGTATCTGCCTGATGTGGAAGAACTTCGGAAAGCAGCAGAAAAGGGCGTGCGCATGATTTGCCTGAACAATCCGAACAATCCCACAGGGACTCTCATCCCGGAAGCGATGATGAAGGAAATTGTGGAAATTGCCAGAACCTGTGGTGCCTATCTCTTCTGCGATGAAGTGTACGCTGGTGTTTCCCATGAAGGGGCCACATGTCCTTCTGTAGCCGATTTGTACGAAAAAGGCATTGCCACCGGTTCTATGTCGAAAGCGTTTTCTTTGGCAGGATTGCGGCTGGGGTGGCTGGCAACCCACGACAAAGAAGCGTTGGCACAGTTCAAAAAAGTGCGGGATTATGATTTGGTGAGTTGCGGCCTTTTCGATGAAGAAATAGCCACCTTGGCTTTGGCCCATAAGGATCTGATTCTGCAAAGAAATCAGGAAATCCTTAGAAATAATTTGCCCATTCTGGATGATTGGGTGCAAAGCGAACCCCACGTGAGCTACGTGAAACCAAAGGCAGGCACCATGGCGCTTGTTCATTACGATCTGGATATCCCCTCTCGCCTGTTCTGCCATCGCATGTACTATGAAACTGGTGCCTTCACTGTGCCCGGTGATTGCTTCCTGGAACCGCACTCCTTCCGTGTCGGCTATGGACACGACCCGGAAGGACTGCGGGTGGGGCTCGCGGCAGTGAGCGAGTTTCTTAAAAGCAATGAGAAATGAGAAATTAGGAATGAGGAATGGTGGTGGCGGCGCACAGCTTATATAGCGCCGCATTATTTTTTATAAGGTTATAATTCTGCCTAGCTCTTCTGAGAAACATTTCTGCTATCGCAAGCAACAAGGTTATAAAGGGTTATATAAGGTTATGAGAATACCGCTTTTGCATAACCCTTTTATAACCTTCATAACCTTGTCACAGGCGTTGGTAAGATATGTTTCACAGAAGAGATTAGCAGAATAATACCCTTCTCACCTATCGTTTTACGTGAAACATGTCTATCATGGTAGCATTTCGGTCATCTCATTTGACAAACCATACTTTCTCATGCTATGATTCTCACAAATCAATACAAAATCACACTGCTTCGCCACCGGGTGGAGCAGGAAGGTGTTTCAATCATTCTCCGTAGGTACGGCGTAGGTCGGGAGAGAGTGATTGGAACACCTTTTTTAGTTAGGAGTTGGGAATGAAAACGGCTATAGACAGGTTTCCAATGAAATAATATGAGAAAAGGTTATTATTCTGCTGCTTACTATTTCTAACATAGAAACACAATGGAAAGTGACGGGGTTAAAAAGGTTATACCAGGTTATTCGAGAACGGTATCCCCATAACCTTTATAACCTTTATAACCTTGTCACTCACGTTAACAGACAATGTTTCACAACAGGGCTCGGCAGAACAATAACCTTTCGTATTGCGTTTTACATGAAAGGTGACAAATATGAATTACTTCGCATTATGGTGGCCTGTGGCACTGATCGTGGGGGCCGATGTGGTGTACCAGGTGTGTGCGAAAAAATTATCCACCCATGCGTCCCCCTTGGCGGCTTTGGGACTGACTTATATCGTGAGTGCCTTCCTTTGCGCGGTGCTCTTTGAAATCGTGGTGCCTGACGGGCATATCTGGCAGGAGTTACAACATGTCCATATCCCTGCGGTGATTGTCGGTATTTCCATCGCCGGTCTGGAAGTGGGGACCATTTATATGTACCGGGCAGGATGGCAGATGAATACGGGCTTCCTGACCTATACAGCGTGTATTTCCGTGTTGCTCCTCTTCATCGGTGCCTTCGTCTACGGCGAGCCCCTGGGCTGGGTGAAACTGGCCGGCGTGGTGCTGACGCTGATTGGGATGGGATGCATTGTGAAATAGACTCTAGCGGTGGTCTGGCTAGAGGCAAGTTTTATGTGAAACGATAGGTATAAAGGTTATTATTGTGCTGTTTTCTATTTCTAACATGAAACCATGCAGGCAAGTGACAGGGTTATAAAAGGTTATATAGGGGTATGCGAAAACGGTATTCCCATAACCTTCATAACCTTCATAACCTGTATAACCTTGTCACTTGCGGTAGCAGGAAATGTTTTACATAAGAAATCAGCAGAATTATAACCTTTATAAAAGAAGGTATCTTCTATATGAGACAGGAAGGATATAAAATGCTAAAGTATTATTTTCCCCTCGCCATCGTGGTGCTCTCCAGTGTGGGGTATCAGGTGGGGCTGAAGGAGGTGTCCAGTGGGATTGATCCCATTGTGGCCCTGGTGGTGACGTACCTGGCTTCTTCGGTGACGTCGTTTCTTTTGTATTTCATCTTGGCCTCCAAGGGGGAGAATCGGTGGAGGGAAGTGACGCGGGTGAATCCGGCGGCGCTCCTTCTGGGCTGTTCCATCGTGGGCATTGAAGTGGGATGTTTGTACATGTTCGTGGCCGGCTGGCCGGTGAATACCGCCTTCGTGGTGTCCAATAGCTGCATCGTGGTGGCTCTGATGGTGATGGGGAAGGTCCTGTACGATGAGAAACTGACCCTCCGCCAGCTGGGCGGGGTTCTTATTTCCATGGTGGGAATCTTTGCGATTGTTATGGGGTGAGAAAGGCAGTTAGAAGTGAGAAGTTAGAAGTGAGAAGTGAAGGCGGCGAGCTCTCGAATTACTCTTATACCAACTCGTATCGAGAAGCAAGAATCCTTTTTATATAGCTCGCCGAAAGTTGAAACGGATAGAGTCATGTTTCATGGGAAACCGTGTGTGGAAAGGTTATAATTCTGCTGCTTACTTTGTCTTACAAATAGACGCTTCTGCTTGCGACAAGGTTAAAAGGGTTATAGAAGGTTATGATACTAACGTAAGCCTCATAACCTTCTATAACCCTTTATAACCTTTTGTCAGGTGGTGTCATTTGTATGTGAGTAGAAAGGACAAGGCAGAATAATAACCTTTATAAAAATGGGTATTGGGGCGCTATATAATTTGTGCGCCCCTTCCACCATTTCTCACTTCTAACTGCTTTTGATTGACTTCTATCTGATTCCATGATATATTACTACTAATCGTATATAGGCAGTGAAGAGAAGAGTAGGCAGGAAGGAATGGCAAAGAGAGTCCCGGTGGGTGAGAGGGGATACAGGATGTTCTGCAGAAGATGGCCTCTGAGCCTGGTATGCTGAATGGTGAAGCAGCCCGGGAGCTCCCGTTATAGAGCCAGGGTATATTGGTACCTATAGAGATTTTCCTGGTGACAGGGAAATGAATTTGGGTGGTAACACGAGCGTCTCGTCCCTTAGTGGGAAGAGGCTTTTTTATTGTAAAAATGAGCAATGAGTAATGAGCAATGAGTAATTGAGGTAACGGCGCACAACTTATAAAGCGCCGTAAAATAATTATTATATTTTGGCACTGCTATATGAATTGTGCAGTGCATACCTTCATTTCTCATTTCTAATTCCTCATTGCATTTCAAGGGGGTTTTATTGTGCCAATCAAAATAGCGAATGGTTTGGATGCTATTAGTGAATTGAAAAAAGAAGGAATTGTAACCATCGATGAGGATCGTGCGCGGACCCAGGATATCCGTCCGCTGCACATCCTGATTTTGAATTTGATGCCTATCAAGAAGCCGACGGAAGTGCAGTTGTTGCGCCTTCTGGGGGATACGCCGCTGCAGTTGGCTGTGGATTTTGCTCGCATTGCGTCTCGCGAATCGTCTCACACGGATAAGTCTTATTTGGATGAAAACTATCTCACCTTTGATGATATTAAGGATAAGAAATATGATGGTTTCATTATCACCGGGGCGCCGGTAGAAAAGATGGCCTATGAAGAAGTGGAATATTGGCCGGAAATGATGAAATATTTCGAATGGGCCGACACCCATGTATTTTCCACCCTCCATTTCTGCTGGGCCGCCCAGGCAGGATTGTACCGTGACTATGGGGTGCAGAAGCGTATTTTGCCAAACAAGCTCTTCGGCATTTACCAGTATGGGCTGACCGTCAATTATCATCCGCTCCTTCGCGGTTTCGATGATCGCTATTTCATTCCCCAGTCCCGTCATACCTCTATCGATGATAGAAAAGTAGATGCCACTCCGGAATTGACCGTACTGTCTCGTTCCCGTGAAAATGGCATCAACATCGTGACCGACCAGGAATCGCGTCGCATTTTCGTGCTGGGCCATTTCGAATACGACCTTCGCACCTTGGAATGGGAATATAAGAGAGATCGGGAAAAGGGCCTGCCGATTCGACTGCCGGCTAACTACTATCCTTACGACGACCCGCAGGAAAAACCCCGTTTCGTATGGTGCAGCTATGCCCACCTGTTCTATCACAACTGGCTGAACTTCGTTTACCAGGAAACCCCGTATTCCCTGGACGATCTCATGCCGGTGGGCGTGCATAATCCATTACACCAGCGGTGATACGGGTATATTCATTTGTCATGTAAATGGATAGATAAAAGGGTTATTATTGTGCTGGCTTCGGTAGTCTGACAAAGAAGGAATGACGCTGAAGAAGGGGTTATTATTGTACTGACTTTAGCTATCTGACAAAAATAGAAATACCGCTAGCATTGGGTTATAAAAGGTTATGTCATCGTGTATGGTATAACCTTTTATAACCCAATGCTAGCGGTATTTTACTTTGTTAGGATACCGGAGTCTGTAGAATAATAACCTTTTGACTATCCAATAAAATGAAAAATGAGACTATCGAAATCAGCAGAATCATAACCTTTGTGATAAAGGGGTATTGGGGCGCTTTATAAGTTGTGCGCCCCTTCCAACATTCCTCACTCCTCATTCCTAATTACTAATTTATGTTATAATGGGTTTACATGATACTGTTATTGTAGCGGAAAAAGAGGAAAAACCATGGGTCAGCTTCGCAGAAAGGTACACAACTACACCATCGTGGCGGTGGATAAGGATGGCACGGCGCCGGATTTTCATATCTATTCCTTTACGGCCCTGCGGGTGCGGGAGGGTAAGGTGGTGGGTCATTACCATTGCCAGCAGTTCCCTGAAAATGATCGAAAGGTTCGGCAGCACATTGTTTGCGAATTTCGGAAATTCATCGGCGGCGATCTGGTTTTGATTGGCGTGGTCAGCGATATGATTCCTATTATGGAAAAGCTGTACCTGGACAATTGTGACGTGTATTTCACCAATGTATCCCTGGACCTGTTCCCTGTGGTGGAAGAAGTGTATGAGCTGGTACAAGACCCGAATGGGTTTAATCAGAAGGTACTGGCGTGCAAAAGGGAAAAGGACACCCTGAAAAAGGCCTATTTGATGTTTGAAATCTATGAAGAAGCGGCGGATCTGCTGTTTGATTACCAGGAAGGTTATCCGTACTGGGTGTGCTCCCTTCCTTATGAAGAAGAACGCTACATGGCCAAGCACTTGCAGGAACGAAAACGGCACTTGAAAAAGGCGGTTTTGTATTGGATGATCGGTTGTCATTATTTCTATCTCCATAAGAATTGGACCAATGTGATGTATTGGCTTACCCTGGGCGGTTTCTTCCTGTGGATGCTGATAGACCTCTATCGCCTGCCTATGATGGTAGATGAAGCCAATGAAAAAATCGCCATCGATACCTACAGAGAAGCACCAAAAATCAGACGATTGGACACGATGAAATGGAATGTGCCGGAAATCTAGCGGTGGTTCCGGTACATTCACTTGACATAGCATCGGATAGGAGAAAAAGGGTTATTGCTCTAACAATTTCGTTGGTTACACAAAGAGAAACTTCCGCTAGAGAAAAGGTTATTATTCTACTGGCTTCGATGGTTCAACAACAAAGAAAATACCGCTAGCATCAAGGTTATAAAAGGTTATGTCATTTCGCATGAAATAACCCTTTATAACCTTGATACTAGCGGTATTTTTATTTTTGTTAGATTTACGGAATCAGTAGAATAATAACCTTTTCTCTACCATTCGATTCACCATGTTTAACTATCGGAATTGGTAGAGTAAATAACCCTTATCTCTACATTTTTCGTAAAGTATGACACTAACTATGACACTAACGAATGGCGGGCCTAATCCCTGGTTCCCAATCTCCGAATTCTACTCCTTGGCACCTGTCCTTCCCCCATCCGTTTCAATGCGGCCGCATTTTTGCTGACTGAGAGGATATAGAGGAAGTCGCCGGAGCGGAGCCGGGTGGTTCCATCGGGGATGATGATTTGGCCCTGTCGTTTGATTTCTACAATCACCGTTTGCTCCATCAGGGAAATATCGGAGAGGCAATGGTTTTCCAAGAGGGAACCGCTTCCCACAGGGACTTCGATGATATTTCTTTCTTCTTCAGCGTTTTTGTCTGGACTGGCAGTGAGGGATTTCTTCAAGAGCGCATCGTAAATGGGCTGGCCTTTTAAGAGCTCCGCCGTGATGTAAGCCAAAGCGGACGCCAAGGCGAGGGCCATGAGATGATTGAAATCGCCGGTCATTTCCAAAATCAGCAGCGTGCCAGTGATAGGAGAGCGGACGCTGGCGGCAAAGAGGGCCACCATGCCGATGATAATGATGGTGGGGCGGTACAGGTCCGGCAGGAGGACACCGGCGATGAGCAGGTTGGCTTCGGTGGCACCGATCAAAGCACCCAGTACGAGCAGGGGTAGAAAGAATCCTCCCGGCGTGCCGCAACCGTAGCTGATGAGGGTGAAAATAAATTTCCCTGCCAAAAGAAGCAGCAGGAACGAAAGTGGATAGGCGTGGGCAGCCAATTGATCCACCAGAAGATTGCCGCCGCCCAGCACTTGTGGTAGGAAGAATCCTAACACACCGGCCCAGAGGAGGGCAAAAAGAATTTTTGTCCACTGGTTTCTAAACAGAGAGGGCCGGTAGAGATAGTGGATGTGCAGCAATCCATAATTGAAGAGAATTCCTGCGAAGCCGCAGGTGATAGCCACCAGGACGACGCAAGGAAGATAGGCCGCTGGCATCGGCGGCAGGTGCAAAAAGGTGAAGCTGGTGCTGTCGCCGAAAAAGAAACGGGTCACAATGGTGGCGGTGATGGCAGAGGTCATGGTAGGAAGAAGAACTGCACCGGAGAAATTTCTGTGCAGTTCTTCCAAGGCAAACATCATGCCCGCCAAAGGGGCATTGAAGGCCGCTGCCAAGCCCGCACTGGCCCCGCTGGTGATGAGGTATCGTTCTTCCATGCGGGTTCGTCCCAATAGACGAGAAAACCCTTGCCCCGCTACGGCACCGATCTGGATGGAAGGACCCTCGCGGCCCAGAGATAACCCGGCCCCGATACCGATGGCACCGGCCAGGATTTTCACCCATAAAATGCGGAGCCATTTCATTTTCATCAGGCCCAGTATGACACCTTTCACCTGGGGAATACCGGACCCGCCCGCCATAGGGGCATAGCGGCACATTCCATAAAGAAGGCCGCTGATACATAAGAGCAGCAGCCCGTAGCCGAGAAGAGGCAGCCAGTTGTCCTGCGCGACGGCGGGCAGAAGGTACGTTTCATAGAGATGAATCCGAAGCGCTTCCGATTCATTTAGCAAATAGCGGAACAGGCTAATGGATAGCCCGCCGCAAATGCCCACAAAGATACCTTCCAGAAATAGTCGGAGACGGAACTGGTGCCATCGATCCAAGGCTAGGCAGGTTTGAAGCAGTTGATTTGTAAAAGATGAGTTTTTCATGGTGAGTAAAAAGAAGTTAGGAGTTAGGAGTGAGGAGTGAGGAGTGTTGGAAGGGGCGCACAAAATTTGGAAGCGCCCCAATACCCCTTTTTATATAAAGATGTAAGGTGGGCCGTTAGCAGTAGGCAGATCTGCATACTGTTAACGGCCTACTGCCAACAACTTACTATAATCGGCGAGCTATATAAAAAGGAATCAGATAACTCGATGATAATCGGTGTAAGAGCAATGCGAGGGCTCGCCGCCACCACTCCTCATTCCTAACTCCTAACTATAATTAAGTCGGTATAAATAACGATGTTAGATTACAGATCTACTTGATATGTCAGTACCGCATCGATGGCAGAGACGGCATTTTCCCAAGATTTGATGGTTTCAGTCATTTCGTGTTCGTAGAATTCGTCGTCGATGTATTTCAGGTTGATGCGAATGTTCAGGATGGATGCATGGATGCAAGCCATAGCGAACTGGGCTGCCATGATGGCGTCGCTCAGGACATTCTTATTTCCTTTCAAAAGCAAATTGGTGAAGCTGGGCAGCAGGTCTGCCATGGTCTGTGCCATCTGTTCCGGTACGGCAATGGCCTTTTTGAAGGCTTCCAGCTGTTTCACCTGTCGTTCTTCCAGAGGGAGACTGCGGATTTCCCGGAGAGTTTTCATCAGTTCCAGGAAAGAAGCGGCATCTTCATCCATCAGATCCAGGAAAATAGAACGGGCCATCTGGAATACCTGGGCGTATTCATTGGCTTTTTCATGGAAGTCCGCATAATTCTTGTTCGATGCGGTCAGGTGGCAAACCATTTCTGCCAAACTGCAAGCCTGGGCTCCCACCAAACCAGCCGCAGCACCGCCGCCGGGAGCGGAAGAGGAACTTCCTAAATCATCGAGAAATGCGTCAATTGTTCTTGTACGAAATGCGTTGTTTTCCATTGTGATTCACCTCTATAAAAATTAGGAATGAGGAATTAGGAATGAGGAATGGTGGTGGCGATGCACAGGTTACATAGCATCGCACCATGTATGATAAAAAGTCACTCCTGATAACCGGATTTCCAAAATAAAAAAGCACGGATTGCAGGAATCCGTCTTCCTGCAGGGTACAAACAGATTCGCCTTTGAATCGGTGCTTTTTGTTGCTATGGGTATTATACAACATAAGAAGTGCATTTCTCAATGGAATTATAGGTTGTTACAAGTTACTCAGGTTTCTCAAGGCTCTCAGGTTGCTCAAGTTGCTAAGGGTACTAAGGGTTCTAAAGGTTCTCAGGGTTCTCAGGGTTCTCAGGGTTCGTCGAAATGACGGCTTTGGCTAGAGGCACATTCGACGAACCCTGAGAACCCTCAGAACCTTTAGCACCCTGAGCCACTTGAGCAACCTGAGAAACCTGAGCAACCTGTAATCACAACCGGAATCATCCCATCTGTCGCTTACCGAAAAAGACAAGCACGCAAAAAAGGCATAGTATCCCCCTGGAAGGCGAGAAGGATCCTATGAACCCCCACGCTAGATCGGCGACAGCGCGTTGCTGATCTCCACCCGCAGGTGAAGGAGTGCTCTTGGTCTTGTCGCTAGCACGGATGCGGTACGGAAGTCCTGTTATGCCGTGGATTGGAAGATACTATGCTTTTTGTTTTGGTAGCTAGTGACTGGTGACTGGGAAGTCATTTGTCATCCGGTCATTAGCCGGTTTGCAAGAGTTGGTGGACATGGCTCTTGCACCATATCCTACCTGACGTCAG
>SAMEA104315425__coassemble_514_pt1 | contig 38131 bp, 29 predicted proteins | sample SAMEA104315425__metabat2_low_PE_033 | metagenome-assembled genome bin SAMEA104315425 (sample SAMEA104315425) | gut metagenome | biome: Monkey gut; feature: monkey-associated habitat; material: faeces | place: China | collected 2013
GGGTTCTGAGGGTTCTGAGGGTTCTGAGGGTTCTGAGGGTTCTGAGGGTTCTGAGGGTTCTGAGGGTTCTGAGGGTTCTGAGGGTTCTGAGGGTTCTGAGGGTTCTGAGGGTTCTGAGGGTTCTGGCTCCATTGAAAATCTATCGATTTTCTCGGAGCCAGAACCTTTTAATATTCAGTACATCGCCATGTTTCACTAACCGTGTCATCGCTACAGAACCTTTGCATACACACTTCAGCTCTATGTTTCCCTAGCCTTGCCATCGCTACAGAACCTTGCCTGCACATTTTACATCTATGTTTCTCCAACCACATCACCGCTACAGAACCTTAATCTCCAGGACCTAACTACTAGCTACCAGATACCAACCACCAGTCACCCAAGCATATACCTTGAACGATTTACATAGTATTTGTTATAATAGTACAAATCAATGACATTCTATTTCTTAGTATGTGGCAAAATCATTTCTTGGAGTGTGAAATAATGAAACGTGAAGGACAGTGTACTGTCATTGTCAATCCTACTTCGGGCCGCGAGCGGGCCCCTAAATACATACCGCTTCTTCATACAACCCTTGCCAAACGGTTTGACGATATCACCATCAAACTGACAGAAAAAGCAGGAGACGCCACTGAGTTTGCCAGAAATGCAGCTGAAAAAGGCAGAGATGTGATCTGCATGGGTGGTGACGGTACCATCAACGAAGTCATTAATGGCATGGTACCTGTCAAAAGTGATTCTGCTTTCGGATTTATCCCTTTTGGCACTGTCAATGACCTAGCCAGAGCGCTTCACATCCCCCGGTCTCCCCAAGGGGCTATCCGTATGTTGGAGACAGCCATCAAAACCAATATTGATGTAGGTAAAATCAATGACCAATATTTCATTAACGTGGTAGCCGCCGGACTAATTTCAGAAGCAGTGAGCCAAGTCACCATCAAGGAAAAAACTCTTTTCGGTTCTCTGGCTTACTTCATGAAAGGCATGCAGGTCCTGAATAAGCAAAAATCCTACCATTTCAAAATCGAAGAGGAAAATGGCACTGTCATTCAAGTATCTTCTCCTCTCATTGCAGCCATGCTGACCGACTCGGCAGGCAGTTTCCGCAATTTGATTCCACCGGAAGATCGAAATAAAGGCATCATCAAGCTCTGCCTTTTCCACGATTTTGCTTGGCTCAATGCCATTCGCCAAGCACCAAAATTGTTGGCCGGTTTCCAAATGGGACCTGACTTCGTTACTGTAGTGGGTATCAAGAAAGCCCATATTTCCATCGATGAAGAAGATGTGCTGTGGACCAATGTAGATGGCGATAAGGGGCCAAAATTCCCAATCGATTTGGAAATTCTCCCCTCCCGGCTTCCGGTCTTCGTGCCGCCCCACGTAGATGACAATGCCACCCATCTTCCCCACTTCTTTGAAAAAGTGGCTCCTCACATGCATTTCCCCTGGAATGAAAACGCAGAAGATGAAATCACTGGCACCACCATTGAAGAAGTCGTCAAACAAGTACAAGCACGAGAAGCGAAAAAGCAAGATAAGTAATTGGGGTGACTGGTGACTCGTGACTAGTGACTAGGGATTAGAAGTACATAACAGATAACGATTAACTGTTATCGATTATTGGTTATCCGTCAACAGTCAACTGTCAACTGTTAACTGTTAACTGCCCGCAATCAAAAACGGATTCTTCTCTATACGTTAGAGAAGAATCCGTTTTTACGTGGCTGATTTAGAAATACCGAATTTATGCTTTTGCTTTTTTGGTTCTGAAATACTGCAGTGCAAAGATGCCACCCAGAATCACGACGCCAACCAAGTCAGTCAGCATCCGCGGGTCAATGAGGCAGAGACCGCCAGCCAAGAGTACCAGACGTTCCAGCACATTGGCTTTGCAATACAGCTGACCAATCATAGCCGCAGAGACACCAACCATACCAATCAGAGCTGTAATCGTGGTTTCTGTCAATCCCATTACCGTCGCATTGATTCCCAACAGTTCAGGAGACAGAACAAACACATAAGGAATGATGAAAGCTGCAATGCCCAGCTTCGATGCATTGACCCCTGTTTTCAGTGGATCGCCACCGGAAATAGCGGAGCCGGCAAAAGCGGCCAGTGCGACTGGCGGTGTGATATCCGCAATGATACCAAAATAGAATACAAACATGTGCGCAGCCAGTACCGGTACGCCCAGCTGAATCAAAGCAGGCGCTGCGATGGTAGAGGTAATAACGTAGTTGGCTGTGGTCGGTACGCCCATACCAAGAATCAAAGAAGTAAGCATGGTGCAGAACAGAAGTAACATAAAGTTGCCAGCTGCTACATCCACCAGGGTAGAAGCCAATTTCAAACCTACACCAGTTTTGGTAACGATGCCGATAATCATACCTGCCGATGCACAAGCGATCAGTACACCCAAAGCACCTCTAGCACCTTTGACAAGACCATCAATGATATCAGCAAAGCTCATACGCGTATTGGCACGAAGCATGGCACTGGCGATGGAAATGAAAATCCCTGCCAGAGCGGCTTTCATTGGGGTATAACCAGAAGCCAACAAACCAATAATAGCAACCAGCGGAATAGCCAAATGGCCTTCTTCTTTCAGAATCTTACCCCATGGTGGCAATTCACTCTTTGGCGTTCCCTGCAAATTATTTTTCTTTGCTTCGAAATGAACCCCAAGGAATACACCAATAAAGTACAGAACCGCTGGAACGATAGCTGCTTTAACTACATCCATATATGGAATGCCTACAAATTCAGCCATCAGGAAAGCAGCAGCCCCCATGATTGGCGGCATCAGCTGACCGCCTGTGGAAGCAGCGGCTTCTACAGCGCCAGCAAAGTTTTTGTGATAGCCCAATTTTTTCATCATCGGAATGGTGAAAGAACCGGAACCGACTACGTTAGCAACAGAAGAACCGGAAATGGTGCCCTGCAAAGCAGAGGAAATAACAGCTACTTTTGCCGGTCCGCCGGAAGCCCAACCAGCAATGGCATTGGCAATATCAATAAAGAATTTACCAAGACCGGTCTTTTCCAGATAAGCACCAAAGAGGATGAACAGGAAAATAAAGGTAGAGGAAACGCCCATCGGAATCCCGAAAACACCTTCTGTGGTGAAGAACAAATGGCCCACCATCTGCTTTAATGTCAGACCTCTATGAGCCAGCGGTCCTGGCATGTAAGGGCCAAAGAAACCATAAGCCAGGAAGCAGCATACTACGATAACGATTGGAAGCCCAACGATACGACGAGCGGCTTCAATGATCATCACAATGCCCAGCACACCAATCACTGTATCAGTGGGCGTCGCTGTGCCGGCACGAAGAATCAGCTGCTGGTAATTCATAAGAATATAAATCGGCGGAATCATGGCAATCACAGCCAATGCTACATCCAGGGGATGGAACCGACCTTTTTTAATCCACGATTTCTTTGTAGGACAGAGAAGATATACCAGGCAAATGCCAAAGGACAAATGGACGCAACGTTGAATCATCGCATCCAAAGCGCCAAAGAATCCTGTGTAAATCTGGAACAGGGAGAAACAAATACAAATGGCAGCAATGATTTTGGCACAAATGCCGGTATATTCTGCCGTATTAGATTCCTTATCCAACTCTTTCAATTTCTTCTGCAGTTCTTCCGACATTTCTCCGTCAACCGGTGCATCGGGCTGCAAATTTTTCTTTTCCAAATCAGCCAATTTAATCAACTCCTAATTTCTTTTTTCTTGTAGAGCACCTGATAGAGTGGCGCCACATACAGGTGCAATTCCTTTCCCAAAGGCATCAGCTGGGCTAAATCATATTCCTGATCCCCTACGTACACCTTTTCTTCATTGGTTACACCATTTCGAATGGACAATTCCGGGAATTTGCGGTCAATGTTATCCAGAATAAACCAACCATTTTCTTCACGGAAATCCCCATCTTCTTTTGAGAAAGGAAGTCCTACCCCCATAGATTGATACTTCGTAGATTTCAACACAAATCCGTCGGCCATTTTATTGACTTCCAGATATTCATGAATCATGGTCTTCTGCACCGAATGGCGATATACTAGTGTCACCGGAGTTCCCGGTTCCACTCGCTGCCGGATGATGTACCCATCCGCGGTCTGTCCGAAGAGATAATCCTGCCGGACCCACCAACCACCTACGGTAGCAATGACACAAATGATCATGCCGAATACAATCAATATCGTTTCTAATTTCCCGTTTTTTTGCTTTTTCATGTAGTGAAAGCAAAGACGGACTCCGTCTGGGGTCCGTCCCTCCTCCTTCCTGTTATGCGGTAAAAGGGATTAGGGATTAGAAGCTAGGGATTAGGAGTTTCTAATCCCTAATCCCCAATCCCTAGCCACCAAGATAGATTCCTTTTCCGTTATCTAATGCACAAGCAATCCATTGCTGCCATTATTTAGATTTCAGATACTTTTCAGCACCAGCATTCATCTTAATGGACATGCCTTCCAGAGCCGTGTCTTTGGTGATGTATTTGCCTACTGCGTGAGCGGCTTTCATACGATCCAGGTGTTCATAGATAGCTTTTACAATTTCGCCGCCCAGATCATCAGAGAGCTTATCGGTGGTTACGATGACACACTTAACAGCTACGGTTTCCACATCTTCTTCCTGACCAGGATAGGTGCCCTTCGGAACAGTAATCTTGGTGAAATATGGATATTTCTTAATCAGCTGGTCTGCATGTTCACCGTCGATGGTAACCAGAGCGGCCGATTTGTTAGCAGCCAGATCCTGGATAGCAGCGGTCGGGAAGCCAGCAACTACAACGCCTACGTCAACGTTGCCATCTTTCAGCGCATCAGCTGCTTCGCCGAAGGAGAGGTACTGTACATCGATATCATCATAGGTGATACCATAAGCACCAAGAATCTGACGAGCATTGGCTTCTGCACCGGAGCCAGAAGCACCGACAGCGACTTTCTTTCCTTTCAGGTCGGCAATGGATTTGATGCCTTTATCCTGGGTAGTAACGAACTGTACGGTTTCTGGATAGAGAGCGGCGATACCGCGGAGGCTTTCCACTTTATTGTCTTTGAACATTTCTGTGCCGTTAGCTGCATAGTAAGCAATATCGTTCTGGATGAATGCCAAGTCAACTGAGCCATCTTTCAGCATATTTACATTGGCTACCGATGCACCTGTGGACTGCGCAGAAGCATTCATGTTTTTAATGTTCTGGTTCAGGAGTTCAGCCAGTGCGCCTCCCAATGGATAATAGGTACCTGCTGTACCGCCGGTGGCAATATTCAGGAACTGTTTTCCGCCACCTGCACTGCCACCATCACTGCCGCAGCCAGCAATCAGTGCTGCACCTGCCATACAAAGAGCACCTGCCATGATCATTTTTTTCAGTGTTTTTTTCATAATAATCAACCTCCTGGACTCCCCCACGGGAAAGCATTTCTTTTTTACATCGTTTTTCTACCTTGCTTCCCAAAAATATTGTGTCTGATGGTTTTTATTTTTGAAATATTATTCATCAAAATGCAATTTCATAAAACCAATCAAACCTTTTCGCACCGGCGAGAAATAAAAAATGCAGCTAGACGCAAGGATATAATCCCTACATCTGCTGCAGCTTCTTCGCTCCAAGTGCTATTAAGTTGTAACTATCATACTACTTTTCAAAGTCTTTGTAAAGTAGGCTAGGCTGAATTCCTTGATTATTTTGATATTTTCCGCTGTCATATTTATCAGCTTCTCCCAAGACAGTATGGAAATAAATCTGGCAAATCTCGACACCAGCGTAGATTCGGATAGGTTGTACGCAAAACATTTCCAATGTCCAATAACCAGAAAAGCCTACATCACCAAATCCAGCGGTGACATGAATGAAAAGTCCCAATCGCCCAATGGAAGAACGACCTTCTAGCATAGGTACGAAGCACTTCGTTTTTGTATATTCATGCGTTCTGCCCAAGTACAATTTATTCGGTTGCAGCACAATACCTTCCTCTGGAATATGAATCAAATGACCGGTATTTTTCTTTTTCATATCCAATTCATGGTTATCATATACCATCAATTCATCGGCTAGCGTCAAGTTGTAGCTATTGGGATTGACCTTCTTTGGGTCAAAGGGATCGATAATGATTTCCTCCCCCATGTGTCTTACAATTTCTTTGCCGGATAAAATCATTTCAGTTTCCTCTCTTCTTCCATAAAAATTTTACGATGGGTGGTCATACGCTTTTTGCTATATGGCCCCTGGGCTTCCATATCACTAGAAATATGATACAGTGTTTTTTCCTCTTCCGTCAATCGATTAGAGATCAGAAGTTTTCCATCACTGCCAAAAGAAATCAAATGAGCAGCAAACAACGCGGCATGGGTAGGGCAGAAAAGAAGCCCCTTCTGTTCCTTCCCCTTAATTCCGTAAGGCACGGCCTGTAACAAAGAAATTCTATTTGCTCCGCACACGATACAACAGGGATCAGCTGTCCAGGATTTTCGGCGGAATTCCTGTTCATGGTCTACCAAGCGGCGAATGCGATCCACGGTGGTTTCCGAATTTTCAGAAAATAAATTGCCTTCTATACCAGAAGAAGTCACATCTTCTTCCAAAATCCGACGAATCGGTTCCACATTCCAGATATCCGCATCCATCAGTTCCCGATAGGCCCTTACAGCTTCCGGTTTCAGAATCCAGAAATAGAGACCCCCATCTCCTTCCACGCCATCAAAAACATATTCCCAAGGAGATCGTTTGACCACTGTTTTCGTGGCTTCTTTCAGGACAAATTCTTCTCCTTCGTGCTCCTCTGGAGATTCTATTTCCTCCTTATGGGTCTCATAGGTAAGAAGTTCCCCTTTTTCATACATTTCACGAATTTTATTACCAGCCCAGCCAACTCCCGCATTCAGAGCCCGATACTCCATATGAAGAGCCTCTGCGATATTTTTGGCATTATCCATATAATCGGCAGAATGATACAGCCTGGAAAAAATTTGCATCATCAGCTGACTCATGACAGACGTATCCCCCATGAGAGAAAGCCACCCTTCGGTGGTTATTTCATCCCATTTTTTCAATCCTCTGCGTCTGGACATCTGCTCACCGCCCTTCTTTATTAACTGCTATTACGATTTTAATTCAATAGATAAGAGCACGCTACATATTACAGGTTGCTCAAGTTTCTCAGGTTTCTAAAGTTTCTCAGGTTCCTCGAACGTGCCTATAAACAGTAACTCATCATTTCACTCAAAAGTAAGACTGCTCAGCAACTTACCATTACAAATCTTACCGCAGGAAAATCCGATTCAAACATGGCTTGAATTTCCCTGTTTTACATTTTGCAATTATACTTGATTATATCATCTCTATAGCAAAATAAGATAGATTTTTTTGAAATAGTTGTTTGATTATTGATGATTGTCAAATATTTATTAGGCACACAAAAAGCACGAAAGGTTTATCCCTTCGTGCTTTTAACATTTACAGCACGCCAATCATGACATGTTGCTATTTTATATAAGGAAATTCAAGCTAAGAAAAAAATATAAAAATGGGGTATTGGGGCGCCTTTAATTATTTTGCGCCCCTTCCACCATTTCTAACTTCTCACTACTCACTTCTCACTGCTTTTTAGTTTCCTTCCAGCTGAGCTACTCCCAGTGGCGGACTTTCCAGGAATATTACCTTAGGATTGCGCTGTGCCAGCCAACCTGCCTGCCATGCATTGGGCAACAAGTATACCGGACGTTCTCTCCGATCATATACCACCATGGCATTATCAATGCCGGTCAATTCTTCCGGTGGAATATCCCCTTCGGTCCAACGAGCTGCGGTATAGCTCATAGGTTCCAAATTGACAGATACATTGTATTCGTTTTCCAATCTATATTTCATGACTTCAAACTGCAACTGTCCGACAGCCCCGATAACGAAAGATTCCATCACATAGGGCTGTTTATACACCTGGATGGCCCCTTCCTGCGCCAACTGACCGACCCCATTCAAGAACTGCTTTCTCTTCATGCTGCTTTCTGGAGAAATGCGAGCAAACAATTCTGGCGGGAATACGGGGAAATCAATGAATGTAACCGGATGTTTCTTTTCGCAAACCGTATCACCGACCCCCAATTCACCAGTATCAAAAATACCAACAATATCACCTGGATAGGCTTTTTCTACGGTCTGACGTTCTGTGGCCAGGAATTGCTGCGGCTGAGACAGACGAATCATTTTCCCACTCTGGCGATGGAGCACATTCAGCCCTTTTTCAAATACGCCGGAGCAAATGCGCATGAACGCTACACGGTCATGGTGCTTCGGGTCCATGTTGGCCTGAATCTTGAAAATAAAGCCGGAGAAATTTGGATTTTCTGGTTCAATGGTCCCTTCCAAAGTTTTTCTCGGTTCCGGTGGCGGTGCCAGCTGGAGATATTTTTCCAAGAATGGCTGTACGCCGAAGTTGGTCATAGCAGAACCAAAGAACATAGGTGTCAATTCGCCCCGTGCCACTTTGTCTGCATCAAATGGGTCACCTGCTTCATCAAGAAGTTCCAAATCATCTTTCAAGGACTGAATAATTTCAGGAGTCAAATGAGATACGATGGCTTCCTCATCCATTTTGCCAGAAATGACTTCCAGCTTCTTCACCCCATGGGCATTGTCTTTGACAAAAAGGTGGCACATTTCCGTTTCACGGTCATAGATACCGGTGTAATCTCCATTGACCCCAATCGGCCAATTCATCGGGCAGGAACGAATCCCCAATACATCTTCAATGTCGGCCATCAAGTCAAATGGATTTTTACCAAAATGGTCAATTTTATTGACAAATGTAAAAATCGGAATACCACGATCAGAGCATACTTTGAACAATTTCTTTGTCTGGGCTTCGACACCTTTGGCCACATCGATGACCATGACCGCAGAGTCTACAGCCATCAAAGTACGATAGGTATCTTCAGAGAAATCTGCATGGCCTGGAGTATCCAGGATATTGATACGGCAACCCTGGTAATCAAATTGCAATACAGAACTGGTGACAGAAATACCACGCTGTTTTTCGATTTCCATCCAGTCAGATACAGCATAACGTGCGGTCTTTCTGGCCTTGACAGAACCAGCCAGATGAATAGCACCGCCGTAAAGCAAAAGTTTTTCAGTCAACGTCGTTTTACCAGCATCCGGGTGGGAAATAATGGCAAAGGTCCGGCGTCTCTTCATTTCTTCCAAATCAGTCATGTTACACCTCAATCAAATAATACATAAGTCATATTATTATATCATTCTCCCGCGGATGGTGGCAATGAAATTCTCTACTGTTCCTAATGATGTCACTATCGATTTGTACCTTACAGGGGAGTGAGGAGTGACGAGTGAGGAGTGGTGGTAGCGGCGCATCAAATTATAAAGTGCCGCGGATTTTGAAAAGGTTATTATTCTACTGCTTTTCTTTTCCTAACAAGCAACAATTACGGCTTGATGCAGGCTAAAAAAGGTTATAAAGGGTTATGACACCAACGAAAATCTCATAACCCTTTATAACCTTTTTAACCTAGCCACAAGCCTTCTTTTTATATGTTAGAAAAAAGAAAGCAGCAGAATAATAACCTTTTTTATATTTCGGGGCGCTTTATGAATTGTGCGCCCCTACCACCACTCCTCACTCCTCATTCCTAACTCCTCACTTGCGCAGCAGTACCATTCCCAAAAGAACGGGCAAGCATAGTACATACGCGAAGGAGTAGCGGAATACCGATGAAGCCGGTGTGGAAAGGAGAAGCGTAGCTGTGTTTAGAAGCAGTGGCAAGGCGATCAGTATATATTTCCTTTTCTTCTGATGATACAGCAAAAGGCAAGCGAAAAGGGTCAGCCACAAGCAAAGGCCGGAACCGAAGAAACGGCTTCCTTCAAATTGAAAGTTACACAATGCTGTTTTGAATTTCATAGGAAAAGGGAAACCTCCTACAGCCATCCGGTCATTGTCTGCCGGTTTCATATTTTTTGTATTTTCATCACTCAAAGCCCAGCCGAAGCGAGACTGGACGCCGTATTCCCATGGATCCAAATTCCACAATGCATAGGTTTCTGTCATCCATCCTTCTATATAAATTCTCGGATTGGCAAGTCCTGTTTCTGCCCAGGCAATCAAAAATTTTTCTTTTTCATGATTGAGCTGACTGCGATGAAAATCATCATGCCATTTGACGAAATCCACCGTAAAGGGCAGGTAGGCTTTCTTCCATTTTTCCTCTTCCAGGAGTCCATTCATGAGCTCTACCGTTTCCTCGCTTCTGGTTCCCTCGACCACCATGGTCCGCCCCAGTTGTTGCAATGGAATCCCCATAGATTCCTGAAACAAAGGCTCCCAATGATGGGTTTCCTGAATGATTCGAGATGGAACAATCGCCAATGCCATGGAAAGTACACACAGAAGTAAAATTTTCTTATTTCCATAGAAATAAAATACAACCAAAGTGAGTACCAGTGATACAAGAACTCCATTATTTCTAAAGAGCATGGTTCCTAGTAATGCGGCGGTGAGTAGAAATAGTTTTCTTCGATTCCATCCCGGATGTTCCTCAAGCAAAAGAAATAGCCAGACCCAAAGAAGCAACGATAAGGAAAACAATCCATCTCTCACGGCTGCAATTTCATAATTTCCCACCATGGGACAAAGAAGAAAATACAAGTACAATCCCCCACCGAAATAGGGATGATACCTCTTTTGCAGCCAGAAACAAAACCGCGTCAAGTACCAACTCATAATGCCAAGTTGCACCAAAGACAGAAGCCATGCCATCGGTTCCCCTGTCCCCCACCATGCAGTTCCTAAGCGAGTTCCATATCCATAGAGCATGGAATAGAGCCAGGGAAATTGTACACTGGCATATAGTGGATTGTGCATCATATAGACCGTATCATTCATCCCTGGTGCAGGATAAAAGGCCAACAAAAAAGGAATTTGCCAAAGAAATTGTATGCCCCAGGCAATCTTAAAAGAAAAAATTTCCTGGCCCGGCTTCCTTTGAAATTGCAACGAAATCAAATGCGGCATCAGAAAAGACAACACAAGAAATAAAAACGCTCCCATTTCCAGAATGATCATACCATCCCACCACTCTAAAAGAGGATGTCCCGGAAGCGATAACGTACCTGATACGTCCATATGTGCAATTTTTAACGTATACCAAAGCGATGCCGAAATCCCTAATGAAAAGATTCCGGTTACCAATGAAAAGGGATGTTTTCGCATGAAAGCTCCTTTACTAAAAAGTGCGTAATGCGAAGTGCGTAGTGCGTAGTGGTGGAAGGGGCGCACAAAATTTGGAAGCGCCCCAATACCCTTTTTCTATAAAATACAAATTGGATGCACAAATAGTAATAAAACTAGTATACATCTATACTTCTGCGGCGCTTCCAAATTTTGTGCGCCGCCACCTTCATTACGCACTACGCACTTCTCATTACGCACTCATTAATGCACTTCGCATTACGCACTATTAAAACAGGCAGCAGGCGTTTCTGCCTACTGCCTGTTTTGTCTTATTTCTTTTCGTCTTTCTTTTCCACTTTTTTCAGAACCACAGAAGCACCTTGTTTTTCTGCTTCAAATTTATCTTCTTCTGTCAAATGTTCCGAATCCAATACAATTTTCACACCCATCCGATCCAGCATTTCATCGATGGTATGCTGTGTCTTATACAATTCTCCCATGGAAACCTCCCAATCAATGTTATTAAGTTAAGCGAAATATGTGGTGATTCCTTTTGTGACAAAGTTTCTCAGGTTGCTCAAGTTTCTCAGGTTCCCCGAATGAGATGATAACTCTATCGACTCATTCAAGGAACCTGAGAAACATGAGAGACCTGAACCCCCATAATCACAAGCCAAATCATGCTTACTGACGCAAATCCTTAACTTAATAGCATTGCCTAATCAATATATAATTCGCGGCGCTATCAACCTTTGTGCGCCGCCACCTTCATTTCTAACTTCTCACTTCTAACTTCTCACTGCTTTTACACGTGGTCATCCCAGACATATTCTTCTTTTCTGCGAAGCAAGCGATAAGCGAAAGAAGCCAGTGACAGGATTACGCCACCACCAAGTAAGCCCATACCAACAGTGGAATTCTGGAATTGCTGCAGTGCCGTAACTTCCATCGAATACCGTACGGTCATAGCAGATGCACCAGCTGTCAAGAATACCAGAAGAGACAACGCACAAGAAATATAGGAAGCAATCAGTCCCACTGCCACATGACGCATTCTGGTAGAAAAGAACGCCACAAGGAAAAAGACGACAGAACCGCCGGCCATGCCCATCCAGGTCAGTGTATTATACTGATACACTCCTTCTGCCTTGACATACAACATGCCTGCGGAAATCAAGAACAGTACTAAGCTCAGTATACCAGATACAAGGAATGCTGCGCGGAATCGTTCTCCCAATGGATTCACCACTTTGCATGCACCATAAATGGATCCCATTTGGAACATTTCCAGTACCATCCAAATGGCAAACATAACGCCAAAGAAAGATACCACAGATTCCCCTTCTTGCAGGAAAGAACTTCCGGTGAGAGACATCATGAAAAGGGCAAATACAGAAAAAGAGCTTACCAGGCGCGCGATCATCTTTTTGCCAAAGGCGGCCTTTCCAAAGCATCCTGCCAAACGAATCACAGCTCCCAAGACAGCCAGCACAGCCAGAACCATTCCCTGGGTGGAGCCAGCCAAAGCAGGCGCACAAGCTCCCAAAGACAATAAGCCAAAGAGCAGCCACAATTCATTGCCATCCCAGCCAGGTTTCAAAAGCCCTAAGACAGCTTTACATTCTTCATCATTCCGACTCACATAGGGCGCTGCCAGTGACAATCCCCAGTCGGCGGCTTCCAAAAGCAAGTACACACCGAAACAGATAAAAGGTAAAAGAAAAGTATTTGAAATCATAAAGTCCTCCTCACTTTCACTGATTCTAAATAACACTTCGTCTATTGAAGTATATCACAGAAATGGAATGTGGTGAAATGATTTTTCGAGAATTAAGATACAGGTTTCTTAGGATACTCAAGTTGCTCAGGTTTCTTAGGTTTCTCGAATGAGCCAATAAGCACAGACAATATCATCTCATCAAGGAATGGGAAAACTGTAATTTACTTTCATTTCACTTACTGGATGCTTGAAGCTGGTGCTTACCTAGGAATATTACACAGTTTTACGAATAAATAGTGCACGGGTTTATACGAGTTTTAGCGAATTTCCTTACATTGATTTTATGTTTTTATAAAATAGGGGTATTGGGGCGCTATATGAATTGTGCGCCCCTTCCACCACTACGCACTTCGCACTACTCACTACGCACTTTTTCAATAAAAACGAATTAACGAGTAACCATCACTTAGATACTATAACCACCAATAAAAAAGAGCCTTTCGGCTCTTTTTTGTTGCAAGAAATCAGTTATTTTCAACACCCAATTCATGCTCTACCACAGAAGCAATGTCGTCAATGATACGTTCCAGCTGGTTCAATTCTTTGCCTTCGCCCATGACACGAATCAGCGGTTCTGTGCCAGAAGCGCGAACTAGGATACGACCATCGCTGCCCAATTCTTCTTCCGCTGCTTTGATGGAAGCCTGAATCAGTTCGTTTTCTTCCCAACCATTTTTGCTATATACTTTTACGTTCTTCAGAATCTGTGGATAGGTTACCATAAGCTGATTCAATTCAGACATGGTTTTGCCCGATTCACGAAGCACCTTCAAGGTCTGCAATGCAGTAACAAGGCCATCCCCAGTGGTATTGAATTCCGGGAAAATAATATGTCCCGACTGTTCACCACCGATAGAATAATCATGTTTCAGCATTTCTTCCAATACGTAGCGATCGCCCACCTGGGTAGAAACGGTCTGACAACCATTTTCTTTCAGTGCTTTGCCAAATCCCAAGTTGCTCATTACGGTTCCGACCACCATATTATCATGGAGACGTCCTTCTTTTTTCATCTGCAATGCATTGATGAGCATCAGATGGTCACCGTCAAGAATCTGTCCTTTTTCATCAACGAAAAGACAACGGTCAGCATCCCCATCATTGGCAATCCCGCAAAGAGCTCCTTCGGAAACGACTCTCTTCTGCAGGGTTTCCATATGGGTAGAACCACAGCCATTGTTGATATTCACGCCATTTGGTTCGTGGTAAATCGCTACCACTTCAGCACCCAAGTCTTTCAGGATGCCTGGCAGGAAATCACTGGCTGCCCCATTGGCAGAGTCAGTAACAATTTTCATTCCCTTGAAATCGCCATCCACGGTTGATTTGATAAATTCGCGATACAAATCAGCCAATTCCGGTCTATGGCGAATGACACCAATCGCATCTCCCGTAGGACGAGCAATTTCTTCATCATGACGAAGAATGTTTTCGATTTCTTCTTCTGTTTTGTCTGGCAATTTATAACCATTGCGATCAAAGAATTTAATTCCGTTATCCGGGAACGGGTTGTGGGATGCAGAAATAACGACCCCTGCATCATATCCTTCTTTTTTGGTGAGATACGCAATGCCTGGTGTAGGAATCACACCAGCCAGATCTACGTCGACACCGGATGCGCAAAGACCAGCTGCCAATGCTGCAGTCAGCATAGAGCCGGAAATACGGGTATCCATACCAATCAGAAAGCGATGATTTCCACCAGCTTTACAGAAATACGCACCAGCTGCACGTCCCAGCTGATAAGCCAATTCTGGCATCAATGTGGAATTCACCAGTCCACGAACACCGTCGGTACCAAATAATGTAACCATTTACATCCTCCCAAATATACATTTCAATTATCAAATCATACCGCTATTTGTGATATTCGTCAAATAGGAATCATTTTTCATAAATCGCTTTCTCGAAAAATGCGTAATGCGAAGTGCGTAATAATGACCAGCGATCACCTGGCAATGCGATTAAGTGAATTAAAATATGCAATGACCCCTTTTGCAGAAAAGGTTCTCAAGGTTCTAAGGGTACTAAAGGTTCTAAGGGCCACCGAATGAGATGATAATGTTAGCATCTCATTCGGGAACCTTGTAATCACTAGGAAATCATACCTACTAACGCAAATCCTTAACAATATTGCTCATTGGGGCGCTTCCAAATTTTGTTGCGCCCCTTCCACCACTTCTAACTTCTCACTACTCACTTCTCACTGTATTTTAGCCTTTTTCAATCTCCACCACCACTGTGGTCTGTGGCACCGCTACACTTCCTCCTGTAGGTTTCGGAATGGTCACGGTCTGGCAAATATCTTTATCTGCCCCAGACACGTCAATAGGCGGAAGTTCTACGGTGGTATTTTTTTCAAAATAGCTCAGTGGAGCTGTCAAGGTAGCCACTGGCGGATTGACTGTCACTTTTCCTACTTTATATCCTGCCGCCGGTTCTCCTTTGGTCGTTGCTTTAATAGGAAGATTCCCCAGCTTGGTCAATTCTTTCATATGTACATTCACTTTGACTTGGTTCGGCATGATATCAAGGCCGGTCACCGTATTTCCATTGGCATCCAGGATATTGACACTATCAAATTCCACAAAGTTCTTATCCTTACCAGACATATTGACAGAAACCACAGCCCGATCGGCCTGGGCAATTTTCTGAGAACTGCCTGCAATGGTAATCGTATCTGGCGTTGCTTTTTTATCTTCCGCAGAGAAATTGATGTCCGGCGAGCCAAAGAGTTCAATGGCTACAGGCAAACTCTTCACCGCATAGGTATCTACATTCAAATCAAAATATTCTGGTGTCACAGAAACGACGGTTTCATCGCCTGGTACAGACACCTGGATGCGGGTATTGGGGAAATCCCCATCGGTGATGCCATTCAAATCCACATAGGCTTTGATGTTATCAGACCGCATATAAATCATATCGCTACGAGGCATCCGGATCCGCACTTTTACCTTCGATGGCACATTGGTGGCCACCAAGGAACGGTCCAAATTTCGTATTTCCACAGGTACGGTGTAGGTATTTTCCACCCGTGGATTTTGTTCATTCATCACATAGACCCAAAAGCAGCAGGCTGCAATCAAACACAACAGTTTCGGCAGCCACCATTCATATTTCGTATACTTCATTTCAGGGGGCTCCATTTCTGTAATACATCGCTAACGCCTTTCGGTTTGCCTTTCATCAGGTAATTGCGAAGCACATTTTTCAGACTTTCTGCATCTTGTCCGCGATAAATGTGACCGCCATAGGTATAGGATACGATGCCGGTCTCTTCACTGACAACAACCACCACACAATCGGCCTGTTCGCTCATGCCGATGGCAGCCCTATGACGGGTTCCAAGTTCAGAGGACAAACTATGGTCTCTGGTCAGAGGAAGCAAACACCCAGCTGCCATGATGCGGTTTTCACGGATAATCACAGCACCGTCATGAAGGGGCGTATTGACAATGAAAATATTTCCCAAAAGTTCTTTGGAAACCAAACCTTCGATGCGAATCCCCGTATCGATGCGATCATCCAAACCGACACTTCGCTCAAACACCATAAGGGCGCCGATTTTATTGGCAGACATGACCATAGCCGCTTCTGCCACATCGTTGATCACGTGGTCCCACTCCACTTCGTTCATCATGCGAGAAGAAACATAGAATTTCCCGCGGCCGATTTGTTCCAAAGCACGACGAAGTTCCGGCTGAAATACCACAGGCAATGCGACAATCAGCACGGTCATCAATTTGTCCAAAATCCAGCTAACCACATGGAGCTGCAACCATCCAGCAAACACCGTAAATACACCAAGGAAAATCAGACCCTTCAAAAGAGCCGTCGCTCGGGTATCACGAATCAATATATATATGCGATATAAGAAAAATGCCACCACCAGGATGTCAAGCACATCCCAAAGTCGCATGGTCATAAATAAGCCTTGTATCTGACTGAACATAGGGTTTCCTTTCAAAATAATGGTAACTAGAGATTAGGAATTCAGCTTTCCCGTTTATTCTTTATTTTAGCATGAATGAACCTATGTGTCACGAATTCGATTGTGTAAGTATTGATATTTTATGCTGATATGCAAAGGTTCTGATGGTGATATAATCGTTTTTCTAACAACTCGATTATTCCGGATCTCATAGGGCTCTGAAGGTTCTAAGGGCACTAAGAGGTCTCGAATGAGACGATATCGCTAGCGTTTATTGGCTCATTCGAGGAACGTGAGAACCTTTAGTACCCTTAGAACCTTCAGAACCTTTTTCCAGAACGAAATCGTCACATATTTCGTTTAACTTAACAGCATTACCTAATCCCTAGCTACTAATCCCTAGCTACTAATCCCTAGCTACTAATCCCTAGCTACTAATCCCTAGCCACATAGAAAAAACGGAAATCATGACCAATGACGCATCATGATTTCCGCTAACATCAAATCTCTTTTGCTTTTTCGTCCAGTTTCTTCTGTACCCGCTTTCCCGTTTCTGTCATGGCCAGACCAGCTCGACTGGTTTCTTTCAGTTCCACAGGAAGTCGTCTTCCTACATCTGCCATAGCTTCGATCACTTCATCGGCCGGAATCTGGCTTTTCACTCCGTTCATCACCATCTCAACAGCCACCAAGGCGTGAATGGCATGGAATCCATTTCGCTTCACACAAGGCACTTCTACCAGCCCGCCCACCGGATCGCAAACCAAGCCGAGAATATTTTTCAAAGCCAATGCAAAAGCATTTTCCATATCTTCCGCCGTTCCGCCCAGAAGGTCCACTGCTGCAGCCGCTGCCATGGCACAAGCGGTCCCGCATTCGGCCTGGCAACCACCGACAGCCCCTGCAATGGATGCTTTTTCTGCTACCACACGACCAATAGCACCGGCAGTAAATAATGCTCTTGTCATATCATTCATGGTGGCATTTATTTCTTCAGCAACTGCTGCCAAGACAGAGGGAAGAATACCGCAAGAACCAGCTGTAGGACAAGCCACGATGCGATACATTTTCGCATTGGCTTCTGCCGTTGCAATGGCATAGGCACAAGCTCTTTGGCAGACAGGACTTAAAAATCGCATTTTCCCTTCAAAAACACGATTGGCATCGCCACCGACCAATCCGCTGGCAGAAAGTGCTGTATCAGATAATCCCTGCTGGATGGCCTGACGGAAAATGGGAATGGTATTTTTCATTCGTTCCCATACGTCTTCGTAACGTTTCCCACTTTCCTCTGCTTCCACACGACAAGCCAATTCCCCAGGAGAACACTGCGCCTCCTTAGCGGCTGCGAATAACTCAGATAAAGAATGATAATTAAATGGTTTCATTTGTATATTCCTTCCAAAATGATGTGTACAAAAGGTTACTATTCTGCTGATTTCAATTCCCCACACAGGATGATTTTTCTTTGTTCCGGGGTTATAGAAGGTTATAAAGGGTTATGCCTCACTCCATAATCCCATAACCCTTCATAACCTTTTATAACCTTATCACTAGCATTTTCTTCTCCTTGTAAATCTATGGAAACCATCGAGCAATAACCTTTTATATAATATCCATAGACATTGCATATAAAATATTGGAATTGATTTTTACTATATGATTTACCATGCTTTGTGGTACCAGTTGGTCCGTATGAATAATCATGACCGCTTCGTCCCCTTTTCCTTTGCGGAAGAGGCGCATGGTGGAAATATTGATTTTGTTTTCCGCAAGCAAACGGCATACATCGGCCACAATGCCAGGCACATCGTGATGACGGGTCAGGAAAGTGTATTCTTCCCCGGTAATTTCTACCGGATAGCCATCGATTTCAGTAATCATCACACGACCGCCACCTAAGGAGCGTCCTACCACCACCACATGAGCGCCCTGTTTACCATAGGCATCAATCTTTGCCACATTGGGATGGCCCATATCGTCATCGGAAACAGAAAATGTAATCGGAATGTTTTTCTCCTTCGCCAATGTCAATGCGTCTCGAATGGAACCACTATCCGGTGCATATCCCATCAGACCAGCCGCCAGTGCCCGATCAGTACCATGGCCTTTCCCTGTTTTCGCAAAAGAACCGTACAAAGTAATATGGGCACTTTTTAAAGGTTCTCCCAAAATGCGACCAGCCACCTGCCCAATGCGCGCTGCCCCTGCCGTATGTGAACTAGAAGGTCCAATCATGACCGGCCCAATAATATCAAAAATCCCCATTTGTTTCTCCTTTCATCTACGTGACTGGTTGACTGGTGACTCGTGACTGGTCATTATTTTCAACCCCAGTCACTATTCACCAAATCGACCAATAAAAAATCTGCCTCTCGGCAGATTGTAATCATTCAAAGCAAACTCTCCGCCAGGGTAAAATTCGACGTTGAATAACATATGAAATTATAATGAGTAAAGACTAATTAGCAATGAGTAATGATGGTACGGCGCACAACTCATATAGTGCCGTCTATTTATAAATATTTTGCCTGGCTATATGAATTGTGCCAGGCGACCACCATTCCTCATTCCTAATTTCTCATTCCTCATTGTATTTACATCCAATGACTCAGATCGAAATCTTCCCCAATGGTTTCACGGATGCAAATTTTCGCAATGTACATCCCCATCAGTGTCAAAGAAGAACGACGAAGCATGCTGGTATCCCAAGCATTCTGGAGTTTCGACAAGTCAGAAGAAATATGAGATAAGATATATCCCATTTCTTTTCTATCATAAGCGACCGGTCTGGATTCAGCCAAAGCCTGGACGTTATGTCTGGTCACCATATCTTCGATACCCAAATCATCCATCAAAGTGCCCAATGTGGTTTCATCCACCGCAGCCAGTTTATAGTAGGAATTGTACAGACTTGGCACCACAGCACCTTCCGGCCAGCCCTGGTACACCGCATCCAATTCACTCTTCATGGAACCACGGAATGCAAAAATTAATGGGTAGGAATCATGCAATACTTGCCCAAAAGCAATTTCTTTATTCTCTAAGGAAATACAATGTAAATATTCCAACTGCTGGTAACCACTGTATTCATCAGGAAGCTTGCCCAGGAATGGAGTAATATATTTTTCTGTATACCGTTTCAGATGGGCAGCATCAAAATTGTCCGTATTTCTAGAATAATGGAAAATAAGAAGCAATGCCAGTGCCTGGAAACCACTTTCTTCCATACGAGGCATGGCTTTCAGTGCGTCGTATGCCAAAATGGTTTTCGTTTCAGACCGTTTCCCATGGGCCACATCAGAAAACGCATCAGCCACCATTTCCAACACACGGGGAGTTGGCATCATCACATAGGTCCGCTGGGCATTCTGCAATGCCTCCTGCACCATAATATGGGTCAAAGTATCTACCGCTTCTTTATCGGACATGTGGAGACCATCGATCAGGCGATGGGTCACAATGCGCGTATCCTGTTCTACCGTATGCGATACGGCTCCATAGCGATTCAAGAAATGACGAACGAAGTGTTCTTCCAGTGAATTGACTTCCGGTTTATCTTCCAAGATTTCTGGCTTAGGTTCCGCTGCAAAAGGTCCCTTTTCTGCCGGTGCTGCTTCATAGGGTGCTGTATTTTCTAGCTCTTTTCTGGAAAACACCTTGGTCTTCTCTTCTTCCAGAGCCTGTGCTTTAGAAGTCCCATGTTTTCCTAAAGCAGGAAGAATCTGAGTCGCATCATCGAGAGCGGAAGCATTCTTTTCTTCTTCCTTCTCTTTAAGGGGCAACGGTATTTCCATGGTTTTCTCTACATCTGCCGATTCTTCCTGAATGATTTCTTCCTTTTTCTTTCCCGGTAACCCAAAGACCAAGAAATAGGATACCACCAAGAACAGAGCTGTCACAGCTGCCAGTACTATATATGGAATAATAAACATCAAATCTTACACCTTATTTTCCTAAAAAATCTACAGTTCTCTTTATAAATAAAATTCTTATACATGGTATCATATTTTACCTATGATTTCAATTTGTGGAAAAAGATTCTCACCAGTCACCAATCATACAAAATTATAATGCGGTGCCCAATATTTCTAAAGCACCGCACCAACATTCCTAATTTCTCATTCCTAATTCCTAATTGCTTTTAACTCCACTGCTTTCGGTGTTTTTAGTTCAGGAAACTCATTCCATGGTTTGTCATAGGTCACCAGACATTCCGTAACTGACTGGTAGGCAGCCTGTGCTAGAAATGCCCCCAATTCAGAAAATGGACCTGCATCGGTATAGTGAGGTCCTTCATAGGAAGTCACCAAGGTGATCCCGTCGGTTCCGGTTCCGGTGGCAGGAAGTCCGTTATTCACATCGGCAATTCCCAAATCTTGCAACGCGGCTGTTTTTCCTTCGGTCAACGTAATTAAGGAGCGAGCCATGATGCCTGGTGGCAAATTTCCATGAATCAAAGCCATCATATTGATGGTTCCTACAGGAAAAAACTGCCCCTCTTTTTCGCGATACATCGGTGCCGACGAAGCACGGCAAGCGGTCTTTTCTACGCCGCCAGTGGTGATGATTTCCACCAACAAATCATCGTGGGAAAGAATTTTATGAGAATACAAATACACCTTGGCCGCTGTGAGAAGAACGGAACACTTCTCCAAGTCCACCCCTTCCGCTCTAGCACACTCTTTCAAATACCCTTCCACAGAACCGCCAGGAAAATCGGCTTCCGAAGCAAAATATTTCGTCAACCGCTGATTCATTACCTGCCGCACATCTCGAAATCCACCGCCATAAATAGCTGTCGATAACGAAGGATGGTCTCTATCAAAATCAATTTTTAAACAATAATCCGACACTGTCAACGCGGCACCAGGTATGGCTAACTTTTTACATATTTTTTGCATCATACTCTCCTTTTGATTGTCATGTAATTTCTTTAGATTCATTATAGCATTGCAACCCTACTTATATAAGTGAGGAGTGAGGAATTAGGAGTGGTGGAAGGGCGCATCAAATTATATAGCGCCCCAATACCTTTTTTATTAAAGGTTATTATTCTGCTGATTTCTACAATAAAACATTTCCTATCACCGCAACAGACAAGGTTATAAAGGGTTATAAAAGGTTATGGGGATACCGATTTCATATAACCTTTTATAACCTTTTAAGCCAGCCACTTGCGGCTTCTTGTTCTATGTTAGAAATAGTAAGTAGCAGAATAATAACCTTCATAGCTATTGTTTCTCGTGAAACATGATGCTAGCCGCTTCAATCATCGGCGAGCTATATAAAAAGAAATCATGCTTCCAGACTCCATTGGTATAAGAACAATTCGAGGCTCGCCACCTCCACTCCTCACTCCTCATTCCTAACTCCTCACTATTTACAAGGTGGACAAAAGTGCTTCCTTTTGCTATGATAAAAACAAATTGTATTTACATCTATATTTCCATAAGGAGTTGGTACGGCTATGCCCTATGACGAGCGGACACTTGAAGAATTAACAGAATCAGAAGAAATAACCCCCATGGGGATTCAGCTAGAGGTGAATGCGGAAATATTTAATACCATTCACAACCTGCTATGTACATTAAAAAGTGAAAAGGACATTTCCCCAGTGGATGAGAAACGACTCTACAATCTCTGGCGAATGACCATTCACGAAATGTCACTGATTGAACTCCGCAAGGGTCACGGATTACCTATGTCGACACAGGTCTCCATGCTCCGTGAAGCCTACAACATTGAAAGTAAGTATATGGCGGATCAGATTTTCCGCCCTGTGAGCAGCATTAAACTCACAAAAAAATTGGTGGAAAAAGAAGGTCACTTCACCGAAGAAGAAATGAATCAGCTCTTTGAAACCACCATTTGGCCTTCCATCAAAGAAGGGAAAAAAGGCCACCAGAAACATCCCATGGCCTTCATCATCGCTGGACAACCGGGCTCTGGAAAAACCCGCATGTCTTCCATGATTATCGAAGAATATGATGGAAACATCGTGCAATCCATGAGCGATAATTTCAGAGGATTTCATCCCCGTTACAAAGAGTTGATGAAGAAATATGGACAATACTGTGCCTATTTCTCTATGGCACAGGGCCAATACCTTTCTGACCTTGCCATGAAACGAGCCGCAGAAGAAGGATATCATATCCTGCAGGAAGGCTCTTTGGAAAATGTAACCCACACCATGGAATACATTGATTTTCTGAAAAGCAAAGGTTATGAAATCTGCGTGCTCCTTAGGGCCTGCCCGAAAAAGGAAAGTTGGAAAGCCATCCATCAGATTTTCCTGCAACAGCGTCTCAAAGCACCGGGTCTCTCCCGTCTGATCACCAAAGAACATCACGACAAAGCCTGTCTATCTTTCCTCTCTGCCACCAATGACTTGATTGCGCAGAATAAAATGGACCGTCTCATTATCAAAAGTCCCAAAGGCCTTCTCTACGATAGCGACGATATGCCTACTGAAAAAGTAAGCGAACTCCTAGCAAAGAGAATGGTGAAATGAGGCTCTGAGCGTAAACGGCTAGTGTCTTGTTCTTCACGCCCCCTCGCCAAAGGTTATGCCCTTCGGGCAGGGTATATGGAGAATATACCGACTTCCTCACTTATTATGTATTACGATATGCAAAGGGTTATAAAAGGTTATGTGATTGCGCTGGTTTCACATAACCTTTTATAACCCTTTATAACCTTTATGATTGCGGCATCTTGCTTCATATGATCCATCGAGATCTGTAGAATAATAGCCTAATCCCTTATCCCTAGCTACTAAAAATCATGACTCCCAAAACACTCTTCACTCAAACAGCTCACGCCCTTCGCTTAGATGCCTGCGGCGTTTGTTCTACTCAGCTGCCATCACAGTTATTGCAGCAACTGGAACGCACAGGACCTGTACCTTTTGCCCCGACTCATCTGCCTGACCGCTTAGATACAGAAACCCTACTTCCTGGTTGTGGTTCTTTTTTCGTGGTCTTATTTCCTTATAAACCAGAAAAAGAAGAATCCGGAAATATTGCCCTCTACGCAAGGCCCATGGATTATCACAAAATCAACCACCAATACTTAGATAAAATCATCACTGTCATGAAAGAAGCCTATCCAGAAGAATCTTTTCTTCCCATAGTCGACACATCCCCCATGGTGGATCGCTACTTGGCGTTTCAGGCAGGATTGGGATTCTTTGGCAGAAATCATTGCCTCATCCACCCAAAGTATGGTTCCTTCTTCACCATTGGCGCTATTCTCACCACCATCGACATGGCACCAGATACGCCGTTATCCCTTTCTTGTGGAAATTGCCACATCTGTGAACAACGTTGCCCTGGCCGTGTCATTTCGGAAAATAAATTCAATCCATGGTACTGCAAATCTTACCTGACCCAAAAGAAAGAAGATCTGACAGAAGAGGAAATACAAATCCTTCGCCGCACCCCGACCATCTTTGGCTGCGATGAATGTCAAATCCATTGTCCGTACAATCAAAAAGCACCGGCCTCTCCCCTGCCAGAAATTCATGAACACCGCATTGCCACATTGACAGAAGAAACCCTTGCTTCCTATTCCAACCGCCGCTTCGACAAAACCTTCCGCTCCTACGCCTTCGCCTGGCGGGGGAAGAAGATCCTTGCAAGAAATTTAGCTCTCATAGCTAAAAATAACGATTGATCAAAAGGTTATCATCCTACTGATTTCAATTAAATAACAAGGAACAAGAAAGCACCAGTGTAAAGGTTATTATTCTACTGTTTCCAGCAGAGACAAAAAATAAGATACCGCCAGTACCAAGGTTATGAATGGTTATAAAAGGTTATGTGATTCTGATGGTTTCACATAACCTTTTATAACCATTTTAACCTTGGTACTGGCGTAATCTAGCCCATTGTCTCTACTGAAATCTGCAGAATAATAACCTTTTTCTCTCTGCCATAAATCACCACTGATAAAAAAATAATTGACAAATATTACCACATTTGATACGATTATACACGTTAATGCCGGTATAGCTCAGCTGGTAGAGCGGCGCATTCGTAATGCGTAGGTCGCAGGTTCAAATCCTGTTGCCGGCTCCAAATGATTGATGAAAGCACTGTGATTTTTCATGGTGCTTTTTTAGTTTGCAAAAAGGTTATTATTCTACTGATTTCGTTAATCGAAACAAAAGAAAGATACCGCTAGCATCAAGGTTAAAAAGGTTATAAAGGGTTATGTGACTCCGATGGTTTCACATAACCCTTTATAACCTTTATAACCTTAATACTGGCGGTTTCTTACTTTTGCTGTAGAAAGGAATCAGCAGCATAACAACCTTGTCAGCAGAAAAACGTCCGCACCAGACTCTCTCCAGTGTGGACGTTTTTCTTCTAACTGCCTACAGTTAACTGCTAACCAATTAGCCAACAATATTCAGTGCATAAACGGCATATTCTTTTTCCAGTGCTTCACTCTTCTTGGAAAGTTCGATCTGCAGGTCAGAAGCGGTGTCATAGTCCTTTGCTTCCAGGGCTTCTTTCAGTTTGGTGCAGATGGACTTGGAAGCTTTGGTATCTTTAATCAGTTCATATTTCTTAGCTTTGATAGCTTCCCAGCGTTCAGCATCCAGTTCATCTTCGCTCGGGAGTTCTTTGAATCCTTTCACCAGAAGTTCTGCTGCTGGAATGATGCGGTCTACCAATTCATTTTCCCAACGATATACGATGGAAGCCAGGAAGGAATCCACGATGGTGGCATTCAGGCTATCACCAGCGGTGATGACTGCTACTTTATCCGCATGGGCTTTCATGGTCTTTACATTTTCCCAAACAGTAGCCGGTGGTTTACCAAAGGCAGCATCACGTTCTTCCTGAGTGAAGTCTTCGAATACGTTATCTTCGCAGCGGTATGCTCTGCCTTCTTCCAAGTAATCTGCTTTTTCACCTGGTTTCTTGGACAGTTCTGCCAAGAGATCAGCCGGTGCCTTACCAGAGGTAATAGCGTAGGTGATGCCATCCAAAGAAGTCAGGAACAGGCAAGCAGCTGCCAGGTAGGTATTGGTGAATGGGTTCGGTGCACGAAGTTCGAAACGGGTGGCTTTCGGGCTTTCGATATCACGAACGAGGCCAATGAGGATGGTTCTATTTCTAGAAGGAACTACCGGATTGTGCCCCAAGGAAGTAACAATGCAGACCGGAGCTTCAAAGCCTGGTTTCAGACGATTGAATGCATCGGTGGTAGAAGAAACAAATGGGTTGGTGGCTTCGTAGTTCTTCAGAATCCCCATGATGAAGCCGTAGCCAATGGTGGACAGGAAATCGGCTTTCATATCTGTTGGAGCCAGCAAATTGATAATCTTGCCGCTCTTCAGTTCAGCGCAGATACCTACGTGGGTATGTTCGCCGCTGCCTGCTACGCCGATAATTGGTTTTGCCTGGAAGGAAACATCGAGACCATATTTGCGGAATACTTCACGGATAATAATACGAGCTTCCAATTCATTATCAGCAGCCTGCAGCGGATTCATGGAGAAGAGCCAATCCAGTTCCAGCTGTTCGCATACATCTACGGTGTGACCAGCATCATCCACTTTCGGTTTGATGCCCCCTACTTCTTTATGGCCCATTTCTACATGCATGCCACGAGCATCCAGTTCTTCAATGGCTTCTTCCATAGCGGTGCGAACGTTGCCGCGCATTCTCTGCCAGTACTGTTCCTGCAGTCTCTGAGAAATGGACAGGTGCTGTACTGTTTCTGTTTCACTTGGTGTCTTGACCCAGAATTCCAATTCGGTACCAATGGTGAATTTGATGTCTTTGATATCAGCAAACGGTACATCTTCCATGCCTTTGACAGTCTTACCATCTGCCAGGAGACCTTTCAGTTTATCAGCTACAAATTCGCAGGATTCTTTCAAAATAGAACGGGAATCAATGAATTTGCCATTGTGAAGCAGGAAGCATGGAATGCGGAGGGTACCTACGGGACGACCATTTTCATACAGGTTGTCTTCATTGTAATCTACATACCAGTTTACGCTGGCATCAGCTACCATATCGACACGAGCATCGTTCAGGGTAGCGATGTTCATCAGTACTACAGAAGAGCCATCGGTCTGTACGGCAGTGCCAGCAAAGAAATCATCGTAATTTTTGATGAACAATTCGATCGGCACTTTTTCGTCCGTGTCGTTGCCGGCCAAGTCAATGCCTACCAGGGATACGAAACGAATTTCCGGATGGGTCTTAAGCAGTCCCAGCACGCCTTCTTTACCAAATTCACCAGTTGGGATGTAGTACAGTAAATCGTTGTTAATCATGATAAATTCCTCCTATTTTTTACAGGTTACTCAAGTTTCTCAGGTTGTATTACCGAGCCCGATAATCATACAGTTTGTAAAGTATACCGCTAGTGCAGCCCCCTCTTTAATTCTCCCCCGACAGGTAATGCCATTAAGTTAAGGATTTGCGTTAGTAAGTATGATTCCGCTAGTGGTGACAGGTTGCTCAAGTTTCTAAGGGTTCTCAGGTGGCTCAGGTTCCCCGAATGTGCCCATAGACGCTAGCGTCATTAGCTCATTCGAGAAACATGAGAAACCTAAGTAACCTAAGAAACCTGAGTAACCTTTGCATCAGCAGAAATCATCGCATATCTCGCTTAACTTAACAGCATTGCCCCGACAGGGGAGACGAGACGCCAGTGCTGCTACCGCTATCTAACAAAGCTGCCGGAATCCCACAGCAGAATACCAGTATTTGATTTTCCATAAATTTCTCATATATTGCCTCCTACTATGAAAAGGTTATATAGCAAGATTTCGTTGACTTCATAAAGAATGATTCCTCTTCAGACAGCTTATAAAGGCTTATATAAGGTTATGCCAATTAAAGATGTAACCTTTTATAACCTGCCTGCATGGCTAACCATTTATAACCTTTAGTCTTAACTTCTAACTAAAAAGACCCATTTGACACGTTTTCCGTGTACAAATGGGTCTTCTTTGGCCTAACCAATATATACTTGGATGAAAATGAACTGCTAAGGGCTAACTGCCTATACTGGTTAGTCCAGAATATTCAGCGCATACACGCGATATTCTTTTTCCAGGGCTTCTGCTTTCTTAGCCATTTCAATCTGCAGAGCAGACGCTGTATCGAAATCGTTGGCTTCCAGCGCTTCTTTCAGGCGAGTGCAGAGACACTTGGTATCATCTGTATCTTTTGCCAGTTCAATGCGTTTTGCCTTAATGGATTTCCAGCGTTTTTCATCAATCTTATCATCATTATCCAGTTTTTTATATCCACGAACAGCGGCTTCTGTGCCAGGAATGATACGATCAATCAGTTCGTTCTTCCAGCGATACAGAATAGAAGCTGTGAAGGAATCTACAATCTGGTCGGAAATAGCACCGCTCTTGGTGAGAGAAGCTACTTTGTCTGGATGGGCACGCATAATCTTTACGTTTTCCCAAACCGTAGCCGGTGGTTTTCCAAATACCGCATCACGTTCTTCCTGGGTGTAGTCTTCAAATACATTGTCTTCGCAACGATATTCTCTATCTTTTGCCAGGTAATCCGCATCTTCTCCGGCTTTCTTGGAAAGTTCTGCCAGAAGTTCTGCCGGTGTCTTGCCAGACTGGATAGCATATTCTACACCATCCAGGGCTGTCAGGTACAAGCAGGAAACACAGAGATAGGTATTGGTGAATGGATTTGGTGCACGAAGTTCAAAGCGAGTAGCTTTCGGATTGCCAATATCACGGATAAGACCGATCAGGATAGAACGGTTACGGGATGGCAATTCCGGTTTGTGTCCCAAAGAAGTAACGATACATACCGGTGCTTCAAAGCCAGGTTTCAGACGGTTGAAAGCGTCGGTGGTAGAAGAAACAAACGGGTTGGTGGCTTCATAGTTGTTGAGAATTCCCATGATGAAACCATAACCAATGGTAGACAGGAAATCGGCTTCCATATCTTCTGGAGCCAACAGATTGATGGTCTTGCCATTCTTCAGAAGAGCTGCAAAACCTACATGGGTATGTTCCCCGCTACCTGCGACACCAATGATCGGTTTAGCACGGAAGGAAACATCCAAACCATTTCTTCTGAAAACTTCACGAACTACGATGCGGGCTTCCAGTTCATTATCAGCAGCCTGCAGCGGATTGGTAGAGAAGAGCCAGTCCAATTCCAACTGTTCGCACACGTCGAAAATATTTCCGTCATCGTCTACCTTCGGTTTGATACCCCCTACTTCTTTATGCCCCATTTCTACATGCATGCCGCGAGCATCCAGTTCTTCAATGGCCTGTTCCATAGCGGTACGAACATTACCACGCATTCTCTGCCAGTACTGTTCCTGCAATCTCTGGGAAATAGACAGATGCTGCACCGTTTCTTTTTCACTAGGAGTCTTGACCCAGAATTCCAATTCTGTACCAGTGGTAAACACAATATCCTGGATTTCAGAGAATGGGAAATTTTCCATTCCTTTGACCTGAGCGCCCACCAACAGCTTTCTCAGTCTGTCAGCCACATATTCACAAGACTGCTTCAGAATGGAACGGGAATCAATGAATTTTCCATTGTGAATCAGGAAACTTGGAATACGAAGGGTGCCAATAGGAAGACCAGTGGCTTCATCGATATTATCATCATTATAATCAACGTACCAGTTTACAGAGCTATCAGCTACCATATCCACTCTGGCATCGTTTAAGGTTGCAATATTCATGAATACGACAGAAGAACCATCGGTCTGTACCGCTTTCCCTGCAAAGAAATCTTCATAATCTTTCATAAAGATTTCGATCGGAATACGTTCATCTGTATCATTGCCTGCCAAGTCAATCCCTACCAGAGAAACGAAACGAATTTCTGGATGCTGTGCCAACAGGGAAAGTACCCCTTCTTTTCCATACTGACCAGCCGGGATGCAGTACAATAAGTTCTTGTTCATTTGAGTCCTCCTATAGACTTAATTTCACCATTTTTATAAAATCAGGGATTAGGGATTAGTGGCTAGGGATTAGGAAGTTTCTAACCCCTCATTCCTAACTACTAAACTCTCCCATATTCATGCCCTTGTATGTACCAATGGTACAACATAGAAACGCATTCATCAATTCCTATCTATTTTGAAATAGAAAAAGACCCACCCCTTGAGGAATGAGTCTTCATTGACTTGTCGTGTATTAACTTATGTAGAGATGATACAACAGAGATTTTATTTTGTCAAGAGCGAAATAAAATCAGTTTTTGAAAATGAGATGCAAGACTAGGTTATTATTTTACTGACTCCGTTAGATACAATAGAGTAGGATACGCCAGCATCAGGTTAAAAAGGGTATGAAAGGTTATTTCTAGCCGTTCCATATAACCTTTTATACCCCTTTTAACCTTTATGATGGTGGATTTTTACTATATGCTCTCAAACGAAGTCAGCAGAATAATAACCCTTAATCATTTTCCACGTTAAAACCCCTTATGGCGTATCACCATAAGGGGTTTTATTTCTCAGTCATGGGTAAGATTAGTACAAAATCCTACGATCATTCAGCTTTGCTTTAAGCTAAGAGCTTACGAACAATCTGATTAATCAGTTTGCCGTCTGCCTTACCTTTCAGCTTTGCCATGACAGCTTTCATCACAGAACCCATATTTCTCTGCCCAGGATCCATTGCATCCACGATTTCTTTCACTGCTGCTTCTACGGCTTCCGGTGCCATTTCTGCAGGCAGGTACTTTTCCAATACATCGATTTCAGCTTTGGTCTGTTTAACCAGGTCTTCTCTTCCAGAACCGTCAATTTCAGCGAGAGTTTCCTTTCTCTGTTTGACTTCTTTCCGGAGAACGGCAAGAACCTGATCATCATTGAAGTCCGCGTGTCCGTTGTCGATTTCAGCCTGTCTGATATGAGCACGAGCCATGCGGATCGTATTCAGAGCAAGCTTACCTTCTTCTTTTGCTTTCATGGCTGCTTTCATGTCAGCCATAAGCTGTTCTTTAATTGACAAAACCAATCACCTTACAACCTATTATTTAAACTTACGTTTTCTAGCGGCTTCAGATTTCAGTTTACGTCTAACGCTGGGCTTTTCATAATGTTCACGTTTTCTTACTTCAGAAAGAACCCCGGCTTTTTGGCAGGAACGTTTAAATCTGCGAAGAGCACTATCCAAAGATTCGCCCTTTTGAACTTTGATTTCAGACATCTATATCCCTCCCTCCCAATAAGACTGATGGGGTGCTATTGCACACTTATAAATTATAATTGACAAGGCCTTTTCTGTCAAGATACTAATGCAATTAAGAATGAGAAATTAGGAATTACGGTGGCGGCCCACAATTCATATAGGACCGCAAAGACGGAATAGGTTAGCCCTTCGGGCAGGTTATTATTTTCCATGCCCTATAACACTTATTATCAGAAAATAAAAAGCAAAAAGGTTATAATAGGTTATTAAAATACGAAATCGCATAACCTTTCATAACCTTTTGCTAAGCGGTGGGTTCTGAATGTTGGAATAATGAATATGGCAGAATAATAACCTTTATTCATATGCGGCGCTTTATAAGCTATGCGCCGCCACTTTCATTCCTAATTTATTACTTATCTTCCGGGAATGGTGGCCAGCCCATTTCTTTGCCACCGATGATATGGGCATGGAAATGGAATACAGACTGTCCTGCTTTTTCGCCGGTATTCATAATCAGACGGAAGCCATCTTCTTTGAGTCCTGCTTCCAAAGCAATTTTCTTTACTACCAGGAAGAAGTCTGCAAAGTTTTTGTTGTATTCTTCATCAAAAGCCAGGATATTATCTACATGTTTCTTCGGAATTACCAGAATATGAACTGGTGCACATGGTTCGATATCTTTAAAGGCAAACCAGTTATCATCTTCATAGACTTTGGTGCTCGGAATTTCGCCGGCAGCGATTTTACAAAAAATGCAATCTGACATAGTTGTTTCCTCCTCTTTGAATATAATTGAGTGATTAGTGACTGGTGACTGGTAGCTAGGGATAAGGGATCGAATAAGGTTATTATTCTGCCAGCTTCACTAGAGACAATAGCGTAGTACAGGCTAGCATCAAGGTTAAAAAGGTTATGAAGGGTTATGGTTATTCCCATAACCTTTTTATAACCCTTTTAACCTTAACACTAGCGTCCTCTTACCTTATGGCCTCATGCGGAATCAGCAGAATAATAACCTTATCACTAATCCGTCTCATCACTTGGATTCGACCCCTTCCATTCCCTCTTCCGTAATGGTATCAATCAAAACCGGATACATATGCCCCCGCTCGATGCCTTCAGATTTGATGGTAACCCGGATGTATTCATCGGTGAGACCTTCGTAGTAGCCATTTTTAATTTCCTCGGCCAGTACGTGCACCACTTGTCCCAAGAATTGAAAACGGTACGCTTTGGCAATATCTTTTTCCAGGGCCTGTACGCGATGGACTCTGTCCTTTTTCACTTCATTGGATACCTGGTTCGGATAGGTGGCCGCCGGAGTGCCGGTACGCTGGGAATAGGGAAATACGTGAATCCCAGAAAATTGAATTTCTTTCAATGTTTCCAATGTTTCCTGGAAATTCTCTTCTGTCTCTCCGGGGAATCCTACGATGAGGTCCGTGGTCAGTGCGAGGCCTGGGATTTTTTCCCGAAGTTCTGCGATCAGTTTCTTGTATTGAGGCAAACGATAGTGGCGGTTCATGCCCCGAAGCACGCTATCAGAACCAGATTGAATGGGCAGATGCAAATGGCGGCATACTTTCGGTTCGTTGTGAATGATTTGAATCAATTCTTCCGAAAGTTCTACCGATTCGATGGAGCCCAAACGGATGCGAAGCAGGTCTGGAATTTTGACCAGTTCTGCCACTAAGGTAGAAAGCGATGTCCCATCATGAAGATCTTTTCCGTAGTTCCCCAAATGAATCCCGGTCAGCACCACTTCGCGATATCCACGAGCCACCAGTTTTTTGATTTCTTCTACGGCGTCTTTCTGCAAGCGAGATTTCAAACGACCTCTGGCATAGGGAATGATACAGAAAGTGCAATAGTTGTCACAGCCTTCCTGGACTTTGATGAATGCACGGGTCTTGACCTCTCCTTCTGGGTCGACTTCCATATTTTCAAAATCCTTGACTTTCATGATATCCACCACTTCGTTGAGTGGCTTATCACTGTGTTTTGCTTCTTCTACATACTGCACGATCTGGGACCGGTTCTGATGCCCTACGATGACATCAACGTCTCCCATTTGTTCAAATACTTCCGGTGCCAACTGGGCGTAACAGCCCGCTACGGCAATGATAGCCTCCGGATGGGCCCGGCGAATACGGCGCACCATCTGCCGAGATTTTCTGTCTCCCACACTGGTGACAGAGCAGGTATTGATGACGTACACATCGGCGTCATCCCCTTCTGCCTGGCTATACCCATTTCTGATAAATAGGGTACGCATAGCATCACTATCATACTGATTGACCTTGCAGCCAAGAGTGATGAAGGATACTGTCTTTTTTTGTTGTAAATTATTCTTTTCCATAGTTTGTATTATAGCATAATAGAAAGCAGTTGGCAGTACATAGTTTATAGTTGGCAGGTAGCAGTTAACTGTCATCGACTATCGGTTATCGATTGAGTGCCTACCACGACCTTCCAACAGCAATCTGTTAACTGCCACACAAAAATACACAAATTGACGATATTATGATAGTATTTTGCTATTTTTTATCTATTTTCTTCATATCAGATGATATTATAATAAATTACCAAATAAAATTTTTATTCATCTATACGAAGAAAGGATATGTATAATGAAACTTCTCAGTTACCAAACATTATTTGCGGCCTGTCATTTCTGTTCTGATATCAACCAAAGTGCATTGGCTGCGGTACTCCCCTTCCTCATTGCTGCCCATCATTATGACTACACGACGGCGGCGATGCTTGTCATGGCTTCCAATATCATCGGTTCTTTGATTCAGCCATTGTTAGGCACATTGTCAGATAAACACAGCTGGCCTTGGATTATGCCATTGGGCCTTCTTTTAGCTGGCGGTGGTATGGCCTTGACCGGTGTTATTTCCAATTTCTATCTTCTATGCCTTGTCACCATGATCAGTGGCATCGGGGTTGCCATGTTTCATCCTCAATGCGCCCTATTGGTGAATCGTGTTTCCACCGATACCAATCGTGGTATTAGTCTTTCCGTATTTTCTTTCGGTGGAAATATGGGATTCACCTTTGGCCCGATCATCATTGGCAGTTCCATCCTCTGTTTTGGTCTCCCAGGTACTTTGGTATTTTTCATTCCAGAAATACTGATTGTCAGCATGTTGCTTTATCTTTACCCTACACTGAAAAGAATCAGTGCGAAACCGAAGCAGGCAAAAGCAAATGCAAAAGAAAAATCTGCGGCACCAGACCAGTGGAATTCCTTTTATAAATTGTCATTTGTGGTTATCGGCCGCTCCATTATTTTCTACGGTGTCAATACGTTCCTCGTGTTATACTTGATGCAGCATTTCTCTTTTTCCGAAGGGGCTAGTAATGTGATGCTTTCCCTGTACTATGGCATTGGCGCTATTTCTACTTTGCTTGGTGGGAAATTGGGAGACACCTATGGGTACCGCCAGATGGCACAGATTGCCTTTGCGCTTTTCTTCCCTGCGATTTTGCTCTTCGCATGTACTTCTGAAACATTCCTTGCCATCCCAGCTCTGCTTCTGATGGGATCTGCCATTTGCCTTTCTTACAGTCCTCTTGTTGTATTGGGGCAGCAATACCTCCCCAATCAAGTGGGACTGGCTTCAGGCATTACATTGGGATTGGCTGTCAGCATTGGTGGTATCACCGCCCCCTTATTGGGAAAAAGTGCTGACCTTTGGGGACTTTCTTCTACATTTCTCCTCATTTCCCTGCTGTCTCTCTTACCACTTGGCATGACATTCTTTTTAAGTAAGCCAGTCAAGAAGGATTAGGGATTTAAGGATATAGTAACTGCTCGTTAATTCCTATGGACTTGAATATCAAAATGTTACTGCACATATTCGGTAAATATCGGGCGTATGAATTGTCGAGCGCTCTCACTATTTGCTAATTACGAAAGGAGACATCTGATGGAAACGTATCTCAACTCTGTCAATTTGAAAGCAGATACAGACTTTCCTCTCATTGTGGCAGACGGTGACAGAAATCACATGTCCCCTCGTACGCCTGGATTTCATGTATTTCATCATCACGTAGACTTTCAATTTCTCTTGGTAGAAAAAGGCGACCTGTTGGTAAAAACGTTGGACAAAGAAGTATCTATCCATGAAGGCCAATGGATTTTTATCAACAGCGATGTGGTGCACCTGGTGCTTCATGGCCCTACCTGTCATAACAAAAGTTTCATTTTTCCAAAGGAAATGGTAAGTTTTTATGCAGGCAGCCCCTGCGAAGCACAAGTAGCTTCTTTTATTTCTTCTGCCCCTTCGATGTATGTATCTACCTCCCAACAATCTTGGTGTACCACCGTAAAAGAACTACTATCCACGCTGGCCCACATTTATGAAACAGAAAAAGATTCCCCCTATTACGCCTATCATCTGTTGACCAATCTCTCCTTTTTATGGTTCCAATTTTCATCCCACGTAGAATCTTCTCCTCAGGTCGTACAAACAGAAAACACCAGGCGAATGGAACTATTTCTTTCTCACATAGAAGCCCATTATGCGGAGCCCCTCACCTTAACAGATATCGCCAATAGTGCCAGTGTCAGTCCTTCGGAATGTCTTCGTTGCTTCAAAGCCCTGATGCACACCACGCCTCACCAATATCTCATCGAGTACCGGTTATCCCGAGCGGCCAAGCTTTTAAAAGAAACGGATCTACCTATTACAGATATTGCCTTTTCTGTAGGTTTCCACCAAATCAGTCACTTTGGTGCCTGGTTCAAAAAGAAATTGGGCATATCCCCCAGGGACTATCGAAAATCCACTCAAAGCAAACAATAAACAAGAAAGGGACGAGCGATGTATTTTACCTATGGAGAAACCGAACTTTCCTATCTTAAGAAAAAAGACAAACGTCTTTGCGAAATCATTGAACGCATTGGACATATCCATCACGAAGTAGATCCAGACTTATTTGCCTCTGTGGTCCACCACATCATCGGACAACAAATTTCAAACAAAGCGCAGGCAACCATTTGGCAGCGGATGCAGGATACACTAGGAGAAATCAAAGGGGAAACCATTTTGAACGCAGGTATTTCCAATCTGCAAAAACTAGGCATAAGCGCCCGAAAGGCGGAATACATCACTGATTTTGCACAAAAAGTCCACACCCATGCATTTGACCTGGAAATGGTGCAGCAGATGACCGATGAAGAGGCTATCCAAAAATTAAGTACTTTGAAAGGAATCGGTATCTGGACAGCAGAGATGATTCTGCTTTTCTGCATGCAACGACCTGATATTTTCAGCTACAATGACCTTGCTATCCACCGCGGGCTACGCATGGTGTACCATCACCGGCAGATTGATCGTAACCGTTTTGATAAATATCGCCGCCGTTTCCATCCCTATGGTAGCGTGGCAAGTTTGTACCTTTGGGCCGTAGCAGGCGGTGCTATACCGGAACTAAAAGATTATGCCCCTAAGAAAACCAACCGGAGAAACAGCCAATGAAAGATAAAATGACTTGGATACAACAGAACGCGCCTTGTTATCTGTACGAAAAAGATAGCATCATCGAAAATTGTCATGCCTTATTGGACGCTATACCGGACGTGCAATTCCTATATTCCATCAAGACAAACCCATTTGCGTCCCTACTAAAAACCATTGCCCTTCAGGGATTTGGCGCCGACGCAGCTTCCGCTAACGAAGTATGGCTGGCACAAAAAGCAGGTATTTCCAGTGATAAAATTTATTATTCGGCGCCGGGTAAAACCATGGCGGATATAGAAAAAATCTGGGGCCAATGTGCAATCATTGCCGATAGTCTTTCAGAACTTCAACGGTTGGAAAAGTGTGCAAAGCACAAAAATGAATCGGTCCAAGTGGGTGTACGAATTAACCCTAATTTTTCGATGACCGATTCCTTCCCTGTATCCAGTAAATTTGGTATTGACGAAAATCAGTTGATGACAACCAATCTGTGCTTCCCCCATTTGAAAATTACAGGCATCCATGTACATCTACGTTCGCAAATCTTAGATACAGATACGCTATGTCGCTACTATCATAACTGTTATAGCCTGGCCGAACGTATCAATCAGTTACCCGGAGTGGAAATCCAATGGATTAACTTCGGCAGCGGTATGGGAACTGTCTATGATGCCTCCAAAGAAAAACCACTGCCATTGCATACACTGAGACGCACCTGGCAAACACTGCAAGCAAAAAACAACAACAGTTTGCGAGCAAAATTCATTTTGGAAACAGGACGCTTTGTTGTTTGCCATGCAGGTACCTACTACACCAGAATTGTAGATCGTAAGATTTCCTGTGGAAAAACGTATCTTGTGGTGCAGAATGGGATGAATGGCTTCATCCGTCCTGCCATAGCAGAATTACTGCGCCAAAATCTAGGAACATTTCCCCCAAATGGACAAGAACCATTCTATACCACGGCTGCCCAATGCCAATTTCGTATCTTAGGGCGAGAGGAAAATGACGAAACCGTGGATATTGTAGGAAACCTGTGTACCGCATTGGATGTGATGGCCAAAGATATCACACTTCCTCACGCAGAAATCGGCGACATTCTCATGGTTTCCAATGCAGGAAGTTACGGTTGTACCTTGACGCCATTGCTATTTTCCAGTCAAGAACCGCCGAAAGAAATTTTATGGGAAAAGAAATAAACCTATGCACCATATCTACAGAAACTAGGGAAACACAAAATTCCATTTTCATAACCAAAAGAGGACAATGAAATGTGATTACACTTCATTGCCCTCTTTTTCATTTTTCCTAGGGAAACACTGATTTAATCGTTATTTGGAATTATTCTTGAATTTTTATTCAAAACGAGAAAAGGAAATCCGCGAATAGCGAGCTATTTAAGGATTTTCTTGACGATGCTTTGGATAGAAATTCATATAATTCCAAATTCTTTGATTAAATCAGCGTTTCCCTAGTCACTCTTTATAACCAACTGCTAACCATTCCAGACACGACAAAAACACGGATAGAAATCCGTGTGGAATTGCCAGGGAGAGGTC
>SAMEA104315425__coassemble_521_pt1 | contig 36734 bp, 38 predicted proteins | sample SAMEA104315425__metabat2_low_PE_033 | metagenome-assembled genome bin SAMEA104315425 (sample SAMEA104315425) | gut metagenome | biome: Monkey gut; feature: monkey-associated habitat; material: faeces | place: China | collected 2013
ATGAAATTCATTAAATTCTAATCTATTCGTTTACACAAAATATTTTACACTGTCCAAGAAAATAAGTGATAAAACATAAACGGTATGTATACTACATGCGGATATATGTAGTATACATACCGTTTGTGTTAAAAAATGGGGTATTGGGGCGCTATATCATTTGATGCGCCCCTTCCTTCATTCCTCATTTCTAATTCCTAATTGCACTTTTAGAATTTCACTCTCAGCAGTCTGACAGCGTAGAGGATGCAGAGGATGGTGACGCCGGTGTCAGCGAAGACCGCTACCCACATATTCGCATAGCCCAGGAGGCCCATGATCATGACGGCGATCTTGACGATGAGGGCGAAGGCTACGTTTTCCCAGGCGGTTTTGATGACTTTCTTTGCCACCCGGATGGCTTTGGAGATGGCGTCCACGTTGGAGTTGAGGAATACCACGTCAGCCGCTTCGATGGCTGCATCGGCACCGCTACCCATAGCAGCACCTACGTCGGCGCCGGCCAGTACTGGGGCGTCGTTGATGCCGTCGCCTACGAAGAGGACGGAGCCAATGTCTTTACGAACTTTTTTCATTTCAAACAGTTTATCTTCTGGCAGAAGTTCGGCGTGGATGTTGTCGATGCCTACCATATCGCCAATGGCTTGGGCGCTCTTTTTGTTGTCGCCGGTGAGCATGACCGGTGTGACGGACAGGGCTTTCAGGTCTTTGATGCCTTCAATGGTGTCTGATTTGATGGCATCGGAGATGGTGATGCGGCCCAGAAGGGTATTTCCTACGGCTACATACACGTCGGTGCCCACTTCTTTATAAGAGGGGAGGGTTGGCAGGGAAATACCTGCGGTTTTCAGGAGTTTTTCATTGCCGATGTATACTGCTTTGCCTTCCCAGGTGGCTTTCACACCGTGGCCGGCAATTTCCTGCATACCGGAGAGTTTCGGAAGAACCAGTTTTCTTTCATTGGCTTCGCTTACGATGGACTGGGCGATCGGGTGGGTGGAGTAGATTTCTCCAGCTGCTGCCAGGGCGAGGATTTTTTCTTCGCTTTCTTTGGCAGTCTTGGTGATGTGACGTACTTTGAATTTCCCTTCTGTCAGGGTGCCGGTTTTATCCAGCACAGCCGCTTTGGTGTTTGCCAGGGCTTCCATGACGGTACCGCCTTTGAAGAGGATCCCTTCTTTGGATGCGGCGCCAATGCCGGCGAAGAAGGAGAGCGGTACGGAAATAACCAGAGCGCAGGGGCAGGAGATAACCAGGAAGGTCAGGGCGGTGTAGATGCAGGAATCCCAGTCAGCACCGAAGAGGAGCGGTGGGAGAATCGCTACAGCGATAGCTACAAATACTACGATAGGGGTGTACACACGGGAGAAACGGGTGATGAATCGGTCGATTTTCGGCTTGCTGGCTACGGCATTTTCTACGGAGTCCAGGATACGGCTGACCATGGATTCGGCCAGTACTTTTTCTACCTGCATTTTCACCGTGCCGGTCATATTGACGCAGCCGGAGTCCACGGAGTCGCCGACGGAGACCAGAACCGGTTTCGGTTCGCCGGTCACCGCAGAGGTGTCCAGCTGGGTATTTCCTTCACAGAGAATACCATCGAGCGGGATACGGTCCCCAGGACGGATGAGAAGGATGTCGCCGATTTCTGCGTCTTCTGCAGGGATGGTTTCGATGGTGTCTCCTTTGACGCGCTGTACCACTTCAGGACGAAGGTCGACCGCGTCCATGATCTGGTCACGGCTTCTGTCGGCAGCCAGGTCCTGGAAATATTCCCCAATGCGGTAGAAGAGCATAACGCCTACCGCTTCCGGGTATTCGTGAATGGCGAAAGCGCCTACAGTAGCCACGGTCATGAGGAAGGTTTCGTCGAAGAATTCCCCGTGGGTGATGTTTTTCAGTGCGGTGTAAACGATAGGGCCGCCTAAGATGAAGTAGGAAATAAAGAAGAAAATATCCCCTACGTCAGAGAGTCCAGCAAAGAGGTTCATCGGGTTGTAATGCATGACCATGCCGATGGCAAAGAGAATGCCGCCGATGATGAGCTGGCTCTTTTCACTTTTCAGCTGGTCCAGGAAGGATGTTTCTTTCTTGGCCTGTGCTTTTTTCGCTGCTTTGGACGGACGTTTCTTTTTGACAATTTCCGTCGGGCTTTCTACTTCGTTGCATTTCCGGGTCAGTTCTGGAATGAGGCTGTCCGGGTCCTTAGCGGTGAGTTTCATGGTTTTTGTCGCAAAGGAAATAGAAGCGGAGAGAACGCCGGGCTGGCGGTTCACGACTTTTTCCAGTTTCACAGCGCAAGCGGCGCAGTCCAGGGTGGGAATTTCATAAATTTCGGTCTTGAAATCGCCCTTGTCCGATGGGGGAACGATGCCGACGTTTTCATCGACGCCGCGGCACACTTTCAGTACTTCTGGAATCAGTGTGTCCGGATTTCCTTTGGCAATGAGACGGAGTTCTTTCTTGGTGAAGCTGATGGAGGCAAAGAATACCGATGGCATTTCACGGATTTTGCCTTCCATTTTGGCAGCACATTCCATGCAGTCCAGGTGTTCCATGTGGTAGAGACCGCGGTTGTATTCCTTGCCCAGGAAATCGCAATGGCAGGAAGCCAGTTCTTTGCCGCAATAGTCGCAATCTTCTTCGTCTACGCAGCCGTGGCAGTGGCAATCTTTCTTGTGCCCGTCCTGGTGGTGAATACCGATGTCATGGAAATGCCCAAATGCGCGGCGTTCGTCGGCTTTGATTTCTTCATCGCTTTCCATGATGTCTTTTTCATTGTCTTTGTATTTCGCCATTTCCGGGTCGTTGGAATGGTCGTGCTGTTCTGGTTCGATGTCTTCATCGCAGCATCCGCAACCGCATCCGCCATGATCGTGACCGTGGTCATGTTCATGGTCGTGACCGCAACCACAGTGATCGTGTCCTTCGTGGTCATGGTCATGTCCGCAACCGCAAGAGCCGTGTTCATGGGAATGTCCTTCATGGTCATGGTCGTGTCCACAACCGCAGGAACCGTGTTCATGGGAGTGGCCTTCATGGTCGTGATCATGTCCACAACCGCAGGAGCCGTGTTCATGGGAATGGCCTTCGTGGTCGTGATCGTGTCCGCAACCACAACCTGTATGGTGGTGCTCCTCTTGCTCCTCGTCATGGGTATGGGAGTGTGCTTTTTCGTGATGGTGTTCCTGGTGGCAATGACCGCAACCGCAGTTATGTGCATGTGTTTCTTCGTGTTTCATAAGAATTCCTCCTTTTTATTTAGGGGTGACTCCTGACTGGTGATTGGTGACTGGGAAATATCAGAATTCCAGTCACCAGTCACGAGTCACTAGTCACCAAATGTACGTTATCCAAATTTTAGCATTTGTTAGGCTTACCGTAAATAGATGATAAGGAATTCTTTAGAAATTCAAGATTTGGAGATGAGAGAAAGAATTGAAAAATTCAAGTGACTCTTTGGTGATTGGTGACTAGTGACTGGAAAATAGTAGCTAGAGATTAGGGTTAGGCATGATAACAAGGGAATTGGAAGCTATCCGTTTGTGAAAAAAGTTAGGAGTGAGGAGTGGTGGCGGCGAGCACTCGAATTGCTCTTAAACCGATGGATTTCAAATAGCAAGATTCCTTTTTATATAGCTCGCCGAATGCTGCAAAATAATAGAGTCATATTTCATGTGAATTGCTTTATGTTAAATAATGGCTGGTTATTAATTCATATAGCCTGTGTTTATCGGAAAACATTGTATAAATTTTTGTATGAATAGTGCACAGGTTTATATGGCTTTTTGTAAATATCCGTGCACCAACATGAATAAAATTGGCATTCTCACTAGCGTGTTGCCCCTTGGAGAAGGGGCGGCGAAGCCGGGGATAGAGTGGCCCGAAGGGACACAATCAGCACTAGCGAATTATGGTTCATTGTTTCACAAACCAACAAAATGTTTTATACCGCTAGGAGTGTCTATCCCCCTTGTATTCCCCCTTCTCCAAGGGGGAACGCTACTTACCGTTTATCCAACAATTATTTTTTCTAAAAAGTGATTTAATGATCAGCCACTAAACATGATTCGCACATTATCATAAATATTTGCGGCGCTTTATAATTTGTGTGCGCCACCACCACTCCTCACTCCTAATTCCTCACTCCTAACTATTTGTCACAAACGGATAGATTCCCACTGTCTAACCCTGGGCTTAATCCCCAGTCAGCAGTTCCCAAAACCATGCATATGTGTTATACTAGGTGCAACTCAATGCATACAGTGCTTGGAGGAAGTTCGTTATAGTAGGATGGTTTTTGTAGGAAAGAATTTCCCAAGTATCTATATGTAAAATAAAAAATGGAAATGGAGGAAAAGTAGAATGGTAGGAAGTAAATGGAAGAAAATTTTGGCAGTCGGCCTTTGTGGTCTCATGGCAGCAGGTGTATTTGCTGGTTGCGGTGGTTCTGATGGGGGCAAGAGTGACGGAAAGATGAAGGTCGGTGTGGTACAGATTGTACAGCATCCGGCGCTGGATGATTCCAATAAGGGCTTCGTGGATGCTCTGAATGAACAGGGCATGAAGGACAAGGTCGAAATCGACCAGCAGAATGCCCAGGGGGATCAGTCCAATCTTCGGTCCATTGCAAACCGTTTCACTTCAGGCAATTACAACCTGATTTGTGCGATTTCCACCCCGGCTGCGCAGACCATGGCTAATGCGACGGACAAGATTCCGATTATTTGCACCGCCATCGCTGACTTTGAAAATGCAAAGCTCATGAAGTCCGAAAAGACACCGGACAGCAACGTGACCGGTACCCACGACAGAGGTCCACTGGAAAAACAGGTGGCACTGATTCGTGAAATCCAGCCAAATGCGAAGAAAGTGGGCATCATTTACAATTCCAGTGAAATCAATTCTGTCATCCAGGCAGAACGTCTGAAAAAGGCTTGCGAACCGCTGGGCATGGAAGTGGTGGAACTGACCGTCAACTCTGTCAATGATGTACAGCAGGTAGCAGAAGGCTTCTTGGGTGGCAAGGTGGATGCGATTTTCGTCCCCACTGACAACATCATTGCTTCGTCTATCCCGACCCTGATGTCTGTGGCAGACAAGGAAAAGATTCCGGTTTACGGCGCAGAAGTGGGTCACGTGAAATCCGGCGTTCTGGCTTCTGAATCGATTAGCTTCTATGATATCGGTCATAGAGCAGGGGAAATGGCTGCTGAAATCCTGAAAGGAAATAAGACCGTCAAAGACTTCCCTGTCGAAGGGGCTGACAAATCCAAGCTCTACATCAATAAGGCAGAAATGGAACGTCTGGGCATCCAGATTCCAAAGACCGTCCTCGATCGGGCTGAAATGCTTTAAAAGCAGTGAGAAGTTAGAAGTGAGAAGTTAGAAATGGGGGAATGGGCGCGAAAATGATGTAACGCCCATGAAATTTCTATATGTTCGTAGCTCGGGAAATGCTGACTGAATCGGCCTTTTCCGAACCATAAAAGTAACTTTTTCCTGCAAGGGGAGCGGGAGAGAGTTACTTTTGTGTTGTATAGGGGAAATAGTGGAAATACAGGTTTCTCAGGTGGCTTAGGTTATTCGAGGGGCTAGCCGTATCATCTCTATCAGGAGGTTCTGAAGGTTCTTAGGGTACTAAAGGTTCTAAGGGTTCTTACGTGTGCAGCTAGACTCTAGCGGTAGCACCACTGACGTGTGGCCCCTTGGAGAAGGGGCGGCAAAGCCGGGGATAGAGTGGCCCGAAGGGACACATTCATCACTAGCGGATGATGGTGCCTTGTTTCGCTATTGAACAAGGTATTTCATCGCCCTAGGAGCGTCTATCCCCCTTGTATTCCCCCTTCTCCAAGGGGGGACGGGATTTACCGCTGGATTTCTAGCGTTATCATCTCAATCGAGGAACCTGAGAAACTTGTAACATCAAGCGAATGCATCGCTACTAACACGAGAGAAGTAAACTTATTAAGGAGAAAGTAAATTGGCTTCAAAACTCAAACAGCTTTGGTGGCTCATGTTGATATTTGCCATATGCAATATCGCCATCGCCATCATGCTTTATCAGGAACCGGTAGAGAAAGAGGGAGCCACCGTGGGGTACATCGAGAAGAAAGATGTATACTCCATCGGCATTTTGGAAACCTCTGATTTACCTGAACAAAACAAAATGGTGTCCGGCGTCATGGCCGCTTTGGAGGCAGGGGGCTATGAGAAAGGGAAGAATATCAAAGTAGATCTGATTCAGGCTGCGGGGGATGAGAAGAAGCTGGAAGAAGGAGCCAAGAAACTGGTTCGAAATAAGAAAGATCTGATCATCGCCATCGGCAGCCAGTCCGCCAAGGCAGCCGCTAAGGTCACCAAAGGGACCCCCATTGTAGGCGTCGGGGTGCTCTATTTCCAGAAGGAAGAAGAACTCCTGAACCAGGGCAACCTGACTGGCATCAGCGATTATCCGCTGGTAGTGACCCAGATTCGCACGGCCCATCGGTTCATCCCCATGGATCCACTGGGTGTGATTTACAATCCGAAAGACCCCGGGGCTAGCGACCAGCTGCAAATCCTTCGGGCGGTGGCAGAGAAGAAGCACATTCAGCTCTTTGAAGTGGCGTACAATGACAAAGAAAAGCCGGAACCACAGTTCCAGAAATTGGTGGGCCACGTGCAGGCCGTCTATGTGCCGGAAGATGTGGAAATATTGAAACACTTTGACACATTGATGAAAGTCATGAATGAAGCGGCCATCCCGGTCATCGGGGAACAGTCTGAAATGGTACAGCGCGGGGCGGTCCTCTCTGTATCGCCGTCCTATTACCGCCTGGGCTTCTCTGGCGGCCGCATTGCTTGCCAGCTCCTGAAAGGGGACGTGCTGCCAAGTGATATCCAGGTGACACGGCAGAATGACCCGAACCTGGTATTGAATATGAAAGCCATTAACGCATTAAACATTCCTCTTCCCGGCGACCTGTGGCAGCGGGCTAGAAAGCTCTATCTCTATGATGGACAGCCGGCGAGACCGTAATTGAGTGCGTAATGCGTAGTGCGTAATGGTAGAAGGGGCGCACAAAATTTGGAAGTGCCCCAATACCCCATTTTTATAGGGATTAGGAGTCTGTAGCGGTATTTGCACTTGCGTTTACCCTCTTCCTTTGGAAGGGGCTTACAGTGAAGGATTGGCGTTAGTAAGAAAAAGGTTCTGAAGGTTCTAAAGGTACAAAGGGTTCTCATGCTTCTCGAATGAGCTGATAAGCAATCGCGTTATTATCTCATTCAGGGCCCTTTAGAACCTTAAGTACCCTTAGAACCTTCAGAACCCTTTTCCAAAAGTGCCACAGCGATTTTTAGCAACTAGCCGGCTAGCAGCCAGCAGCTAAGAGCTAGTAGCTAGTGACTGAGCAGGAAAACAACGTATTTCCTAGGGCCTAGATACTTATCCCTAAAACAAAAAAACAGAAAAGGAGAATAGTAGACATGGTAGATTTAGCATTTTCCACCGTGGCACAGGGACTGATGTGGTCCATCCTGGCCATCGGCGTATTTCTTTCCTTCCGCGTACTGGATGTACCGGATATGACTTGTGAAGGCAGTTTTCCCCTGGGGGGCGCCATTGCGGCTTCTCTCATTGCAGCGGGGCAGTCTCCGTGGCTGGCCATTGCGGCTGGTGCTTTCGGCGGACTTTTGGCTGGGGTGCTGACCGGGGTTCTGTACACGAAACTGAAGATTCCTGCTATTTTGGCGGGGATTCTCACCATGATTGCCCTGTATTCCATTAACCTGCACATCATGGGGAAAGCCAATATTTCCTTACTTCGTGTAGACACCATTTTCACCACCACCGCGTCTTTGCTCCACGTCAGCGCTTCTGTGGCAGCTTTCCTGGTACCGGCTGTGCTGATGCTGGTGATTCTTGGCTTTGTGTACTGGTTCTTCGGTACCGAACTGGGTATGTGCATCCGTGCTACCGGCTTTAACCCTCAGATGGTTCGCGCCCAGGGGGTCAATACAGACACCATGATCATCATGGGACTCTTTATTTCCAATGCTTTGATCGGCCTTTGCGGCGCTGTGGTGGCACAGAACAATGGTTTCGCTGATGTCGGCATGGGCATCGGCACCATCGTCATCGGCCTGGCTTCCGTCATCATCGGCGAAGTCATCCTCGGCGTAGACAGCTTCTCTGCTTCCCTGGCGGCTGTCATTTTGGGTTCCGTTATTTACCGCGTGGTCATCGCCATCGTGCTCTACCTGGGCATGCCACCGAACGATTTGAAATTGTTCACCGCCATCATCGTTATGCTCGCTCTGGCAGCACCGATGATTAAGGGCAAAGTCAATATCGGAAAGTGAGGGGACTAAGATGCTTAAAGTAACGAATATTTCTAAAACCTTTTTCAAAGGGACAACCAATGAAAAGAAAGCCCTGAACGGTCTCTCTCTCACATTGAACGACGGCGACTTCTGCACCGTCATCGGCGGCAACGGCGCCGGGAAGAGTACCCTTCTGAACTCCATCGCCGGGGCGTACATCCCCGACAGCGGCACCATTGAAATCAATGGCAACGACGTGACCCACGTGAGCGAATACAAACGGGCCAAGTACATCGGTCGCGTATTCCAGGACCCGCTGAAAGGCACCGCCGCTGGCATGCAGGTCGAAGAAAACCTGCTCCTGGCCTCCCGTAGAGGCGAAAGCCGTAGACTCCGCTGGGCCTTCTCCGCAGGGGACCATGAGAAATATAGAGACATGGTGGCCCGCCTGGACCTGGGTCTTGAAAATCGCCTGGGTACCCGCATCGGCCTCCTCTCCGGTGGCCAGCGCCAGGCCCTGACCCTTCTCATGGCTACCATGAAACGGCCAGACATTCTCCTCCTGGACGAACCGACCGCCGCCCTGGACCCGAAGACCGCGTCCAAAGTGCTGAAAATCACCGACGAGATTGTCACCGAACAGCACCTGACCACATTGATGATCACCCATAATATGCGGGACGCTTTGAAATACGGCAACCGCCTCATTATGATGAACAACGGTCAGATCATCGCCGACTATACACCGGAAGAAAAGAAAAACCTCACCATCGACGACCTTCTCAAGAAATTTGAAGAAACCGCTGGAACCATCAGCGATAGAGTCGCATTGGGGTAATGGGGATATAAAAGAGAGTCGCTTCGGCGGCTCTTTTTTGGTGCCATCGGAAGTAGTAATAGCGCCTTATCGCCCCCGACGGGGGGACTAAAAAAGGTGTAAACTAACTGACCGTGTAAAACTCCCGCTAACCTCCGATACTTCTATCAGAAAGGGACAGTTCTCCCAGGGAGCGGGGGCCCGCCGGATTCGATTTTTCTTTTTATATTATCCATGGAGGAAAGAGAAATCGAAAACGGCAGCTGACGCTAGATCAGGACATTTCCTTTCTGCTGCCGAAGCGGCCGCTGGCAGGTAACAATCAAATAGGCATGGCAAAACCTTCCAATTACAGGAGATTCTCTTGGACGACAAACCGTAGCACGAAGTTTAGCCGCATTGCGACATGAACCGTGAAATGTGCTGGTGCCAGATTCAAATGAAAATCCCGCAATTTCGATGATGTCGATATCATCGGAGTTGCGGGATTTTTTGCTTTGTTGAAAAAAGGCATAAAATTAATATTGGGCTACCACTAAACTACCACTAGGCTACCATTCTCATCTTGTTTTTCCTCTGGTGTCATGGTCATTTCAGAGCCATAGGGGAGACTGTTCACAGCGGCTAGTAGCTGAGGAAGGACCTTGTGTGTGTAAACGCCTTTTGTGATGTCTCGTTTGAAAGAGTGGCCTACAATTCGCTTTTGGATGGTATCATCTATGCCGTAGTTATCGCAGAGGGTGACGAAGGTGTGGCGGGCGTCGTGGGCTCTATGGTTTTCTATACCCAACTGAGTGAGCGATTTATAGATAAAATACATGTTAGCATGGCCGGACACGGTGCTGATGCCACGGTTTCTATCAGGCATGATGAGGTATTTGAAATTTCGAAAAATGGAGATTCTGTAGAAATATTCGACAAAGGGAATGATGCAATCCGCCAGGGGAATGGTGCGGTTGCGTCCGGCGGCAGTTTTCATACCGCCTATCATGTATTTCTCATCCAGGTGGACGTTATCCATTTCAATGGTGGCTAGTTCTGTCGGGCGAAGTCCGGTGTAGCACTGGATGAGGACGACTTTCACGATATCCAGGTCCGTGTGCTGCCACAGGGTACGCATTTCGGCGGTAGTAAATGGTTTGTGCAGAGTGGACGTCTCGATGGTGGCATATTTGACATACTTCGAGTAGTCTTTGGTTACCAGATCATTCGCCATGGCATAGTCGTAGATGATATGAAATACCGTGACAAATCGCTGCTGGGTACTACCTTTGAGGCCCGAGTCATCTACTACATTCTGCAGGTGCATGGCTTTGACTGCAGAGATGGGCATATCTTTCAGACTGGAAACATGGTTATTCCAGGTGCTGAGATAGTTGCGGTTGATTGGATTGCCCATTCGTTCCCGTTCTTTTTTCGCATGCTCCCAAATCTGCCCTACGGTGACATCTACGGATGGGATACCGGATTCACCACGGAGTCGGTAGGCATCCAGTGCATCCAGCGCATCACGTTTGGTTTCGTAACTTCCAATGAGTATGCGGTGGCGTTTACCGCCGTATTTCAATCCTAATGTGATGGTAGCAACCCATGGTTTCCGGCGGCGATCGCCGTCGGTTCTCTTGTACACGCTACCGGTGCCTTGTAATCTTCTGATAAATTTAGATCTAGGCATAATAAAAAGGCCTCGCTTTCTTCGAGACAACGGAGGCCAATTCTGCTATAATGATAGAGTAATTGGCCTATGAATGGGGATAATTACAAGCCGATACAGTATTGGTAGTACTGCCGGCACTGGCTATATCCATATTGGTAGTATGGATATAGCCTTTTAACATGCTTATTTAATACTTGCATTCATGAGATACCTTTATTTTCACCTATGGAAATAAAGGTATTTTTTCTTTGCTAAAACCGGCGGCGGGATTCGATGACACGGCCGATGATTTGGACGGGGAGATTCTGGACTTCTTCAGGGGTGTAGAGGTGGGGCGGATATACAGCAGCATTATAGCCAATTAAGGTGATACCAGCATCGGAGCGAACCACCTTTTTCACGGTGGCTTCGTTGCCGTTTACCAGGACGATGGCAATATCTCCATTATCGCAACAGCTTTGCTTTTTGACGATGACGACATCGCCTTCTGTCAGTACTGGTTCCATAGAAGCACCTTTAATTCTGAGGGCGAAGTATTCTCCATGGGCTGCCATTTCCGGGGTGATTTCTTCATATCCAATGATATCTTCTATGGCATCCAGCGGAATTCCTGCTACAACGGAGCCTAGCACAGGGATTTTAACTGGCATGCGAGGAGCTTTGGAGGTAGATTTCGTAAATCTCGGATCTATGTCTGCCTTACTTACCCCTAAAGCTTCTGCAATAGTCTGCACTTTGGCAGGAGAAGGAAGGGAGCGCTCAGCAAAATAGCCAGATAATGTCGATGCAGGGATTCCCGTTAGTTCAGATAATCTTCCCTGCGTAATGTTGGCACTATAGCGTTTGAGATTTTTAGCAATTTGACTTCTTAATTCTTTATCGAACTCTGATAGTTTATTCCTTGGCATTACAATCACCCCTTTGTTTAATACATCTATATATTAACGACTTTTTTCGTCAAAGTCAATAATAAAAACGATTTTTTGACGAAAAAAGTCGTTATAAAAACGATTTTTTATATTGACAAAACGAATAAAACCGTTTATCATATAATTATCAACGAATAAAGTCGTTGGATGGAGGTGATAAAGTGATTCAGATTAGTTTAGAAGCAGCTCGTGTAAATGCTGGATATAGCCAGCAGGAAGCCGGTAAATTATTTGGAGTTCATTATCAAACTATTGCAAAATGGGAAACTGATAACAGTACTATGCCATTCGATCAAATTGTTAAAATTCCGACTATCTACGGTGTCCCTTCTGATGTAATTTATTTTGGAAAGAAAAACGAGTTTATTCGTTTGTTGAAGGGCGGAAGATATGCAAAATAATTTGATTGGCGTAGAAAGGAGAGTACATAACATGAAACTGAAAGACGCATTGAACGTGATTTCCGATGGGACGAGAGTTAACATCGTGATAATTGATCCACAGACTACGGTTGCCGAAGGCTTCCTGGCACAGGTAGAAGATCGCCTGAATAGCGATGAATTCGGCGATGAAATTTTGAAGGCTAAAGTGAACCGCTTGTATGTGGCCCCAGAGAAAGTACTGAATCTCCGGTCTAAGAAATTGGAAGACGTAGCAGTTTTGGTTATTTTCATTGAAGACTAACCAAGAGGGGAGGTGGCGGTGATGAAATACATCCCAGTGGATGACAGGATTTCTACCACTACAGCCGCAATAGTTATCGGGAAAAGCGAAAGCTGGGTTCGCTGGGCACTGCAGGATCACCTGGTTCCCTTCGGGGAATCGGTACGTTGCAGACAGCGGAACGGGAAACTGAGTCATCGGTATTCCTACTACATCAACAAATACCGCCTGGCGGAATATGCCAGTCTCCCGGTAAAAGAAATCGAACGGGTCAATCGTGAGGTCAAAGCAGAACGGCGGAAAAAACGCCAACAGGCTCTCGCTAGAAAGGATGCATGAACCATGGACAGAGAACAAATCATCAAAGAAATTGGATTGCGAGCTGAAGCCGCCCGCAAGGCTTATGAAAAAGCCGAGAGATATGCGGGTCCATGTGAAACCTACTTCATGCGGGGTCAATGGATTGCCATGCAGAGTTTGCTGGAAGATATCAATGAAAGGAAGAACTGAAATGGTAGAAGAAATGATTCATGCCATCAACGCAAGAAGTGATGCGGAATATCAGGAATGGAAAAAGCAGGATGCCCTTTTGCGCCAGGCAGAAGTTGAACAGAACCGGTACAGAAAAAACTTCTGGAAAGAGTTGGCACTCGATGTAGTTATTGCCGTCAGCGCTTATATTTCGCTGGCTATGCTCTTTTGTATTTAGAAAGGAATGATACCGATGAATTTGAAAATCAGTGAATTGGATAAGCAGGATTTGAATGGGGCTATTGCTTATATGGCTCATCCATTTAACGGAAAGGAATCCAATATGTTTATTTCTTTGGTTATCGCCAGTGATATCCATAAACATATTCCAGGCATTGTTATTGTGAATCCTCTCACTAATTTTGCATACATGCCTTATGACCACAATGACTATCGTACGGGCATCGATACCTGTCTCGCCCTGTTGAATCGCTGTGATGTGCTGATTCTGACCGGAAACTGGAAAGATAGCAGGGGCTGTATGGCAGAATACGGATTTGCTAAGTCTAGGGAAATTCCCATTTATGAATTGTCCAGTCAGGGAGTTCTGACTTTTATCTCAGAAGGAGCTGAGAGTGATGACGCTGATTAAGCAGATTTACAATCTTCTGGCCGTTAATCCATGCGCTACCAATAAGGAACTGGCAGAAGCATGTGGCTGTAGTGAGGATATGTGCAAAACCTATAAGGGCCGCCTGAAAAGAGGGGGCTATATCAGTTATGGCACGGAAAACGATGAGAAGGGCAAGGTTACTATTCTAAAGGATTACCGGAAAGGGGCCACAGATGAACGGATTGATTTCCGTCGTGACTGCTACATGGAATTGGTATCAGCGTATCTGGATGATTTCCATCGGACTAGTGACAGGGAAGCGCGTATTCAGTTGGGACGGGAAATTCGCCTGATGCTGGATAAAATGTAACGCCTACCATTGAGAGGAGGTGAGTGGCATGGGATATGTCGAAAAGCAGGCAAATGAAAAAAGCTATTCTCCTGCTGGCACAGGGGAATAGCTCCTCACAAAAATCACACACTTATATTTTATCAAAAAATTTAGGAGGATGCAAAATGATTGAATTGAAATTTACAGGAACCGCTATGGAAGTTATGAATGATCTGAAGGTACTGGTTTATAAAGGTGATGCGGATGCCCCGAAAGCTACTGTCGAAGAAGCCAAAGTGGAAGCACCTAAACCGGCGGATGAAAAGGCTACCAAGGTATCCCGCCGCCGTAAGAAACCGGTAGAAGAAAAGACACCGACTGAAGATGCGCCTAGTCTGTTCCAGCAGGAAGAAAAGCCTTCTGCACCAAAACAGGAAGAAGTAAAGCCAGCCGATGAACCGAAGGTTGAAGAACCAAAACCAGTAGAACCTAAAAAGGAAGAACCGAAACCGGTAGAACCTAAAAAGGAAGAACCGAAACCGGTAGAACCTAAGAAAGAGGAACCTAAGCAGGATACAGCTCCTCAGGTGATTTCTGAAGAAGAAAAGACGAAGCTGCGTACTCTCTGCGCCGAATTCTGCCATAAGGACCCGGGCGGTAAGGAAAAGATCAAACAGTTCCTTCGTGTTAATAACCTGTCCCGTGTCACCGATATGCCAGTTTCCAAGCTGGAAGAATTCAAGGCGATGGTTCAGATATGAGAGCCCATGCCTTGCTGAGTGCCTCTGCCAGTCATCGCTGGCTGGCATGCCCTCCCTCTGCTAAGCTGGAGGCTACTTTCCCGGAATCACACAGCGTATACGCCGATGAAGGCACGAGGGCTCATGCTCTTGCTGAAGATACGCTTCGTAGGTTTCTCTATAATGGGAATTCTGAGGTTCGCTCCGATGATGCGGAAATGCAGGAATCTATCCAGTACTATGTGGATGCGTGCATCGAAAAGATTAATGCCGCCAGAAAGGCATCTAGGGATGCGCTGGCGTTGGTAGAACATCGGCTTGATTTCTCTGCTTATGTGCCCCAGGGCTTCGGTACGGGGGATATGATTATCATTTCTGATGATGGGCTGGAAATCGTGGATTTGAAATATGGTAAGGGCGTCAGGGTGGACGCCGATCACAATTCTCAGATGATGCTATATGCCCTCGGTGCTCTGGAGGAATATGGCTATCTGTATGACTGTGCCCATGTCCGTATGACTATTATTCAACCACGGATTGACAATATTTCCTCGTTCACCATTTCTGACACGGAGCTTCTAGCCTGGGGCGACAAGGTCAGAGAGATTGCTAAAGTCGCCTATGTGGGCGGTGGAAGTTTCCAGGCGGGGGATCATTGCCGATTCTGCAAAGCCAAAAATACATGTCGCGCCTATCGTGGCTATATGATGGCGGTGGTGGGGGATGATTTCATTCCGGGCCCGCAGCTGACGGATTATGAGATTTCTGAAATCCTGGAACGGTCTAAGCAAATCAAGAATTGGCTGGACGGTATCGAGGTATTCGCCCTGAGTCAGGCTTTGGAAGGAAAGCAATGGCCAGGAATGAAGCTGGTGGCTGGTAGAAGCACACGAAAGCTGATTGATGAGAAAGTAGCCGCTGAAACATTGTCCCGTAATGGTTATGGGGATGAGATTTATAAACCAGTGGCGTTAAAGTCCATTACTGATTTAGAGAAGATTTGTGGGAAAAAGCGATTTGCTGAATTGATGGCTAGTAACTTGGAGAAGCCGGCCGGGAAACCGACTCTGGTTGCAGAATCAGACCGGCGGCCCGCTTTGCAGGTTCATTCCGTGAATGATGATTTCGATGATTCCCTTCTGTAGGAGGTCCAAATGAATAATAGATTTACTAAAAATGATATGGTGTCCTATCTGAGAAATACTGGTTGATTCAAAGCAAAGGATGCCAATAAGGCTGTGGATGCGGTTTTCCAGTATATCACTCATTCTCTGGAATTCGGGGATTCTGTAGTAATCAAGGGCTTTGGCACTTTCAAAGTCACTTATATCGCCGATAAGGAAATCTTCGGCGGTCAGAAAGTACCGGCTCATTACGCTCCGAAGTTTATCGCCGGTCAGAATCTGAAAAAAGCTGTTATTGATATGAAAGAAGGAAAATAAGATGAAGAATATTAAATTTGTTACAGGTCTCGTACGTTTGAGTTATGCCAATGTGTGGGAAGCACAGGCTCCTATGAATAATCCCAACGGCCCTAAAAAATTCAGTGCCGCTCTGCTGATTTCTAAAAGTGATACTAAGACTATGGACCGTCTGAAAGCAGCCATCAAAACACTTCTGAATGACGCTGAAGTACAAGACATCCTTAAAAAGCGCCTCAAGGAAGAGGACCTTCCTATCCGTGATGGAGATGAAAAGGAAGAAGATACTACAGGTGCTTATAAAGGTCATTGGTATGTGAACGCCAAAGCCAATGAAGACCGCCCTCCGGTCATTCTGGATAGAAGCGGAAATGAAATTATGGATCGTGGGGAAGTCTATAGTGGATGCTATTGCCAGGCGGTCATCGGCTTGTATCCCTACAATAAAGGCGGAAATCGTGGCATCGGCGTAGGGCTGAATGGTCTCAAGAAAATCAAAGACGGGGATCACCTGGGTGGCGGTTCCGTATCGTCCTCCGATTTCTCCGATGACCTGATCGATGATAAAGACCTGGATGGCGTAGACGATATTTTTGGTTGATGTATAGAGGTGAGTGCCATGCATACTCTGGCGATTGATATCGAAACATACAGCAGCAATGATATCCGTTATGGTGTCTACAAATATGTGGATGCTCCGGATTTTGAAATCATGCTGTTTGGCTATGCTTTCGATGATGAACCGGTAGAAGTGGTAGACCTCACGAGAGAAGAAGTGCCTGACCGTGTTATTCAGGCACTTTTCAATCTCTCGATTACGAAAACCGCATTCAATGCCAACTTTGAAATGACATGTCTTAGAAAGTTATACCCCACTATGCCATTTGGTTGCTGGGAGTGTACCAGTATCTTATCGCTTTACAATTCTCTGCCTACGGGGCTGGCCAATGTGGCTAAGATTCTAAAACTGGCGGATGACAAGCAAAAGGATACCAGGGGCAAAGCTCTCATCAACTATTTCTCTAAACCATGCAAGCCTACCAAGGCCAATGGTATGAGAACTAGGAACCTGCCATCGGATGCACCGGATAAGTGGAACACTTACATCGAATATAACCGGCAGGATGTGGTGGTAGAGCGGGCGATTCGTCAGAAGCTGATTCGACTTCGGCCAACTGAGAAGGAACATCGCTATTGGCTGATGGATCAACAAATCAATGCCAATGGGGCGATGGTCAACCATGATCTAGTCAACAACGCCATTAGATTGAATCAAGAGTACAGCGAGGAGTTAAAGAAGCGAGCGTCTCAAATTACCGGGCTATCCAATCCTAATAGTGTAGCCCAGCTAAAGAAATGGACAGAAGAGCGATTGCGCATTCCTATCACCAGTTTGGACAAGAAAGCCATTGCTGACTTACTCACTCGCGATATTCCGGATGATGTTCGTGAAATGCTTCGGGTGAGGCAGTTGCTAGGTAAGACATCGATCAAGAAGTATCAGGCTATGCAGAATGCTATGACCTCTGATGGGCGTGTCCATGGGATGTTCCAATTCTATGGCGCTATGCGCACAGGTCGATGGGCGGGGCGTATCGTACAGCTTCATAATCTTCCCAGAAACAACATGGAAAGTGAAGAACTGGACGCTGCCAGAAATGCCGTCATCGATGGGGATTTGGATACGATTCGCATGATTTGGGATAACGTGCCTGATATGTTGTCTCAGCTGGTTCGTACGGCTATCACGGCCGCTCCTGGGCATCGGTTTATTGTAGCTGACTATTCTGCTATCGAGGCGAGAGTTATTGCATGGTTGGCCGATGAGAAGTGGCGTAGAGATGTATTTGCCAATAATGGCGATATCTATTGTGCTTCAGCATCGGCTATGTTTGGCGTTCCCGTGGTAAAGCACGGAGTCAATGGGCATCTCAGGCAGAAAGGAAAGATTGCAGAGCTGGCTCTAGGCTATGGCGGCGGTATCGGTGCTTTGAAGGCTATGGGGGCCGATAAGATGGGGCTGAGTGATGAAGAATTGGATGACATTGTGACGAAGTGGCGAAAAGCATCGCCACATATCATCCAGTTATGGTGGGATGTGGACGGCGCTGCTAAGAAGGCTATCAAGAATCCGGGGGTTAAATTCCGGGCTGTCCATAATCGTATCTATTTCGTGGTCCATCATGGTGCTATGTTCATCGAGCTTCCATCAGGCCGGCATCTGGTCTATATTCATCCGGAAATCGGGGAAAATCGATTTGGCGGTGAATCTATCCTGTACAACGGCATGGAACAAACCACTCGCAAATGGGGCCGGTTAGAAACGTACGGCGGGAAGCTGACAGAAAACATTGTGCAGGCTGTGGCGCGGGATTGCCTGGCGGCGGCTATGTACCGGTTGACCGAGGCGGGATATAAAATCCTGATGCACGTACACGATGAGGTTATTTCTGAAATGCCTATTGGAAAAGGCGGATTGGATGATGCTATCCGCATTATGACACAGAATGAATCATGGGAGGACGGGCTCATCAAGAATGCTGATGGGTTCGAAAGTCCCTATTATATGAAGGATTAAGAAATGGACTATCAAGAGTTTTTAGAGAGTAAGCGCATTATTACCCTTGCTCATGGAATGGATATTTCCGCTGATCAAATACAAAGGGATACACCATGCCTCTTTGATTACCAGCGGGATATCGTTCGATGGGCTCTTGCTAAGGGGCGAAGCGCTATCTTTGCCGGGACCGGCATGGGAAAGACCAGAATGCAGCTAGCGTGGTCCAGGTATATCGGGAATGTTCTGATATTGGCACCATTGGCTGTGGCAGAGCAAACGGTAGAAGAAGGTAAGACAATCGGGCTCTCTGTCAATCTGTGCAGTACGGCGTCGGATGTCAGACCGGGTATCAATATCACCAACTACGAAAAGATGGATAAATTCGATATGTCCGTCTTTGACGGCATTGTATTGGATGAATCCTCTATTTTGAAATCGCAAACCGGAAAAGTACGAACGGAGCTGATACGTCGATGCGAGTGTATCCCCTATCGGTTATGCTGCACCGCAACGCCATCCCCTAACGATTACATGGAACTGGGGAATCATTCCGAATTCCTGGGGGTTATGAAGTCAAAGGAAATGCTGGCCACGTTCTTTGTGCATGATGGAGGAGAGACATCCAAATGGCGACTCAAGAAACATGCCTTGATGGATTTCTGGGATTGGGTGGCTTCCTGGGCGGTTATGCTCACGAATCCCTCTGATTTGGGATATGACGGTACGCAATTCATTCTTCCGCCATTATCCATCCAGCAGATTACGGTCCAGCAGTATGACGAAATTGGAATTCCTATTGATACGGTGGCTAAAACTTTGACGGAAAGGCATAATGCCCGCCGTGATAGTATGGATTCTCGTGTGGATGCCTGTGTAGAGCTTCTGAAGGATTCCAATGAATCTTGGCTCATCTGGTGTAACCTCAATGCTGAAAGTGACAAGCTGCATAAAAAGATCCCCGATTCGGTAGAAGTTAAGGGGAGCGATAAACCGGAATACAAGGCCCAGATGATGCGTGATTTCACTGATGGAAAAGTACGAATTCTCATCAGCAAGCCATCCATTTGTGGATTTGGGATGAATTGGCAGCACTGCCATAACATGGCATTCGTTGGGCTATCTGATTCGTTTGAACAATACTATCAGGCTGTTCGGAGATGTTATCGCTTTGGGCAATTGCATCCAGTAAACGTGTATTTCATTGTGGCAAATACCGAGGGCGCTGTAGTAGCTAATATCAAGCGAAAAGAATCGGATTTTGACGCTATGCTTCATCATATGATTGCCGCCACACAGGATATCACTGCCAATAATATCCGGCGGGTAGAAAGGCAGCAGGAACGATATAATCCTAAAATGCCTATGATATTGCCACTGTGGCTGAAAGGAGAAGTATCTTGAACGTTTTAAACCAGGCTATTCAGAATTATTACGGAATGTATCATGGTGATTGCTGCGAAGTTATCAAAGGGCTGCCCGATGCATCCGTTGACTATAGTATTTTTTCTCCTCCATTCTCGTCCTTGTATGTGTATAGCAACTATTTGGAGGATATGGGAAATAGCCGAAGCGACTCCGAATTTGATACGCATTTTGATTTCCTTATCGGCGAGCTTTTCCGGGTAATGAAACCGGGGAGAGATATTTCTATCCACTGTATGGATATCCCGGCCATGAAAGAAAGAGACGGGTATATTGGATTGAAGGATTTTCCTGGAGACATCATTCGAATGTTCCAGAAGCACGGATTTATTTATCATAGCCGTGTGGTTATCTGGAAGGACCCTTTAATCGAGGCTACACGTACAAAAGCCCTTGGACTTATGCATAAACAGCTTTGTAAAGATTCCTCGCTTTGCCGTCAGGGGCTGCCAGATTATCTGGTGACTCTTAGGAAGCCGGGAGATAATCAGGTACGGATTTCTCATCCGGATGGGCTGTGTGATTATTATGGCTCTAATCCTCCGGACGCCCCTATGAAGAAACCAGAACTGACCGATAGCCGTAAGCACAAGAATATGGCTATGTCAAAAGTTGACCCGGTTTACTCGCATCATGTATGGAGAAAATATGCGTCCCCCGTTTGGGATGATATCCGTCAGACTAATACGCTGAATCGTGCGGCTGCCAGAGATAAGGAAGATGAAAGACATATCGCGCCGCTTCAGCTTGATGTGATTGCTAGAGGGCTGGAACTTTGGAGCAATCCAGGAGATATTGTACTTTCCCCCTTTGGCGGAATTGGTTCAGAAGGATATCAGTCCATTCTGATGGGACGTAAGTATATCGGTATTGAATTGAAAGATTCTTATTATGCGCAGGCGGTCAAGAATTTGGATACCGCGGTATCGATGATTACCGCTGTGGATGATCTATTTTAGGAGGGCAAAATGATTACATTGGATAACTGCAAAATGCAAAAAAGCTATGCAGACTCTATGCTTGAAATCTTGGAAAAGTGGCGTACTGATGATTCTATCGAAAAAACGGAATCCGATTATCAGGTGGCTAATGCGCTGTTTAACCAGCTTTCTAATCTGTCTAAAGGAATGGCTCTGATTGAGAAAATTCTTAGCGGCGATGCTAAAGAAAAGCCGGTTAAAAAAGCAAAGAAAGAAGAACCGAAAATCGAATCTACATCGGATGATTTGGATGATCTTTTTTAGGAGATGTTGTTATGCGAGTGGTAACGGAATTCGCTATCGAAAAGCTATTTGATGTTATTCGCTGCTTCGCCAAGGATGGTATGCCGCTGGTGGAAATCCCTTTGGAACATCAGCCGGCATCCGTTTATCATGCGGCGTGTCGTCACAGCTTTTATAGCGTTTGGAAAACACGAGTACTCCCAAATGGCATCACGTCTTATGGCGGTAATTCCTTCTATTGCCCCCATTGTGGGCAAATATTCCACGCGGGCAATGATACTATGGGAATTCACAATGTGTCTATTCGTGACGCCAATTATCACAGGCCCATTCCTTTTTCTATTCGATTGCAAGTCGTCGAGTACCAGCACTATCTGGATATTCGCGTTCATGCGTTATGCGTCAAGATCGATGAACCTATGATACTCTTTGAACCGTGTACCGTAAAAGAACGTATTCGATTCAATTTCCTAAATAGGAAGGTTACGATGAAAAAGGATGGCATCGAAACAGAAATATTCCCATTTCGAATTCTCATCGATGGGCATATGCAAGGATTCCAGATCCCCGACTCTGTGCTGTCCTATTTCACTCCAGATTGCAATGTTTGGGGCGAAACCAGGAAAAAATTGGACAATGCGATACTAAAAATGGAATCCTGCTTCCAAGAAAAATTGGAAAGTCACTTCTATGGACATCACCTGCATTCGGTTCATGTTCCTACAAATGCCCAGTCGGGGGCCGGTATGCTAAGAAAGCCAATCTGTAATCTGGCATGGCGCTTATGGGTGCCCGATGCCCCCAATCTCAAGAAAGACGACTATACGCAAGTACTGGGGGATACAGATGGAATGCCATTACTCACTGCATCAGAAGAAGTTGCTAAGAGAAAAGCGGGATATCTGGATATGGTTCATGCCTATATGGGGGTACCTTCATGGAAATTACTCAATCCTATTATTATGCGCTCGAGTGTACGGAGCATTATACACTTAGCTCCGTGGATTCGGATTTTCAATGTTCCTGAGTATGCCGCCGAATTCCTATCTTTTTGGAATAAAATGTCACCCCATGACCAGGGGGCTCTGAACGGTGCGAAGTTATTTATTTTCGGAATGGCACGAAAAAGGGGCCAGAAGTTCACTTTGTCCATGCTATTCCATTCAAAGGATATGCAGGAAATGGCTGATTGCCTCCGGATGTATCGATACTTGAATGCCGATAATAAGGCGGCGTTTTGGAAGATGAAACTACGGGCTAGGAATGTGCATGATGCGTTATCTAGCATCGTGTGGAAGCAGAGAAATGCCAATGTGGTATTTCCTTATCAGGATGGACAAAAAAGGCTTTCTGCTTCCATTGGTGACTATCAGTTTATGCTCCCTAAAGACTCTCACACGCTTGCTGGCTGGGGGCATGTATTCCGTAATTGCGTGGCATCCTACCGGGATCGCGTGCTTAATGGGGCTCGTACTATTGTGGCTTGCTTCTGTGATGACCATCCTAAGGTGTGTATCGAAGTGGACTGTATGAAAATTGTCCAAGCCAAAATGCCGGATAATGTACCTGTACGGGTCAATGCCTTAATCAACCACCTAGTTATTACTTATGCAAATCTGACAGGGTTGCTCATTGATACGCCTGATATAATTGCCAGTTTGGACGAAGAAATGGAGGTGAAAGCAATTTGAAAAATGATATATCTTTTACCCTAGCAACGGCACCTCATAGGTATTCAAAATCATGGAAGCATGCGGAAACCACATGGGCTCATTTGCTGAATCGTCTGTCCAAAACTACAAGAACTGGTGAAACGGTAGCTGAATATAAGAAATTTTCCAAGAAGGAGAAGGACCTTAGGAAGGATGTTGGCGGCTTTGTCTGTGGGCGGCTAAAGGATGGAAAGCGTCTAAAACAAAATGTCATGTACCGGCAGGTTGTAACGTTAGACGCCGATACCCCAGGGAGCGATTTCCTTAATGACGTAGATGTAGCACTGGGTGAATACACATATGCAATATACTCCACGCACAGTCATACGCCTGAGCGCCCTCGTCTTCGAATACTGATCCCTCTTTCGGATAAAGTAGGACCGGGGGAATATCAGGCCATCGCACGCAGACTGGCCAATGATATTGATATCGATGCCATGGACTGCACTACCTACGAGCCCGAGCGATTGATGTATTGGCCCAGTACGCCGATAGATGGCGATTATGTGTTTGAAAGCAACGATGGGGATATTCTGAATCCCGCGGATGTTTTAAAAACGTATGATGACTGGCGAGATACATCTACATGGCCCACCAGTAAAAAGGAAGCGGCCATCATTCTTAGTGCAGCTAAGAAGCAGGGGGACCCTTTAGAGAAGGACGGATTTATCGGTGCTTTCTGCCGTGCCTATACGATTCATGATGCTATCAAGACATTTCTGGCCGATGTTTATACACCGTGCGATACAGAAAACAGATACACCTTTATTCATGGTAGCACCAGCGCCGGGCTCGTTGTCTATGATGATAAATTCGCCTATTCCCATCACAGCACGGACCCGGCAAGCATGAAATTGTGTAACGCTTTTGATTTAGTACGAATTCATCGATTTGGCGATTTGGATTCCGACATAAATGCCGATACGCCGGGAAATAAGAAGCCTTCATTCTTAGCCATGATTAAATTCGTAGGCAAGGATAAAGCGACTATCCAGGAATTGGGGAAATCTCAAAAAGCCGAAATCGTTCAAGAATTCAATTCTGCCGGTGTCGACGTGGATACATCTGATATGGATTGGATGGATAAACTGGAGAGAAGCAGCAACAAAGATGCCAGTATCCTTCCTACAGCGGCGAATTTCATCATCATTCTAGAAAACGATCCCTTAATAGCAGGCCATTTCGGACTGGATACCTTTGCTCATCGACTAATGATCACTGGGAATCTTCCATGGCGTCAGCTTGATTCTAATCCTACATGGCAAGATGCAGATGACGCGTGCCTTAGAAACTATCTCAGCAATACCTATCAGATTACGGGGCGACAAACTATCGATGACGCACTAACACAGGTCATGATAAAAAATCAGTTTCATCCCGTACGTGACTATCTGAATCACCTGTCATGGGATGGGGAGCCTCGTGCGGCGTCCATATTGGTGGACTGGCTGGGGGCGGAGAATTCTAAATACGTGCTTACCGTGACTATGACGCTGCTAAAAGCAGCGGTGGCGCGTGTGATGATACCCGGCGTAAAGTTTGACCCTTGCCTAGTATTATCAGGGCCGCAGGGAATCGGTAAGAGTACCGTACTCCGGATGCTGGGATGCAGTTGGTTCAACGATTCCATTGTCAGCTTCCAGGGAAAAGATGCCATGGAGCAATTACAGGGTTCATGGATTATCGAACTCTCTGAAATGCAGGCTACCAATAAATCCGAAAACGATCAAATCAAAGCCTATATCAGTAGGCAATCTGACCGATTCAGGGCTCCCTATGGCCGCCGTACAGAAGATTATCCTCGACAGTGCGTATTTACCGCAACAACCAATGACTTCATATTTCTAAAGGATCGTACCGGCGGCCGCCGTTTCTGGCCTGTGTTCTGCAAAGGGCATGGCGCTAAATCTCTTGATGAACTGACATGCCAATATATCGACCAGGTATGGGCGGAGGTATATCAGTCGTGGAAGCATGACGGCAATCTTCTTTTGCCAGCTGATGTGGCTAAGACAGCCATAGAACTTCAGCAGGAGCATACAGAAGGGAATGAGAAAGTGGGGCTCATCATTGATTATCTGGATAAGCGACTGCCAGCGGAGTGGAATTCCATGGATATATTTGAACGGAAGGAATATTTGGACAGCTATGATGATAGTGAAGAACATGATGGATTCCTACGGGATAAGGTGTGCTCACTGGAGATATGGTGCGAGGCACTAGGTGGAACTAAAGCGACGTTCAAAAATGCAAATGCTAGAGAGATCAATGCTATTATGCAAAACATGCCTGGGTGGAAACCTGCAAATGGTATACGTAAATTTGGAAATTTATACGGCCGTCAGAGGTGCTTCAACCGGGTAGGGGTAAACATTGTTGACAATAGTTGACAATTGAAAATAGAAATAATGTTCTGCATAGGGGTAAACGAAAAATAGAATGTTTACCCCTTTGTTTAACAGATTGTTTACCCCAAAATCGCCATTTTTATTCGATTATATCTATATATTCTTATAGGGGTAAACAAAAAGATACAATTATTCTATAGAGATATTGGAAATAGGGAGTTAGAGAGTATAAATGAGAATATATTATCAAATAACTCTCTAATCCCAATATACTTAATAGAGATACGATTTTCTGTTGCTTTGTTTACCCCCCTGGAAAGGGTGAATGTATATACATGCAAAACGTCAGAGAAAGGCACATAGAAGAATTGCTGTGCAGGGAAGTCCAGAACATAGGAGGCGTGGCGTTCAAGTTTGTATCTCCAGGAATCATAGGTGTACCTGATAGGCTGGTTCTGATACCCGGTGGAATAGTCAGTTTCGTAGAGCTGAAAGCACCGGGAAAGAAACCGAGGAGCATCCAAAGAGTTGTTATGCGTCGGTTGTATCATATGGGGGCGCGTGTAGTGACTATCGACAATGTGATGACAGTCATGAGATTTGTTGATTTGATTAGGAGGAGACCATGGAATTTCATCCGCACGAGTATCAGAAAATCGTGATGCGCCACATCGAATCTCATGCTGGAAGCGGTGTATTTCTGGGAATGGGACTGGGAAAAACATCCATTGTACTCGCCGTTATCATGCGTGAAATGTATGACGAGTTTCGCGTCAATAAGGTGCTTATCGTAGCACCCAAAAGGGTGGCAGAGTCTACGTGGCAGGATGAGGCGGCGAAGTGGGATTGCTTTCAAGGATTGACGTTCTCAGCTGTTTTAGGAAACAGGAAGAATCGTATCGCCGCATTGAGTCGACAGGCGGATATTTATGTTACTAACAGAGAAAACGTGAAATGGCTCATGGAGTATCTGGGCTGGAAGCCCGATTTCGATATGCTGATTTTAGATGAGAGTACATCATTCAAGGATGCATCTACTATGAGATGGAAGGCATTAAGGAAAGTCAGGTCCATGTTTAAACAGATTGTACTTCTGACAGGAACTCCCCGGCCAAATAGCCTAATGGATTTATGGGCGCAGTTATATCTGATTGATGGTGGCGTCCGTCTAGGAAGAACTTTGACAGAGTACAGGAACAATTACTTTTTGCCTGATAAAAGAAATGGGATGACTGTATTCAGCTATAAAATACGCGACGACAGGGCAGAGCGAGAAATTTATAAGCGGATATCGGATGTGTGCATCAGCTTGAAGGCGGATGACTACAAAGATATTCCGGATAAACTACCGCCTGTTATTGTCAAGGTACATTTGGATGATCAATCCAGGACTCGATATCGAGAACTTGAAAGAGAATGTATCACTGAAATCGAGGGAAGTGAAATTACGGCACTGTCGGCGGCAGCAGTAAGTAATAAGCTTCTGCAACTGGCTAATGGGGCTGTGTACGATAATGACGGAAAAACCATAGAGGTTCATAGCGCCAAAATAGACGCACTTAAGGAAATCGTAGAGGATTGCAATGGAAATTCTGTTTTAGTTTTTTATTCCTATAAATCGGATTTAGAAAGGATAAAAAGGGCATTTCCGTACGCAAAATCTTTAGATAGCGCCGATGATATTAAGGATTGGAACAGCGGAAAAATACGGATGTTACTTGCCCATCCCGCTAGCGCCGGGTATGGATTGAACCTGCAGGCGGGCGGTCATATTATTGTGTGGTTTGGCTTGACTTGGAGTTTGGAACAATATCAGCAAGCCAATGCGAGGTTGGAGCGGCAAGGGCAAACGGATCCCGTAATCATACATCATCTGGTAGCAGAAGGAACAATGGATGAAAATGTTATGTCTGCATTAGCACGTAAGGACATCGGACAAAAAGCCATGATGGATGCGGTGAAGTTGAAAATACAGGAGGTGGCATATGACAGAGCAAGAAGTTCTTGATTTCTTTGAAAGCCTACGAAATCTTGTAGAAGAGCTGAAAATCCTGAAAAAGGAACGAAAGAACGTTATGCGAGATATGGCCGAAGTCAAAGCTGTAAGCTATGAAAAGCCTAAAATCACGTGTACCAGTAATTCAGATCTATCAAAAACACTTGAACGTATATATAAAAAATGCGAAATATTGGATAGGAAGTTACTCGAATGTACTAGCAATCTCGCCGATATGAGGAGCAAGGCATACGAGCTGATTAATTTGTGTAAGGACTCTAGGCAGAGGTGTATCTTATATGACTATTATCTATCGGGGGAATCATGGGATTCCATTCAGAAGAAATATCATTATGCCCGGACGTGGCCCTTTATATTGAGGCGGCGAGCCATTAGAAATATCGTGGATTCTATCGGGCCTAAAGAGTGAACTACAGTGAACTCATGAACGTGATATAATGCTAGTATAAAATATAATCCCTACAGAGAATACAGGGCTTTCCTCCTTTTTAATTATTTCCGCGTGATCAGGCATGCGGGAGATTCAGGCACTCATCTAATGATGGGTGCTTTTCTTTTGCGATATCGAGGTGGTGGCTATGTGATGGCCAAAGCAGGTGCGGCAGAAGGCAAAGGAAGCCGGGTACAATATGGATTTTACGGGTCCTTCTGGGCTATAGAAAAGCCTGCGGTCCTCGCGACCCCAAAAACGGTTTAGACATGAAAATTTTTTGGCACTTGCTTGACAAAACAGATATTTTTGAAGGGAGATTTTTTACATGGCTATTAAAGATAAAAGCAAAATGGGAAATTCTCACGCAGAAAAGGCAAGTGGAATTAAGATCACAAAAAGCGTTAATAGCGTGACCGCAACACAAACAGAAATGGGACGGGCACTAGGAATTACACGGCAAAGAGTAAGTCAATTGATACAGGAAGGAATTCTTCCTACTGACGCAACCAATTCTCCATATCTTGTGAAAGGGATCAAACAATATTGCAATATGAAGGGAGAAAACGGTGGAGACATTGATTTCGATAAGGAACGGGCTCTCCATGAGAAAGCGAAGCGTGAAATCGCTGAGTTGCAGCTTATGAAGATGAAAAAGCAGGCCTATTCTGCCAGAACCGTGGAATATGTCATGACAGAAATGCTTTCCAATCTTCGTACTCAGCTTTTGGGACTGCCTTCCAAGCTGGCACTGCTTTTGGAAGGAAAGACGAAAGAAGAAATCTATGCATCCATGACCAAGGAAATCGAAGAAAAGCTGTCTGAGCTTTCTTCCTACTCGCCTGATCTGTTTGATGAGGACGTAGAAGAGGAGGACGAAGATGAAGACAGCTAAAGCTTTATGGGAATATGTATCTAGTCATGGTCTGAAACCGCTTCCTAAAACGTCCGTCTCTACATGGGCAGATACCTATCGCATGCTTTCCAATACATCTGCAGAGCCTGGTAGATGGAAAACCAGCCGAGCGCCTTATCAGAAAGAGATTATGGACGCTTTCACACAACCTGGAATCCATCGAGTGGTGGTAAAATCCTGCTCTCAGGTGGGGAAATCGGACATTATGAATAATGTGATCGGACGGTTTGCCCATTTGGACCCATGCGCCATCATGATGTTACAACCAACCATAGATATGGCGCAGGATTTCTCTAAAACGCGTATAGCGCCTATGATTCGAGACACCAAGGTATTGAATAGCCTCTTTTGTGACGTGAAGTCCAGAGACGCCAATAACACTATCCTGAGTAAAGTTTTCCCTGGCGGCCGTCTCATTATGTGCGGGGCCAACAGTCCGGCGGGACTGGCGTCTCGTCCGATTCGTGTATTGCTTTGTGATGAAGTGGACCGTTTCCCTGATTCGGCCGGTTCAGAAGGGGATCCGGTGGACCTGGCTTCCAAGCGTATGACCACTTTCTGGAATCGTGTCATGGGGCTCTTTTCTACGCCGACCAATGAAGGAGCCAGCCGCATAGATATCGAGTATGAATCAGGCACCATGGAAGAGTGGCAGCACCAGTGCCCGCACTGTGGGGAGTTCTGCAAACTTCGCTATAGTGATATGGATACCGATGCGGAAAAGGTCGAAGGTGCTAGCCGGAAGACCTATTTAGTGAAATCAGTAAAATGGAGATGCCCTTATTGTGGCTTTGAATCAACAGAGCAGGAAATCAAGAGTGCTCCGCAAAAATATATAGTGACAAACCCAAAGGCATTAGGGAATGGATGTAGATCCTTTTCTCTGAATGCCTTTTCTTCTCCCTGGATAACATGGGCTGAAATTATGCGTGAGTGGCTGGAGGCCAAAGGAGACCCGGAAAGAGAAAAGGTAGTAAAAAATACTCGATTTGGAGAATCCTATGGCATGCCCAAAGCTTTCGAAGATGAAGAAATATTTCTTCGAAGGCGTGAGTCCTATGGAGCAGAGCTTCCTCAGGGCGTGCTGATGCTGACGGCTGCTGTGGATACGCAGGATAACCGACTGGAATATGAGGTGTGCGGATGGGGTAGAGAAGAAGAGTGCTGGGGCATTCAGAAGGGAATCGTTTTAGGTTCCCCGGGGTCGCAAAGCACTTGGGATCAGTTGGATGCCGTGCTAAACCGTCCGTATGCATTTGCAGATGGCAAAAAACTCAAAGTGACACGCACCTTCATTGACTCCGGCGGGCATTTCTCCAAGGCTGTATATGCCTACTGCAGAGCCAATATTGTGCGGCAACGCTTCGCCATCAAAGGGAAAGGTGGTATTCCAGGAATGCCGCTATATGGGAATAAACTGGGCAAATCGGAAGATGCTACCTGCCCGCTGGTCATTTTAGGCGTAGATGATGGGAAAGAAATGGTACTATCACGGCTTTCTATCAAGGAACCGGGGCCAAAATATTTCCATTTCCCATTAGACGAAGAAGGGCGCCGTAGAGGCTACGATAATCTGTACTTTAAGGGGATTATTTCAGAACACAAGAAGCGAGTAAAGCGGAATGGTATATACCGTGAAATCTGGGAACCGACGCAAGGCGTTAGAAACGAACCATTGGACCTTAGAGTCTATAACCTGGCCTGTATGCTGTCTCTTCCTGAAGGCTGGATGGAAAAAAGCAGGCAAGCCTTGGCTGGAAATATGCCTCATGCTGTAGAGAAACCAGCTACCAGAAGCGTGAAAACGGCGAGAGCAAGAAAACGGGTTGATATTTGGTAGGGAGCTTACATGGGAAAATTACAAAACGAACGGCTGAAAAAGTATATTGAGGCGGAAGAAGCTATCTTGAGCGGCCAATCCTATACGATTGGAAATAGAACGCTGACAAGGGCGAACCTCGCCACCGTTGAGAAAGTAATTCAGGACCTGATTGCTGCAGGAGCGACTATCGATGACGAAGTCGACTCCACAGGCAATACTAAACGCGTTGTTTTATTGGATTAAGAAGGAGGAAGTCATGAAACGATGGATCGCACGAAACAACAATAGAATCAGAGCCCCGAATGGGATGACAGGCCTTAGAGTAAGGAATACCGGATACTCCGAAGGTGGCGGAAACCGCAACAGCAATATTCTGAAAGCTTGGAACCCGATACGGTCCAGTGCCAAATCAGATATTGATGCCAATATTTCAACTCTGCGCGGACGATCGGCGGACCAGGCAACCAATACCCCAATCGGTGCGGCTGCCATCGATACATCGACCATGCACGCCATTGGTGAAGGGCTTACCGTATCTCCAAGATTGCAGTTCAGAAGCCTTCATATGGGGGTAGATGAAGCAAAAGAATGGGAACGGGAAACGGCCAGAGAGTTTGATTTATGGGCATCCTCCGTGTCCTGCGACCTGTATCGGCGTAACAATTTCTACGATCTGCAGAATATTGCATATACCACCTACTTAACGGATGGGGACTCTTTCGCTCTATTCCGGCGTAAAAAGCCAACGGGGAACATGCCATACTCTTTGCGCATTCAGTTAATTGAAGCCAATAGGGTGTCTAATCCCTTAGGCCCGGCATGCCAGGGAGTACTAGGTCCGTATTCCGTTGAAACTAAAGCTCCTAACGGGAATCGTATCATTGATGGGGTAGAAATTACCGATGACGGAGAAATCACTGCTTTCTGGATTAGTAACAAGGTGCCTTATGACCCGACAGATTTCCGTGCAACCACATGGGTAAGAGTTCAGGCCTTCGGGGATAGAACCGGAGCACCGAATATCTTGCAAATTTGCCATGATATTCGAGCAGAGCAGTATCGAGGAGTGCCATATCTGGCACCGGTATTAGAAACCTTGAAGCAGGTATCCCGTTATACCCAGGCAGAACTCACTTCTGCCATCATTAAAAGCTTCTTTGCCTTATTCTTCACTAGTTCCGCAGCCGGTCAAGACCTAAATAGCATATTGGGAACGCAAAGCCCTCAGGACCCTGTAGTGGATGTGAATGAATATGGATTAGCCGCCGGCACGCTGAATGCCTTGCCTAGGGGTGTGGATGTTAAATCTATCGATGCCTCAAACAGTCAAAGCACCTTCGAGCCATTTGTAACCCAATTGATTAAGCAGATTTCTGCTGCGATTGGCCAGCCTTATGAAGTACTCTTGAAGTCTTTCACCTCTTCCTATTCGGCTTCAAGAGCAGCACTTCTGCAGGCGTGGGAAGAATATAAGCTTCGAAGGAAATGGTTTGCTAATGATTTCTGCCAACCGGTTTATGAAACATGGCTGGCAGAGGCTGTGGCCATTGGCCGTATCAAGGCCCCAGGCTTTTTTGACGATCCTAGAATTCGACAGGCCTACTGCCATGCTGATTGGTTTGGCCCGACCATGAGCATCCTTGACCCTGTTAAAGATGTAAATGGTAGCGCCATGCGTGTGGCCTATGGACTTTCTACAAGGACGAGAGAAGCGGCTGAAATGACAGGCACTGATTTTGATGAAAATATTGAAGCCTTGGCATACGAGCAGAAGCGGCAGGATGCCTTGGGGCTCAAGTTTGCAAAGCCGGCGGTGCTGGCAGGGGAGGAAGAAGGTGAGAACAAGTGAAATTTTGGGAAATTAAAAACGAAGCAGAGAATGATACTGCAGAAATTTTGATTTATGGACAGATTGCGGATCAATCCTGGTGGGACTCGGATGTAGATGCCAAACAATTTGCTGATGACCTAAAGGCCTGTGGAGGGAAAGACATCACGCTCCGCATCAATAGCCCGGGCGGCGATATTTTCGCCGCCCAGGCCATCTATAGCATGCTGAAGACCTACAAGGGGAAAGTAACCGCCCATATCGATGGTATTTGCGCCAGTGCGGCCACTGTAGTGGCTTGCGGGGCGGATGCTATCGTTATGCCAAGAAATGCATTATACATGATTCATAACCCCATGGCGGTGATTATGGATCGTATGGATGCAGAAGCTCTGACCAAGATGGCTGAGACTATGGAAAAGGTGAAGTCAATCATTGTTGGTGTGTATGTGGCAAAGGCCGGAGAGAAATCCAATGAGGAAGAAATCAGCAAGCTCATGGATGATGAAACCTGGATGGACGCAGAGGATGCACTGAGCAAGGGGTTGATCGATGAAATCGATGACTACCAGGTACAGACGCAAATGAAAGCGGGGCTGATGGTGGTCAATTCGGTCTCTATGCCAGTCGATGAAAAGGAAATGCCCAAAATCAAAAATATTATTGCGAGGAAAGGAAAAGCAGAGATGAATGACAGCGAAATCATTTCGAAAATCAAAGCTGTATTAGGCATGGAGCCTAAAGAAAACAAAGAGGATGCCAAAGTAGTCGCTGAACGAAAGCGCTTGGAAGAGCTGGACGCTCTGAAAGCAGAAAACGCAACGCCTTATGTAGTCGCTGCGGTTGATGCATTCAAAACGATGCCTGGAATTACAGTAGCCCAGGTTAAAACCGTAGTAAATGCTTTGGCTAATGTAAAAGAAGAACCGGTGGCAGATGAGCGAATTAATGCTATTACCCAGCTTATCCAGGACAACTTGGACTCTGGAGCATCCGGAGTGAAGGCAGAACCACAGGTGAAAAATGATGCACAGGCAAAGAATCAGGCGGTTGCGGATATCGTAAATCGCATTAACAAAATCAGGGGGACAAAATAATGGCTCTGAGAGAACAGGAAACTATGGAATTTAATGGCCTCTTGGCTGGTCCGGGCGTGGATTACCTGACCAAGAATGTAGCAATTGCGAAAGGAACCGCACTGAAAAAAGGCACACTGATGACTGTTACAGAAGGAACTGCAGCAGCAACTGCCAAAGGCGGTGTGGCTGACAGTATTCTGGCACAGGATGCTGATGAAAAGGCTACAGTGGCCACCGTGTATATTGCAGGTCGTTTCCACCGTGAAAAAGTGATTGCCGCTAGTGGTGACACCGTAGCAGCCCATGAAGAAGAACTTCGTGGCAAAGGCATTTATATGACCGCATTGAAATAAGGAGGATTCAAATGGCTATTGATTATAGAGATACTATTCAGCTTATGGAAGCCGTGGAACGAGCAACCCCGCCGGCTTCCTTTTTGCTTGACACTTTCTTCCCGCGCATCCCTGCAACTGCACCGACCGCCAAGGTAGAAGTACAGTACAGAAAAGCGGCTCGCCGTTTGGCACCGTTTGTTGTACGCGGTGCAAAAGGCATCGATGTAAAACGCGACCCCATCGCATCGGAAGTGTACAAACCTCCGATGATGGCACCTCGCCGCGTACTGGATCCGGATATCATTGCAGAACGGGGCTTCGGAGAAGGCGTTTATTCTACCAAATCTCCGGCGGAACGCGCCGCTGATATGCAGGCCGCTGACCTTGCAGAGCTGCAGAATGAAATCATCAATCGAAAGAATAAGATGGCTGCAGACATTCTGACCACCGGTAAATGTGACATTGTGGGCTACGCCGATGACGGTGTAAAGGAATTGATTGACTCTGTAGACTACGGATTTGATCAGACTCTTACCCCTTCTACTACTTGGGATAAAGCAGGCGCTACCATTTACTCCGATATCAAAGGCATGTCTGAACTCATTCAGCAGAACGCTGGTCAGATTCCAACTGCTATGGTTATCGGCCGCAATGTGTTTGATTACATGCTGGACAATGATGAAATCATGAAATGGCTGGCTGTACCATCCCGTGATAATCTGGGCATGTTCTCCTTCGCGCCGCGTATCGTATCCCCACAGGTCACCCGTGTAGGCTTGATTCAGGCACTGAATTTGGAAGTGTACACCTATGGCGAAACCTACATGGATGATGACGGTACTCAGAAGCCATTTATTGGCGATGATGATGTAATTATCAGCATCACCGGACGCGGCCGTCAGATTCATGGCGCTGTTACCCTGGTCAATGAATCAGGCCACGGCTATGATTCTTTCGTCGCTCCCTATGTGCCGTATTACATTGGAGACAAGGATAGCCAGACCGTATCCCTTACCATGTACTCTCGTTGTGTACTGGCTCCGGAATGTGTCAACGATTGGGCTGTCATTAAAGCCAAGGGCTAAGGAGGAACTATGCAGATTCTCGTAAAAAGGGGCTATCTCTCTGCCTACGGGAAGATCTTCAAGCGTGGCGATGTAGTGGATTTGGATGATGAAGTGGGGGCTACCTTGCTTCAGTCCGACGCCTTTGAAGAAAAGGCTGCAGAGCCGCAAGTGAAGAAAACGGCAGGCAGAAGACGAGTGAAGGCTAAAGCGGATGATGATACTCTGCCGGCACCGGATATTGCCGATGCGGTAGTAGAATGAGTACCTTCAAAGAACAGATTGAGAAGGACAACGAAGAAGTTTTTCTCAATCTGGAAGAATTTGGAGATATCCATAGGCTGAACGGTATGGAATGCCCCTGTATTCTGCAGGGGGATTCCGTTCAGCAGACGCTATCCATTGGAAATGGCATCAATAAGACATACCCATCAATCTACGGCGCAGATATTACGGTAAATGTAAGAAGCGTCGATTTAGGCGACGAAGTACCTGTATATGGACAACTTTTCGAAGTGGATGATGACCAATACTTAGTGGAGAGCGTGAAAGAGGATATGGGCATGCTGACAATTGGGTTGGTGGCGAATAACCGATGATAGACATTTCTTTTGACGAAGCGAATATGCAGCGGGCTATAGGCGCATGCCTGATCATGCCCAAAGAGGTGAAGAAGGCTTCTGCATCGGCCATCAACCGTACGCTGACCCATGTGAGGAAAAGGGCTTCTGTCCATGTGCGGGAAAGATACTTGGCAAAGGCTGCTGCCGTGAAGAAAAGTTTCACTATAAAGAAAGCCAACTCCGGTCATTTGGCCGGGGTGGCTATTTCAAAAGGCGCTTCTCTTCCGCTGACAGCATTCAAGATCACAAAGCCGAAAAGGGGCCCTATGCGAGTCAAAGTCCTTCGTAGCGGATCGCCTAAACCGGTACAAGGATTATTTTCTCGTAGATTTCCAAAGGGGTACGAAGGCCCAATGATGAGAACTTCATTGAAGCGATATCCTTTGAAAACCCCATTCGGGCCGGCTATTCCGGTCATGATTGAGAACGACCAAGTAGTAGGAAAGATTGAACAGGATGCAGACAAGTTCTTTAATGCCAGATTTGCCCATGAAATTGATTATCGTCTGAGTAAATGGTGGGGAGGTTAGCCATGACTATTGTAGTTGCAATGGAGTGTCTGGCGGAGATGCTTCGGAAAGCAGTAAAAGAATATGCAACGACGCAACCTTCCGGGGTGTTGCCGGTAAAAGTGTATGCCGGCTTTCCGCCAATCCCCAATACGCCCAATGAAAAAGAATCTTTTATCTATTGCAAAGTGACATCGTTCAAGGATAACCCCAGTAATCAATTGGGGACAGTCCAAATGGATATTGGCTTTTCTATTTATGATGATGACAGAAAAAACGGATCCATGGCTCTATACAACCTGATGGAGCATGTGCGGCAGTACTTGCTGGTGAATCCCTATCTCAAGGATTCTAAAGGGGAGAAGAAACATCACTTAGAGCTTCCGCTTACAGGTGAAATCTTTGATGAGCAGCCATTTCCTCAATGGCAGGGAATGATTCGTGCTGTGTATACAATGGCGCAGCCGCAGAGTATGGAGGATATTTTCTGATGAAAAATAATGCCCAAATGATATACATCGGGCCAAGCTTATCTGGGGCACGGCTGATTCATGCCACTGTATTCCGTGAGGGGTATCCGACGTATATTAAAGAAATGTTGAATGAGCATCCGTGGCTTAAAAACTTATTCGTGCCAGTAAGTTCCTATGCGGATAGCATGAAACAGGTTCACACCCAAGGCACAGCACTTTATATTTTTGCTAAAAAATGCAAGGAGGTTTGAATATGGCAGGATATAAACATGGCGTATATACCGGTGAAGTGCCGACTAGCATCATTTCCCCGGTAAATACTACAGCCGGACTCCCGGTTATTTTCGGGACCGCTCCGGTACATCTGGCATCTGACCGGGCGGAAGCTAATCGCCCGGTGCTCTGCTATACCTATGCAGAA
>SAMEA104315425__coassemble_528_pt1 | contig 36308 bp, 32 predicted proteins | sample SAMEA104315425__metabat2_low_PE_033 | metagenome-assembled genome bin SAMEA104315425 (sample SAMEA104315425) | gut metagenome | biome: Monkey gut; feature: monkey-associated habitat; material: faeces | place: China | collected 2013
CGATCTAGCGTGGGGGTTCATAGGATCCTTCTCGCCTACCAGGGGGATACTATGCTTTTTTGTGCTTGTCTGCGACACAGGTTGCTCAGGTGGCTCAAGTTGCTCAAGTTGCTCAGGTTCGTTGAACGTGCCGATAAACATTAGTGTCATCAGGCCTGATTATCACTGGGAAACCGCTATATCTAACAAGGTTCTAAAGGTACTAATGGTTCTAAGGGTTCCCCGAATGTGCCTCTAGCCATAATCGTCATTTCGACCGACGGGATTCATGCTCAATGTCCCAAAAGATCCAAACGACCATGTTGGACAAAAGTGGAGAAATCTTGTGATACTCCCGCTAGTGTCACAAGATTTCTCCACTTCTGTCTAACATAGTCGCAGAAAAGCGATAGAGCCATCAAGCATAAATCCTGTCGGTCGAAATGACGTTTTTAGTTAGAGACACCTTCAATGAACCAAATGAACGATTGTTGCTATAAAAAGAGGGAATTCCTGACATCTTGTCAAGGAATTCCCTCTTTTTAGTATACACTTTTATTTTATATCTACATCATTCACCATGATATGTTCATCCTGGTGTGGCTTGAAACCAGACAGTTTATCTGCATTGTATGCATAAATCATATGCTGCTGATACAGGAATACTGCCGGCGCTTCTTCTTTGATATAGCTCTGCAATTCAGACCATGCAGCCTGTGCCTGGGCTGGATCAATGGTTTCTTCTGCTTTAGCCCGAAGTGCATCAAACTGTGGATCACTCCAAGTGGAGTACCGTTCTCCCGTGGAGAAGGAAATCTTGGATACCAGATCGATATCAGAGTAAGGTCCACCAATGCCCATCATATAGAGAGGAAGAATAGTCGCACTCTTAAATTTTGGTGTACGTCCATTGGAAGCTTCCATCACCGGAGTCACTCTGACGCCCACTTTTGCCAGCTGTCCACTGATCGCCTGGGCTACATCTTGTCCATTCATATAGCTTTCTGTCAGAGACATTTGAATATCAAATCCATCTGGATAACCAGCTTCTTTCAAAAGTTCTTTGGCTTTTTCTGGATTGTATTCATAGGGCGTAATATTTTTATCATAGAATTCATACTGTGGGGTCGCAATGGTTGGAATCGGTGTTGCATTACCATCCATGACGCCTTTGATAATTTCATCTTTATTGACTGCATAGTTGAGTGCCTGACGCACCTTCTTATCCTTCAGCGGAGTGTCTGTTTTCAGATTCATTCCAAGGAAAATCACACGGGTGGTAGGTCCGCCTACGACTTTAACACCAGAAACGCCTTTCAAACGTTCAATTTCAGAGGTCTGTACACCAGAAATGATATCTACTTCATGAGATTCCAAAGCGGCCATACGAGAAGCAGCTTCTGGAATAATTTTGAATACAACTTTATCAGCTTTGGGCTTATTTCCATAATAATTTTCATTTCTTACAAGAACTACCTGGTTGTCTTTTGTCCATTCCTGAATCTTATATGGGCCAGAACCAATCGGTTTCTTTGCAAATTCTTCATCGCCTACTTTTTCCAGATATCCTTTTGGCAAAATGCACATGCAGGTCAGACGAAGTGGTAAACTCTGGAATGGTTTTTCCAATTTAATTTCAAAGGTCTGTGGATCCTTGATTTCGATATTCATAAACTTATAATCGCTAGATAGTTTGAAATTTTTGGACGGGTCTTTGAAAGAATCCACTGTATATTTCACATCTTCCGCAGTTACTGGTGTTCCATCAGAGAATTTTGCATCTTTCTTTAATTTAAATTCCCAAGTGGTTGCATCAATTTGTTTATAAGATTCTGCCAGTTTAGGAATAATTTTTCCAGTTTCATCGGTCTGCAGCAAGCTGTCATATAAGTAAGACATCACATTGGTCGTAATGGTACCACTCCCATTTCGTGGATCCAATGTATTGATATCTACTGGTGCTGCGATGGTGATAGTTTTTTCTCCCCCAGCACTGCCAGAAGTTTTAGAATCTCCGCAACCAAAGGTCAGGAAAGCGCCTCCGATAACAGCGGCTGCCAATGCGGCTCTGATAATTGCTTTTCTCATCATAATTTTCTCCTATTCTACCAAACTAAATTATTCTTCCTCTCCATTCAGATAGTCATACACCATGGTGGTCTCTAAAGCTACCCCTACAGGAATAGTCTTTTCATTAAATACCACCTTGGTACTATGCTGCCCATATTCATAAGGCTCCGTCTCCGTAGGGCCTGCCCCTAAAAAGAAACTGGTACAAGCATCCATATGATTGACTAGGAATGCAAAATCTTCTGCTCCTCGTTTAACTTCTGGTACTTTGGAAATCCGATCCGCCGGAAGCACTTTGGCAGCTGATTTTAAAAGTAAATCAGTAAACTCTGGGTTTGCAGAAAATCCAGGAACGAAGGATATTTTTTCAAACTTTGTCTGAATACGAAGCGCATGACCAACCCCTTCTGCGGCTTCTTGAAAACGTTCCATCAAGTAAGGTGTCACATCATCATCGTAACAGAGCAATCGACAGTTCATGACAATTTCATCAGGAATCATGTTACAGGTACTAGCCGTAAATGGCAAAATATAAAAAATAGTATGGCGGAATACATCCACTTCTTTCTGCACAATACTGTACATAATATTAGATAATTGAATGGCTGCATTCATCGGATCTCGACCTTCATAAGAACGAGATCCATGGGCACTCTTTCCTTTTAATGTAATGCGGAAAGAAGAACTGGCACCAAAAACGCGCCCTTTGCCATAGTTCAGATAGTTCAGTGGACTTTTGGCATTCATATGGAAATGAAATCCTTTTTTCACGTGATACTTTTTCAAAAATCCAGCTTCATATACCCGTTCTGCCCCAGAAGGACTATCGGTTCCTTCTTCATTGGGCTGAAATAAAGCCACCATCTGCCCTTTCAATTCCTTTTCATGCTTCTTCAGTATCGTAAGAGTCCCTAACAGAAGGGTAGCATTCAAATCATGGCCACACATGTGCGCTTTATTTCCATGAGAGCGAAAGGACAAATCATTTTCTTCTGGCATCGGAAGTGCATCCATTTCAGAGCGAACCAAGATATTCTTATTTCCACTTCCAACAGTTGCTACAATACCGCCTCCTACATTTTCCCAAGGAATCTGCATAGCATCTAGCCGGCTTGTAATGGCATCTGTTGTCAAAGGCAATTCAAATCCCGTTTCCGCATGTTCATGAATATAATGCCTGAATTCTAACAGTTTGGGGACAATTTCATTGGCTTCATCAAGAAAACTCATAACTTCTCCTCCTATAGTTCATTAATAATGCAAGCATTGACATACATTCTTATGATTCGATTTCATGATAAAAAGGACAGGCTGTCAGATGACGTGCATTGCATTCACATAAAGAGCAAGCCACATGGGCACATTGTTCTTTTGACATCCAACAACGAGTATGGAAAGGACATCCCGATGGAACATGTATAGGACTAGGAATATCCCCCTTAAGCACAATCGGCTTTCTCACCGCATTGGGATCTGCTACGGGAATGGTAGATAATAAAGCTTTGGTGTACGGATGCTTTGGGGTCGTAAATAAGGCTTCACTATCGGCAAACTCTACGATTTTCCCTAAATACATGACCGCTACTCGAACCGCAATATGGCGAATCACTCGCAAGTCATGGGAGACAAAAACAATGGTGAGTCCCATTTCTTTTTGCAATTTCATAAGCAGATTAATGATTTGCGCCTGAATGGACACGTCTAAGGCAGACACACATTCATCACACATCAGAAGTTTCGGCTTTACAGCCAAAGCCCTGGCAATACAGAGCCGTTGCCGCTGACCACCAGAAAATTCATGGGGAAATTTATCTGCTGCATCTTGTGGCAACCCTACCATATCCAGCAACCGATTCACTTCTTTTTGGCGCTCACTAAACATCAATATTTCATTTCCCAAATCGATAGCTTCCAAAATCATGTCTCCAGCTTTTTGCCGTGGATTCAATGCGGCATAGGGATCTTGAAATACAATTTGAATTTGTCTTCGGAGAATTTTCTTATCCTGACTATTCATGGCAGAAATATTCTGCCCTTCAAAGAAAATTTGACCATCTGTCACAGGAAGAAGTCCCATCATAAGTCGAATTAAGGTAGACTTACCACAACCAGATTCGCCAACAATCCCCAGCGTTTCCCCTTGATGAATTTTAAGACTCACGCCATCTACGGCTTTAACAAATTGCTTGGACCGTTTCCAAAAAGAATCTTCCGCTGGAAACCATTTTTTTAAATCTTTGGCTTCATAAATCACATCGCCCCTCATGATTGATTTCCTCCATATTTCCAGCATCTGACCATTGTTTCTCCCAAAATACATTCTGGTACTTTGCCATTTTGACAGCAAGCCATTCGATACGGACAACGTTCTCTAAAAGCACACCCTTCCGGTAAATGATAAATACTTGGCACAATACCCGGAATGGAATGCAATTCTCCCTCCTGTTTTTCCAGAGTAGGAATAGATTGTAACAATCCTTTCGTATATGGATGTTTAGGAGAGCGGAAAATATCCTGCACCGATGCTTTTTCTACGATTTTTCCTGCATACATAACGGCCACCTGATCGGCACATTCTGCAATCACCCCCAGATCATGGGTAATCAGAATGATGGCTGTCCCAAATTTCTGATTGATTTCCTTTAATAGCCTTAGGATCTGCGCCTGAATCGTTACATCCAGTGCCGTAGTGGGTTCATCGGCAATTAAGATATCCGGATGAAGAAGCAATGCCATAGCAATCATGACACGTTGCCGCATCCCGCCGGAAAGTTCAAATGGATACTGTTTCATCCGAATATCTGGAGAAGGGATCCCAACCTCTGTCAACATTTCCAATACCTTTTGATTGGCATCGACTTTGCTTATTTTCTGATGAGTCATCAAAACTTCTCTCATTTGTTCACCAACAGAAAACAGCGGATCCAGGCTCACCATAGGTTCCTGAAAAATCATGGAAATACGATTGCCACGATACATTTCCAGTTCCTTTTCTGAAATATGCAAAATATCCGTGTCCTGATACCATATATGTCCTTCTGTAGAAGTAATTTCTGGCGGTAAAATTCGAAGTATACTCTTACTGGTTACACTTTTCCCGCCCCCAGATTCTCCAACTAATCCAAGAATTTCTCCTCTTTTTAATTGAAAACTGACATCATTCACCGCTTTGGCTGTGCCTCTTCGAGTCGTAAAAGAAACCGTCAAATGCTCCACATTCAATATCACATCATTATCCATAGTTCCTCCTACACATCCAAATTCGGATCCAAATAATCACGAAGCCAATCACCAAGCAAATTGACACCTAATACAGTGAAAGTGATGAGAAGACCAGGGAAAATCGCATGCCAAGGATAGCTAACCAGATTCACACGACTTTCTGCCAACATACGTCCCCAAGTTGGTACATCCACAGGCACCCCTAGTCCCAAGAAAGAAAGGGCAGCTTCCATCAAAATGATACGAGCCATTTCCAAAGTACCAATAATCACTACCATATTCATCACATTGGGCAAGATATGTTTGAAAATAATACGGAAATCACTGCCACCTAAAGCACGAATCGCTTCTACATATTCCATTTCACGAATGGAAAGAATTTCTCCGCGAACCATACGTGCATACTGTACCCAAAAACACAAACAGGCCACGAGAATTACATTATCCACACCGGGCCCCAATACAGCGGCAATGAACAACGCAAGAAGAATAAATGGAAAAGATAACTGAATATCTGCTATACGCATAATCACCGCATCAATCCAACCGCCATAATACCCACTCAGGCAGCCAAAGAAAATACCAATTACACCAGCAGCTACAGTACCAGCAAAAGCTACCAACAACGTAATGCGACTGCCATAAATCAAGCGAGATAAAATGTCTCGCCCCAGTTGATCCGTTCCAAGCAAATGAGAAACATCACTTTTCGGTGCCCACAGAGGATTCATTAACTTATGCATAATATCCTGTTCATAAGGATCATGAGGTGCCAGAACCCCGGCAAAAACAGCAGCAAATAAAATACATACCAAAATTGCTGCTCCCAGAAAACCTGTCTTGCTATGTACTAAACTTTTTATCATAAGTGCCTCACTGCATTTTTACTCGTGGATTGATTACACAATACAATACATCAACAATGAAATTGATTAAAACAAAAATACCAGCCAATAAAATAACCGTTGCCTCTACTACCATAAAATCATTATTGGTAATGGATTGTACAATGAGCCGTCCTACGCCAGGCCAAGCAAAAACCGTTTCTGTAATCACAGAGCCACCTAAAAGACCAGCGAATTGCATTCCCACAATGGTCATCATACTGCTGAATGCATTTTTAAAAGCGTGTTTCCAAATCACTAAGTAACCCGGCAGCCCTTTCGCTTTAGCCACCGTAATATATTCTTTTCCCATCACTTCAATCATGCTGGAGCGAAGCACACGAGTGACTGAAGCTGCAGAGAAGAGTCCCAATGTAACCGCAGGAAGAATAAAAGATTTTACACTTTCATTCCCCCCCGTAGGTAATACATGCAATTTAACAGAAAACAGCAAAATCATCATAATGCCAAACCAGAAAGAAGGAATGCACTGTCCTAAAAGAGCCAGAGAACGAATCACTGCATCAACCTTACTATTTCTTTTCACCGCTGCCAGAATTCCTGCTGGAATCGCAAGAACCAAGGCAATCACCATGGCACAAGAAGCCAACTTCACAGTAGCAGGAAACCGATCCAGTACAATTTTCATTGCCGGTTCATTATAGTAATAGGACGTCCCAAAATCCCCATGCAATATATCCACCAAGAAACGATAATATTGTTGGTACAATGGATCATTGAATCCCATCTTTTCTCGAAGTACCTCCACTTCCGCCTGAGAAGCAGAAGGTGGTACCATAAGTTGTACCGGGTCTCCGGACAAATGAAGAACTACAAAAACTACCACTGTAATCCCTAACAACACAAAAATGGACTGCACCAATCGCTTTGCTAAATAATTCACCATTTTCTTCTCTCCCTACACCCATTTTGGAAATAAAAAAAGCCCCCATCCCACAAAGGGACGGAAGCTCCGTGATTCTCACCCAATTTCGCCTATACATCGCCATATAAGCCTCTAAAAGTATGTCTATAGTTATACTTCTGCGCTATATCGGGCGTCACCCGGGAATCCTACTATCCAATTTCAGATCATCCTGCTCCGAAATGCATTTCGATACCGCCATCTATCCGCTCTCACTGCCCGGACTCGCTGCTAGACTTATAAGTTATCTACTTCTTTTCATCATCGCGTTCAATAAACGTTGTCTATATAACGTTCTTGTTATTAAATTGTACCTAATTTACCATGACTTTCTGTATCTGTCAAGCCATTATACTATTCTAGTAAAAAATACTTTCTAAAAAATCTGATGCAGTTAAGCAAAAATCTTGCCTAAAAAGGCAATGATTTCGCCAGAAGTTAAAGGTTACACAAGGTTCTAAGATTCATCAAACATGTACCTAGCCATAATCGTCATGGGGGCCGATGGGATTTGTACTAAATGTCAAAAAAGATGCAAGCGACCATGTTGAACAAAAGTAGAGAAATCTTGTGACTCTATCGATACTCCCGCTAGTGTCACAAGATTTCTCCACTTCTGTCTAACATAGTCGCAGAAAAGCGATAGAGTCATCAAGCACAAATCCCATCGGTCGAAATGACGATTTATGGATAGAGGAACATTCGATGAACCTTTAGAACCTTAAGAACCCTTAGAACCTTCAGTACCCTCAGAAACTTCCCCACACAAAAACGACGCACACCAAAGGTGTACGCCGTCATTCCTCATTCCTAACTCCTAATTTTCTTATGTCCTACGTCTTCTGCTTTCACAATGCCCAAATAAATGCATCCGATAATCCATGCCACGTAGTCATCGATCGGTACCGGCACGGTGCGCATGCCTTTGGGGATGAGACGGGAGAGACCTTTTGCCGGATGGTCTTTCCAATACCACTGCTCGCCCATTTCGGTGGTATATTTTTCGTCCACCAACGTGACCGCTAGGTCCATATGATGGTCTTTCAGAAATTGGTTCATCCGCTTTTCCATCACTTGATGGCGGGTACCATTGCCCATGACGCAGGCGGACAGTTTTTTCCCTTCGAGAAGCGCTGTGATTTCTTTTTCAAACCACTCTGTCCTAACCACTTTTTTCTCGATCAGTGTCCCGTCTTCCGCCACCAGTGCCACACCGGTTTTGTCTTTTCCTGGGTCAATTGCAAATAGCATATAGGTCTCCTTTGATTATCTAGGGATTAGTAGCTAGGCCTTAGGGATTAGGAAATATAGCACTCTTCATTCTCTCATCTTAATGATATTGATAAATAAAAGGATATGGGGCCCTATATGAATTGTGGGCCCCTTCCACCACTCCTCACTCCTCATTCCTAACTCCTCACTATATCCACAAAGTCAATGAGTGATAGATGTATGCTACCATTTCATCTCTCATCAATGTGCTACCACTTTCACATCAATCAGAAGTGGGCCCCGGGTGTAGATATCCCGGTCGGCGGTGACAATGAGGTCGCACTGGCCGTTCAATTCTTTGACTTTCTGAATCACTGCCATCAGTTCTTGTCCGTCCAGGGCGCCTACTTTGCCGGTGATGGGGTCTGGCAGGATGCCTTTGGACTGGGCGAAGTAGTTCAGGTCACGGAGGAATCGCAGCACTTGCAGTTCATAGTTTTTGATGTCTTTGTATTTATCCAAGTTGCCTTTGTAAAGCACTTCGCCTTTTTTGAAGACCAGAAGGTCGTCATGGATATCAAAATCTACCACCAGTCGTTCCCCAAGGATGAGGTTCTGGGCCGCTACGATGCGGACCAGTTTTTTATTTTTCGCGCCGGTTATCTGTTCTACGGCAGTATCGAAGTCAGACTGGCTGGTACGAATCAGGTTCACGTTCGGGTCGGTGATATTCATCTGTTCTTTCAAGCGGCTATTGATGTCCTGCAGGACACTATCCAGAACTTGCACGGCCTGGTCGTGGGTCATGTTTTCGTCCACGGTGGCGCTGGTTAGAACTTGGCCGGCCTGCATGATCACTTGGCCTTCTCGGAGAGCATAAATATTTTTGATGAGCTGCTGTTTTTCTTGGTTCAGGGTGTCAATATTTCCTGTCAAATCATTTTTGGTCTGTTCCAGTTTGGCAATTTCTTCCGCAGACTGTTCCACCCCGGCCTGGGCGTCTTCGTAGGCTTGCTGCACCGATGAAAGTTCGCTTTCCATGTACATCCGCTGGCTTTCCACCGCTTCCAGCTGGCGAGAGGTGTCTTCTGCTTTCTGGGTCACATCTTCGTATTCTTTATTTCTAGCTTCCAGTTGGAGTTTGCCTTTTTCCAGTTCTCTATTTTTCACTTTGATTTCCTGGTTCAGTTCGCTCATCTGGTTCTGCAGTTTGGACAGGCCAAAAAGAGCCACCCGGACGTTTTCGTTTACCACAGCCAAGACGGCGATGGTAAAGAAGGAAATAAGAATCCCTGAGATGATGGTGACAATCACGGAGGTATATTTCGGACGCAATCCAAATAAGGTCATCCGCTTCTTGCCCACTTTTGAGCCGATTCGGTCACCCAGGAAGGCAATGAGCCCGCCCATAATGATCAGAATCAAAAACATAGCTATGCCGATGAACATATGAATATCCCCCTTCACTTTTCTCTATCTAGTCAATCTTGCACTATACCGCTTTATGGTAACAGGTTATAAAGGTTATAAAGGGTTATGTTCTACCGCAATTTTCCAGGGAAACCTTAGTAACCTAAGAACCAAATACTCATTGTTGAAAATCTGTATTCCACACTTTTACATTATCTATTATTATACACTAAAAAACGCCTCAGTTGTCTGAGACGTTTTTATTTCCTTATAAAACTTTTCTAACAATGCATGCGGCACCGCTAGTGCTTCTTTAGAAAGAAAGCGGATTAGCAAATAAGTAGCTAGGGATTAGTGGCTAGGGATTGTGACGTGTTTTCCTAATCCCTAAAAAATTATACTACTCGTGGCGCTTTATAATGAGATAATAACGCTAGCGTCTATTGGCACATTCGAGGAACGTGAGCAACCTTAGCAACCTTAGCAACCTAAGTAACCTGTAACTGCAAGCGTTAGCATACCAGCTAATCCAATCCGTAACTTAACAACACTATGTGCTATTTATTGGCTTTATGAATCAGCAGGCACCCCATAGCCAGAGCGATGAAGTTTGGCAGCCATACCGCCAGGAACGGCGGCAGGGCGTGGCCTTTGCCCAGGGCTTCGAGGAAGGTCATGATGGCGTAGTAAACGAAGATGATTACTACGGATAGACCAAAGCCAACTGAGGAGGAGGAGCGCTGTTTCTGCACACCCAAAGGAGCCCCCACGATAGCAAAGACAAAGCTAGCCATCGGGAGGGAGAACCGGCGATAGATTTCCATCTGAATACCTGTCACGTCCGCATGGGCCGCTTCGTAGGCTTTCTGGGTAATCAGCAGTTCACGGATGGTCATTTCATCCAGTTTCTTCTTTTCTTTCGGAATATTTTCCGGTGCCATGGCATAAGGGATTTCCTGGCTTTCAAAGTGAAGCATCCGATCCACGCCGTCACCGGTCAGGTCATAAATGACACCATTGGTCATATGCCATACGCCGTCTTTCCACACCGCTTTCGGTGCATTTTCTACACGAATGGCTTCTTCATTTTCAAATTCCTGGACGGTGATATTTTCCAGTTCTTTGGTTTGCGGATTGTATCGACGGGCATAGAGCAGATGGTTGATTTTTCCATTCTGTACATCACGGATGACCACATGGTCAGTCATGCCCGGATTCAAATTCTTTTTGATTTCTGTGTTCAGCACATAATCATATTCCCGGTTGGTCCAGGGCACCACATATTCATTGAAGGCCACCGCACAGAGGCTGATCACAAAGGCCAGAATGAATACAGGCATAGCGAGCCGCAAGAAACTTTGCCCCGATGTGCGCATCACAATCAGTTCGCTGGAACCGGACAGACGGGCAAAGCACATGAGGGCTCCCAAAAGGACCGCCATAGGGAAGGTATAGACTACGATACGAGGCAGTGCCAGAATAAAAATTTTAACTGCTGAAATAGCAGAGGCACCATAGGTGGTCACGTAGCCTGCAATTTTAAGAAGCGTATCGGCTCCCAAAAAGATGGCCGTAAAGGCCGCTACGCCAAAGAGAAAGGGAGCCAAAAATTCTTTTAATACATATTTGTCTAAGAGTCGCATTAGAATTTTCCTCCCTGCCATTTCCAATACATCATAAGCTGAAATTTTCCCCCAGATAGAACTTCTTAGCCACCGGGTCCACAGCGATATCGTGAGATTTGCCAGAAAGAAGAATCTTTCCTTCTGACAGGATATACGCTTTGTCTACGATACGAAGGGTTTCACGCACGTTGTGGTCTGTAATCAAAATACCGATGCCTCTGGTTTTGAGGTGCATCACCACGCTCTGGATATCTTCTACGGCCAACGGGTCAACGCCGGCAAAAGGTTCATCCAACAAAATGAAAGACGGGTCCAGTGTCAAAGAACGAGCAATTTCTACACGGCGCCGTTCCCCGCCGGAGAGGGCATCCCCTCGGGTATCTTTCACATGGGTGATGTGAAATTCTTCTAAGAGGCTTTCTGCTTTTTCTTTCTTTTCTGCCAGGGAAATATCGTTTCTTGTTTCCAGCATGGCCATCAAATTGTCCCACACGGTCATTTTACGGAAAATCGACGCTTCCTGTGGCAAGTACCCGATACCAAACTGGTGTCGTTTGTGAATCGGCATCCCTGCCAGCGGTTTCCCATCCACAGTGACGCTGCCTGCATCAGGCTGAATGATCCCTACAATCATGTAGAAGGTGGTGGTTTTCCCCGCCCCATTGGGGCCCAAAAGTCCTACGATGGACCCTTGTTCCACTTCTACATTGACTTTGTTGACCACCGTGCGGTTGCCATACCGCTTGATTAAGTCATGTGTTTCTATCTTCATTTGTCTTCCTTAGTTTCTAACGGAGCCCCTGCATATTCCGGGCGTCCTGCAATGGGTGTCGCCTGGGTCACAGGGCCTTGGGGAGCGCTGTCGCCAGAATCGGTCCCACTGTCATTGTTATTTCCTTCACTGTTTGTATTGGTAATCACGATGGTACTTCTGCCCGTGGTTTCTACCACTTTATCTGCATCACGGAGCACCAATTCCGGTCCGGTGAAAGAATTGCCATTCTGGTTCACCCAGGCATTGCCAGACAGAACCAATTTCCCATCGGTGCCATTCTGCCCGCTACGGGTGTACACCGCCTGATCACCATAACCGGTGGCGTTGTTAGCCGTGCTGGTCAGATTGACCCCGCCTGTGGCAACGATTTTTACCTGTTTCAGATTGCCTTCGATATGAGGTGCTGCCAAACTGCCGTCAGGGGTTTCCAAGTAGCCATTGCCTTCGATTTTTCCAAAACCGGTGTCGCTGTTGTACATCACATCATCACCACGAAGGATGCGGTTTTCTGCTCCATCATGGAAATAGACACTGCCTACGCCGCGAGCGGTTTTATCTTTGTACAGATACATTTTATCTGCTACCAGAGAAGTGGCTTCTTTGACGTATTTCACGCCCCCTTCCAGGTACGCGCTTCTATCTTCGAAGTGATATTCCCCCTGGCTGCCGGTGATGGTGGCCCCCTGGTTGGCATGAATCACCACATTGCCTTTGGCGGTAACCACTTTGGTTTTGCCATCATAGGTAATTGTATCGGCGCTAATATCATCAGCCAATGCGGTTCCACCGATAGCGCTCAGCAAAGCAGCCAGTGCTACTGCAGTCCATAACTTTTTCACTGTTTGTCCTCCTTATCTGCCAGCTTTGCATGTCCTTTGGCGGTCAGCTTCTCCAATACTCGATCTCCGGTGAAGCTGTCAGCGGTCAGCACACGACCATCTTTTTCAGCGGTAAAGAATTTGTCTGTGGAAAGAATTTGTGTCTTTCCATCATAGGTTAAATTTTCAGCATGTAAAATCATTCCATCACTGGACTCGCCTTCTACATGGCCTTCGATATAGACTTTCTGGTCTTTTCGGGAATAGTTGCCCTTGTCAGCAGTGAGAGACAGCTTATTTCCATCTTTAATGAAATAGCCTTCAATGCCTTCCATTTCCGCAGAGTTTTTATCTTTGCTCATAATGACATGCTTAGCTTTGATACGCCAGATGGGCTTCCCTTCCTGGTCTTCTTTCAGTTCGATATTGGAAAATTCCATGGTGGTCACCGAGCTGGAGCCACCACTTTCGCTGGCATGATCATCTTTAAAAAGGAAATAGATGCCCACTGCCAAAAGAAGAATCACTGCAATGATAAGACCGGTCTTGGTATGCTTATTCATGCCTTTCCTCCTTTGGTTTCATTCCAATTCTCACTGAGCCCACGGGAATAAGATTTCTTATCTTCCTCACTAAGTTCCATATACATTTTAATCCGTCCTGGACGGGTCCAGAACAGGTGCTGGAACCACAGCCAATCAGAAGGATGTTCTTTGATGAAATCTTCCATGGCGGAAGCCATTTTCTGTGCATTGGTCAGAAGGTCTTTTTTGGTATCTCCTGTATTTTCATAGTAGAAATGTTTCCCAATGCAAATGGTGTGTCCCTTTCCCCCTTTATTTCTAATAATAAATAAAGGCACAATGGGGGCTTTGAACTTTTTAGCAAACACTGCCGGCCCTTGTGGGAAGGAGAAAACCCGATTCATAAAGAGAACCGGAATCCCTGTGATATCCCCATCCTTATCGGAGAGGAATCCCAGAATATGATTTTTCTTCATCGAGCGAGCGGCAGCAATCATTTCGTATCCACCAGTTCCGGTGAGATAAATATGCTGTCCCGCCATAGCGCGGTAATCATTGATGATTCGCATCAACGCATCATCGGCCTGTTTCTTTCCGATGGCCGATGTATCATAGCCATGAAGGGCAAGACCGGCGCCAAGCCATTCCCAGTTTCCCATATGGGCCGTGAGGCCTACGATGCCTTTGCCTTCCGCATAGGCCGCTTCCAGGTATTCCGGGTGGTCAATCTTGACGTAATCATCGATATGATTTTTTTCTTTACAGAGACGAGGCATGTACATCATTTCCATGGCAGACATGCCGATGTGTTCGTATACCTGCTGCAAAATTTTTTCTGCTTCTGCCCGAGACACACCCATGCCGGTCATAATCTGGTCAATGCCACGATTTCTCTGTTTCGCTATGCGGTTCATGATGCAAGGCCCTAAAAAACGGCCAATCGACAGGATACGGTCATAGGACATGGCACACAGCAAATTGCTGATGCCCTTCAGTATCCCATATCTTACATTGAATAACATGGCTAATTCTTCTTTCATCTAGGAAAATAGTTGTGACTGGTGACTGGTGACTGGTGACTAGGAAAAACGTAGCCTAGTCACTAGTCACCAGTCACTAATCACCTATCTCGTTATTGAATCAAATCCAACTGGTCTATTTCTCGGAAAGAATACACCGCTTCTTCCCATCGTCCCTGGGATTTCAGGATTTCCTCTATAAATTCTCGCCCGGCACCTTCTCCGCCTTTGAAGCGAGAAATGAAATCTGCCATGGCTCTATTTTCTACGCAAGCATTGGACGGACAACCAGAAACGCCTACCTTACTGAAAAGGGGCAAATCGTTGAGGTCATCTCCCATATAGGCCGATGCCTCCCAAGTCAAATCAAACTTCTGCAACAAATGATGCATAGCTTCGATTTTATTTTTAATGCCCATTAATACAAAATCACAGTGCAATTCATTGGCGCGACGCTCTACGATTGCAGAGGTTCTGCCTGTAATGAATCCCACTTTATAGCCCATCCGATGGGCCAGGCTAATGGCCAATCCATCGTGGACATTGAAACATTTCAGTGCTTCCCCGTCAGGACCAATCAAAAGCTGTCCATTGGTCAGTGTGCCATCCACGTCAAAAGCAATCAGTTTTACCCGTTCTGAACCACGCATCACACCACCCCCTGGCGAAGTAAATCAGTGATATGGACCATACCTATGGCTTTTCCTTCTCCATCCGCCACAGGAAGGACCGTAATCGGATGGGGCTTGTGCTGTTCCATCACATGAAGAGCAGAAGCGGCCAATTTGTCCGTTTCAATCACCATAGGATGAAGGGTCATCACCTGGTCTACAGGAAGATTCAGGAAATCCATTCCCTTTTCCAAACCGCGGCGCACATCCCCATCGGTCATGAGGCCTTTCAGATGACCGTCCTTATCGACCACCGATACAGCCCCCAATCCTTTATCGGTCATCACAAACAGGGCATCTTTCACGGAAGCGGTTTCCAAAATTAGTGGATTGTCTTCCCCTTTATGCATCACCTGTTCTACGGTCAGAAGGAGACGCTTGCCCAAAGAACCACCGGGATGGAACACGGCAAAATTGTCGGCCGTGAAATGATGCCGTTCCATCAATGTCACTGCCAGAGCATCCCCCAAAGCAAGAGCGGCTGTGGTGGAACTGGTCGGTGCCAATCCCAAACTGTCAGCTTCCTTTTCTACCCCTGCATCCAAAACGGCATCTGCATTTTTTGCCAAAGTAGAATTGGTCTTCCCCACTACGGCAATCAGTTTCGCGCCAATCCGTTTCAAGGAAGGAAGAATATTCAACACTTCTCCGGTTTCCCCGCTGTTGGAATAGGCAATCACCACATCATCGGCAGTCACCATGCCTAAATCGCCATGGATACCTTCTGCGGGATGGAGGAAAAAAGCAGGCGTTCCTGTGCTAGCCATGGTGGCGGCTACCTTGCGGGCAATATGACCGGATTTCCCCATGCCAGTCAAAACCACACGACCTTTGGACTGTTCAATCAGCTGTACCGCTTTTTCAAACCCACCATCCAATTGGTCTACTAGAGAAAGAACCGCAGCTGCTTCATCGCGAAGCACCCGTGAAGCTGTATCAATAACGGACATGATGCCTCCTAGATAAAAACTGAATCAAGTACAATCATATTTATTATACAATATCTCAAAAAAAATAGTTAGAAGTGAGAAGATATGGAAGGTTATTATTCTGCAGCACACTTCTTTCTAACAAATAAATCATTTCTCTAGTCTCGGGTTAAAAAGGTTATAAAAGGGTATGAGCTTGCCGTAATCGCATAACCCTTTATAACCTTTATAACCTTGAACGTAGCGATTTATACACTCATGTTGGATATAGAAGTCAGCAAAATAATAACCTATATAAAGGAGCATTGGGGCGCTTCTAAAGGATGTGCGCCCCTTCCACCACTTCTAACTTCTCACTGCTTTATAAGTCCTGCTTCTTTATCTTTCTTCACGACCTCATTGATAGCGATCAAGTCTTTCAGTAGGCCTTCCAAAGAGGACAGGTAGAGCATATTGGTGGAGTCGGAGAGACCTTCCGGTGGGTTATCATGGACTTCCATGAAGAAGCCATCCACACCGGATGCCGCAGCGGCTCTTGCCAGGTACGGAATGAATTCTCTCTGTCCGCCGGTGCTGCTGCCCATGCCGCCAGGGAGCTGTACGCTATGGGTAGCATCGAAAATGACCGGGTAACCAAACTGGCGCATAATTGGGAAGGAACGCATATCCACCACCAGATTATGGTAACCAAAAGAAGCACCACGTTCGGTGACAGCCAGGTTCGGGTTGCCTGCTTCTTCCATTTTACCAATCACGTTTTTCATATCTTCCGGTGCCATGAACTGGCCTTTCTTTACATTCACCGGTTTGCCAGTTTTGGCAGCCCCATAGACCAAATCGGTCTGGCGGCAAAGGAATGCTGGAATCTGCAGCATATCCAGTACTTTAGAAGCTGCTGGCAGCTGGGTCACATCATGCACATCGGACAGAACCGGTACCTGCAGTTCTTTTTTGATATCTGCCAGAATTTCCAATCCCTTTTCCAGACCTGGGCCACGGAAAGAGTTGTAAGAAGAACGATTGGCTTTGTCATAGGACGCTTTGAAAATATACTGTACGCCCAGTCGTTCACAAATTTTCTTGATTTCACGACCGATCATCAATGTGCGGTCATAGCCTTCAATGACACAAGGGCCAGCAATCAAAAACAGCTTGCTGCCATCAATGGTCAGATTTCCTACCTGTATGGTTTTCATAGTTGTATCCTTTCGTTATGTAGAAATAGCATCATTTGCGATACAATCGCTTTCAGTTAAAGGGTAGCCCTTCGGGCGGGTTATACTCTATCATTTGGTTTATTCAACAATTCACATTTTTGTGTCCCATAAAGGTTATAAAAGGGTATCCCATAACCTTTTATAACCCTGTATAACCTTTTAACAAGTTAAAACTTCGCTTATGTCTCTATTGGTATCACCCAAAAATAACCCTTTTACCCTTATTTTTCTTCTAAATGTTCAAAATATTCATTGGCTCTCTGAAGATCCGCTTCCGTATCAATCCCAATGTCTTCGGTTTCTACTTGAATGACGCCGATTTTGTATCCCATTTCCAAGGCGCGGAGCTGTTCCAGCGATTCGGTCTTTTCCAGTGGGGTCTGTTCCATTTTGGCATAGGCCAGGAGGAAATCTCTCCGATAGGCGTAAATCCCCACATGCTTCAACGGTGGTTCACTGAAATCATGCCGTGGGTAAGGAATGAGAGAACGAGAGAAATACAGTGCTTCGTCTTTCCGATTTACCACCACTTTGACAGAAGACGGATCGTCGTAATCTTCCTTCTTGAGTGGTGTCGCTACGGTAGCCATATCCAAGTCGTCATGGTCCAGCAAATCCCGGGCCAGACGGTCAATCACATCTGGGTCAATGAGCGGTTCATCGCCCTGTACATTAACGATGATATCATATTCCGGGAAGTGGGCTGCCACTTCGGCCAAGCGGTCAGTGCCGGTCGGATGGTCCACAGAGGTCATCACCACCCGTCCGCCAAAACGGTTCACTTCGTTTTCAATATCTGTATGGTCAGTGGCTACAATGACCGTGTCCGGCACTTTCGCCAGAATGGCTCTTTCGTAAACACGCTGTACCAACGTTTTTCCTGCAATCATCCGCAGCGGTTTTCCCGGCAACCGGGTCGACGCATATCGGGATGGAATAATACAAGCAACTTTCATAGTTGACCTCCTTATGAAATCAGTGTTTCCCTAGTGGCTGCTCATTAATTCACTTTATCGGAAATAATGAGGAATTAGAAATGAGAAATTAAGAATGATGGAAGGGGCGCACAATTCATAAGGCGCCCCAATACCCCTTTTACAGAAAATAAGGTAGCCCTTTGACCGATTATAAAGGTTAGCTTCGCAAGTTTCCCTATTGCATAACCTTTTTATAACCCTTTATAACCCTGTCTCTAAACAATTTCCTGCAATGAATAGCAGAAATAAAAGAATTCCGAAATAACCTTTTATATCTGGCAACTTTTTCTCACTATTGACAATAGCGGTTTCACACTCTCTACTATCTTCATCTCAATTTCCAGCACTGCAAAGGGAATATCCGATTGAGAGAGGCTAGACAGGTTCATCATTTTAACTGCATCTTTTTCTGTCATCACAATCCACTCGGCCCCTTTGGCTTTCGCTTCGGAAATCCCATTTCTCACATCTTCTTCCGTATAGTGGTGATGGTCATCGAAGGCCATTTGCCCTACCATGCGAAGCCCTGCTGCTTTGGCAGTTTCCGCAAAAGCCCCAGGATTACCAATGCCAGAAATAAGAAGTGCTTTTTTCATGGAAGCCTCTTTCAGAGGTCCTTCATGGATGGATTGTTTCCACTTGTCATAAAGAACCACTTTGGATGGTGCATGGCAGGATGTAAATATAGGAACTCCCGGTGCCAGCTCCTGGAGTTTTTCTTTGATGTCCATCACATCCACCGCATGGACCTGGTCGCTTTTGGTTAAAATAAAAAGTCCAGCCCGTTTCAGTGCAGTCAATGGTTCACGCAGCAATCCTCGCGGCAGCGCATGGTCATAACCAAAGGGATTGGTACAATCGATAAGGATGATATCCAAATCACGCTTCATCTGCCAATACTGAAATCCATCATCCATGAGTAATACATCGGCGCCCAAATCGATGGCCTTCTGTGCCGATGTGATCCGGTCTTTGCCAACCAGAATCGGCACACCCGGAAGTTTCAAAGCCATCATGTACGGTTCATCGCCTGCCATGGCTTGGGAAACCGGGATTTTCTTCCCATCGGAGACAATGCCTCCTTCTTTTTCCAAACCACTTCGATAGCCGCGGCTAATCACTGCTGGCTTTTTCCCCTGCTTTTGCAAGGCCTCTGCCAAAAGCAGAATACACGGTGTTTTTCCTGTGCCACCAGCAGTGATATTTCCCACACTGATGACAGGCACATCGACGGAAACGGCCCTTTCCAAAGCGGCTTTCCGTTTCTTTTCTACGCCGGACAAATAGACCTTTTCCAATTTTTCCAACCCACAAAGAGCCAATCGATCCAAACCACTAGGGGATGGATTTTTCATCAGCCCTGTCACATAGGATTCAAGACTCATGGCTTCCTCCCAGGTGTACGCCATACTCTGCAATCAAGTGCTCAAAGGCATCAATATTTCTTTCTGTAGCCCCTTGATTTTCATGGACCACTTCCAAAGCGGCTTCGCCCATTTTCTTCATTTCTTCTGGATGGTCTAGCAAATGAAGAACTGTCTTTTCAAAATCCGCTTCATTGGGTGTCATCTGACACACGCCGCGACTAGACAGAAGTTCAAAGATTTCCTGGAAATTGAACATGTAAGGTCCTACCAGAACCGGTTTTCCATGGGCTGCCGGTTCTAGAATGTTGTGTCCGCCTACTTTGACAAAACTGCCGCCAACGAAAACAATATCCGCCAAGCTGTACAAACGGCCCAGTTCACCAATGGTATCGAGGATCACAATCTGTGGACTCTTGCCGTCATCTTCTTCAGTTCCCATTTTGGAACGACGAAGCACGGTGTATCCCAAATGTTTAATCATAAATTTCACAGAAGGTGCTCTGGTAATTTCACGAACCGCCAGCAAAAGACGGGCATCGGGATATTTCTTCAATACTTTTCCGAAGGTTTTGACTACGATTTCTTCTTCTCCGCTATGGGTGGAACCGGCCACAATAATGGGGCCCTTGCCATCGAAACGGAATTCTTTTCGCAGTGCCTGTCGTTCTTCTTCCGACACTTCTGCATAAGTCTGGTCGTACTTGGTGTTTCCCGTAATGGTCACCCGCTTGGGATCCGCTCCCATGCCAATGATGCGTTCTCTATCGATCTTGGACTGCATGCAGAATTTACGAATCTGAAGCAGCATGCGAGTGGTGAACCGCTTAATCAGAGAATACCGTCTCATGGAACGGCTGCTGATACGACCATTCATCATCATGACCGGAATTTTCTTTTTCCATGCCAAGCGCAGGAAATTGGGCCACAATTCAGTTTCGATAAGAATAATGGCTTTCGGATTTACAATATCTACAATGCGTTCCGTAATGACTGGCAAGTCAAAAGGGAAAAAGATATGTCCGTCCGCTTCTGGAATGATACGCTGGGCCATGCGATGTCCTGTAGCTGTAACCACAGACACCACCACCATTTCATTGGGATATTTTTTCTTCAATTCCCTCACAATCGGACTGGCCGCTACCACTTCTCCTACGGAAGCCGCATGCACCCAAATGGCATTATGGTAAGCAATCTGCTGCAGCGTCGGCGTCGGCATGATGCCCGCACTTTGCTTCAGGCGATCATAAAAGCCTTCTTCAAAAACAAGCCGATAAATCAAAATCGGAATCTGCAGTATCCAATACGCCACCAGGCATATGTTGTAAACCCAATACAATTTTTTCTCCTTTTTCCAAAATCAGAAAAAGTTAGGAGTGAGAAGTGAGAAGTGAGGAGTGGTGGTGGCCTGGCACAGTTCATAAAGCCAGGCTTTACTTATTATGATTTTTATCCAATATAATAAGTCATATATTTCGGCGCTTCCTAATTTGATGCGCCGCACCTTCACTCCTAACTCCTAACTCCTAATTCCTCACTATTCTTTATTTCCCTTGTGCATTCTTTGCAGACATGGTGTACAGTTCGTAATACAATCCACCTTTGTCCATCAGTTCTTCATGGGTGCCTCGTTCGGCAATGACGCCGTTGTTGAGTACCAGAATCTGGTCTGCATTTTTAATGGTAGACAAACGATGGGCAATGACGAAAGAGGTACGTCCCACCATGAGTTTATCCAGTGCATCCTGTACAATCTTTTCACTTTCTGTATCCAAAGCAGAAGTGGCTTCATCGAGAATCAAAATCTTCGGGTCTTTCAGAATGGCGCGAGCGATAGCGATACGCTGACGCTGTCCGCCGGAAAGAACCAGCCCGCGATCTCCCACCTTGGTTTCAATGCCATGGGGCAGCCCTTTGACAAATTTTTCTGCGTTGGCCGCACGAACAGCTGCCCACACTTCTTCATCGGTGGCATCCAGGCGCCCATACAACACGTTTTCTTTGATGGTGGTATTGAACAAGAGTGTATCCTGCGGTACCAAGCCGATATTGTCACGAAGCGAACCTACAGTCACATCGCGAATATCTACCCCATCGATATAAATGGCACCACCGGTGACATCATAGAAACGAGGCAGCAAGTTGGCAATGGTGGTTTTTCCTGCACCAGAAGGACCTACCACCGCAATGGTCTGTCCTGGTTCAGCCACAAAATTCAAATCCGTCAGCACTGGATTTTCTTTTTCATAGTAGAAAGCCACATGACGGGCTTCCACTTTGCCCTGGCTCACTACCAGTGGTTTGGCATCCTTTTTGTCCTGTACTTCCGGTTCTTCATCCAAAATAGCAAATACACGGTCAGCAGCGGCTAAAGATTTCTGTACGCTGCCGAAACTTTCTGCCAGTCTTCTGGTCGGATTGGCCAGGTTGATGGCATAAATCAGGAATGCAATCAATTCCCCGGTGGTCATGACGCCGTCGATAACGGAAACACCACCGTACCAAATGATGGCGCACACCGCAATGGCAGACAAGAATTCTACTAAAGGAGTCATCTGGCTCTGCTGGCGAATGGCACGAACGGTGGCATTGAAGCTGGATTTGTTAATTTCATTGAACCGTTTTTCTTCAAAATCTCCACGATTGAAACTTCTAACAATGCGGACTCCCTGAATGGTTTCCTGCAACATAGAAGTCACATCGGCCAATCGTTCCTGTACGTCTCGACCGCTAGAATGGAGTTTCCGACCAAAGAATTTAATGGTGTACGAAACCAGTGGTACAATGACCAAGCACAGAGCGGTCAATTTCCACTGCAAATAAATCATGGATACAAAAGAACCGATGAAAATGGCCCCTTCCTGCACCAACTGAATGAAATTATCTACAATGGCCATTTGCAACGCGGAAATATCATTGGTGAGATTACTCATGATTTCCCCCGTGCGGCGACGGTCGTAGTAGGAAATAGACAATTTCTGCAGATGATGGTACAACACATTGCGCAGGTCCATAATAACCGCCTGGCCGATGTACCCCATCAAGTACCGATGTCCAAAGGTGGTAATGGCACGGATAAAGAAAGTCACCATAATGGCCACAATGATGAGGTACAGCATGGTCAAATCTTTGTCATCCAATACCTTATCGATCACGTCCTTAATGATCCACGGAACCACCAGATTGGATACGGATACAAACAGCATGAAGACCACCGAAATGGCCAACAGCATCTTGTAAGGCTTCAAATAGGATAGAAGCCGAATGTAACTATTTAACTTACTTCTTTTCTTATTCAATATCATTTCTCCGTTAAAATGGGTAACTCGTGACTGGTCACAAAAATCATTTATTCTTCCCAGTCACTAGTCACCAGCTACCAGTCACTTTCCAGTCGCTGTTTCCATAATCAGCTCTGCCACACGCTTCACGGCACCGCCGCCACCTAAGGCTTTGCGCACCGCTTGAATCTTTTTCACATTTTCTTCTCTTCGCTTCGGATTAGTAATCCAGGGACCGACAATGCCGGCGATATTGTCAGCAGTCACTGCATCCTGCAACAGTTCCGGTGTCACTTCCCGGTCCAAAAGCAAATTGGGAAGCCCCGCATATTTCACATGGACCAGAAGTTTCGCCAGCATCCACGTCACCGGTGCCAAGCGATATACCAGCACCGTAGGAAGCTCCATCAAAGCCGTCTCTAATGTGGCTGTCCCCGACGATGCAATGCAGGCATCACAAATCTGCATCAAATCATATTGCTTGCCTTCGGTGATTTCGATAGAAAGTTTCGACGCCCCAATGATGGAAGATAAAAATTCCATAGGAATCGTAGACGCCCGGGGAATGAAAAACTGACAATCGGTCTTCTGCTGCAATTTTTCCGCTGCAGAAAGCATCACCGGAAGAAGTCCCTTGACTTCATTTTTACGACTGCCCGGCATGAGCAGAATCCGCTTTTTATTGGTATTTCCATGGAAATAAACCATGGCTTCATCAAACGACATAGAAGGCTTCACGGTGTCAGCCAACGGATGGCCTACAAAAGAAACATGCGCCCCTGCTTCTTCGTATGCTTTGGCTTCAAAAGGAAATATGGACGCCACGGTATTCACGTCCCGGACAATGTTCTTTGCCCGTCCTTTATTCCATGCCCAAATGGTGGGGGCAATATAGTACACCACAGGAATGCCCAATTTCTTGGCTACATGGGCCAGCTTCATATTGAAACCTGGATAATCCACGCAAACCAGCACATCAGGCTTTTCTTTGATCATCGCTTCTTTCAGAAACGTGCGGAGTTTGAAAAATAGAGGCAAATGCTTGATGACCTCTACCACGCCGATGATGCCTAGATTTTCAATATCATAAATGATACGGACACCGGCTTTGCGCATATCCTGTCCGCCCATACCAAAAATCTCTGCCTCCGGATAGAGCAGCTTGATTTCCGCCGCCACCGCACCGGCATGCATGTCCCCCGACGCTTCGCCAGCAGACATCATAATTTTTGTCATAGTTGTATTTCCTTATATACTTTGGAAATGCGTGACTGGTGACTCGTGGCTGGTGACTAGGATTTGCTCTTCCCAGTCACCAGTCACCAGTCTACCAGTCACCTACTTTCCCTCCACTGCTAAAATGACAATACCTTTTTTATTGGCTTCTTCTAGCACTTTGTCTTTTTCAGCAAATAACGTATGGTACGCTTCAATAGCGAGAACGGCACAATCACTTTCTTCCATGGAATGAAGGGTGGTCAGCCCTACGGCAGGCATATCGAAACGCGTATCCTGTCCCGGCTTAGCAGTTTTCACTACCACCGCGCCGCCACGGGCCAACGCGCCACCACGACGAATGCATGCATCGGTTCCTTCAATGGCTTCCACTGCCATGACCGCCTGGTTCTTCACCACCACAGTCTGACCCAAATCAATGGCCCCAATAGCTTTGGCCGCTTCAAAACCAAAAGCCACATCGGCCAGCTGCTCTTTGGTGGGCTGCTTCTTGGTAAATACCTGAGGCCCCGGCATAAGAGGTTTCAAGTATTTCGTCTGATCCAGTACCGAAATCCCATCTTTCGCCAATTCATCCACAATAGCCAACGTAATCGTATCGTCTTTGAAATTCATCTTTCTCAGTTTATTCAAAAGTTTAATGGCTCTGAAATCAGGAAAAGTGTGAGATTTATACAACCATTCCTTGGTCACCTTCCCAATCATGGTGACTTCTTTCACATTCTCTTTCACCAATGTCTTGATGACCTTGTCCAATTTGAATGCGCTAATATCATAATAGGCATCTGCTATTTCAGAAAGTTTCGGATCGATACCAGGGGTGACAGCAATGCAAACCACCCGGTATCCCTGAGGCTTCACTGCTTCGATAAATTCCACAGGAAGCGTTCCGATGCCTGCTAACAAACCAATCGTTTCCATAATGACCTCCAACGTTCTCTGGAGAAAATGCATGACTGGTAGACTAGTGACTAGTGACTGGAAATATAAAATACAAATCCAGTCCACCAGTCACGAGTCACCAATTCATTTTCTACAGAGTTTCAATATGTCATAGTTCATTTTATTTTATCATTTTTCAGTCTTTTACGCATTAAGGAATTTGAATATTATCCATAAAATGAATCTTTCCGCGATATGTCTAACATTCTAATATATAAAAGGGTATGATTCTGCCACGTTCCATTTCTTAACATATACCTTTTACCGCTTATAACGAGGTTAAAAGGGGTATATAGTGGGGTATATCTTACCATAGTGAGTGGCCAATAATTCATGCACTTGATATTTACAGAATACCTTTGCACTATGGGGTTAAGGTTTACGTTCCGAGTCCATCATCCACAAATGATAGATCTTGAAAACGTCATTGGTTTAAGGTTTAAATGCTGAATACCAAACCCTAAACCTTAAACCTTAAACCATTGCGATAAATAAATTTCACAAAAGTGAATTAACAAGCATTCACTATATAATCATGCGGCGCTTTCCAATTTTGTGCTCCGCTACCTCGACTCCTAATTCCTAGAGCCTAGCTCCTAGTCACTAGTCACTAGTTTACCGCACAAAAAAAGGATTGCTTTCGCAATCCTTTTTTGAATGAATTAATTATCATGCGGAACCATGTCTTCTGCTTTCAGAGTACCTGCTTTGCGGCGTTCTGCATATTCAGCAGTCGCAGTGAAGAGTACGTCACTGGAGCTGTTCAGTGCAGTTTCGCTGGCATCTTCCAGAACGGAGATGATGAAGCCTACGCCTACAACCTGCATAGCGATGTTGCTATTGATACCGAAGGAAGCGCATGCTACTGGAATCAGAAGCAGGGAACCACCAGCTACACCGGAAGCACCGCAAGCGCCCACGGTGGAAACGATGCAGAGCAGAAGGGCCGTTGGGAAATCCACGTCAATGCCCAGGGTATTGGCAGCGGCTAAAGCCAGCACGGAAATGGTGATGGAAGCACCAGCCATGTTGATGGTAGCACCCAGCGGAATGGAAATAGTGAATGTATCTGGATTCAGTCCCAGACGTTTGCACAGGGACAGATTGACCGGAATGTTAGCAGCGGAGCTTCTGGTGAAGAACGCATAAACGCCACTTTCACGGATGGTGGTCCAAACCAGCGGGTATGGGTTCTTATGAACCTTGGCATACACAATGAGCGGATTCATGACCAGTGCCACCAGTACGTAGGAACCAATCAGGACACCCAGGAGCTGTACATAGCCCAGCAGTGCTTCTACGCCAGCGGTGCCAACGGAATCAGCCACCAGGCCCATAATGCCCAGAGGTGCAAAGTGGATGACCCAAGTCACTACCTGGGTGATGGTTTTTGCTACATCAGCCAGCCAGGTTTTGGTGGTGCCGGATCCATAATTTTTCAAAGCCAAACCAATAATGATAGCCCATGCCAGGATGCCAATGTAGTTACCATTCAAAAGAGCATTAACCGGGTTATCTACAATGGAAAGAATCAGGTTGTGCAGTACCTGTACGATACCACTTGGCGGTGCCAGTTTGGTATCAGCAGCCACCTGCAAATGCAAGGTGGTAGGGAACAGGAAAGACATGCAAACCCCAACCAGGGAAGCAAAGAAAGTACCAATGACATAAAGTTCAATAATTGGCTGCATTTTGCCGCCCTGACCATCTTTCTTCTGGGCCATAGCATTCATGACCAGGAAGAAAACCAGAATCGGTGCGACACCTTTCAGTGCTTTAACAAACAAATCCCCGAAAATCTTGACCACCGGAATCGCCGGTGGGAAGCAGACTGCAATCAAAATGCCGATCACCAAACCGACAGCAATCTGCTTAATCAATGCGACACTACTAAGTACGTGTCCAATTTTACTAAGCATACCTCTCCTCCTATACTGATATAACTTGGAATGTATGTCTCTTAGTATACAGTTTTCAAAGTCATGTTGCAAGAAAAAATTGTGAGTTTTTAAAGTGATAAAGGATGAAATAGTTCAAGTGACTGGTGACTCGTGACGTGGAATTGGGAATGGTAGGAAAAGGTTAGCCCTTCGGGCGGGGTATACTCTATGACTGCGATATGATAACAAAGAGAAAATACCGCTTATCACAAGGTTATAAAAGGTTATGCAAAAACGGTATCCCCATAACCTTTTGATAACCTGTTTAACCCCGTCACCACTCGTATGGCTTCATGTTAGAATTAGCAAGCAGTAGAATAATAACCTTTCTGCACGGTTTCATGTGAAACATGTGTCTAACTGATTTTATAAAATACGACATTGCGGCGCTTCCAAATTTTGTACGCCGCCACTTTCACTCCTAACTCCTCACTCCTAATTCCTCACTCTTTACAAAAGCGCCCTTCGTATTCATCTGGATATCACAATGATACAAAATGAAATGATCTACATAATAGGCACATTCCTGAAAGATTTTAGCGGAAATAGATACGCCCAGTGGTGCGTTCCAAGTATAGGAAGCAAATGCGGTCATCAATGTCTTTGCCGTTTCTGACAGGTGTCCTTCTTCCATCGGCTCTTCCGCAGCAGGATCCAAACCGGCCCGGCGTAGAAGTTGCAACACAGCAATGAAAGCAGCAATCATTTTATTTCTTTTCTGGGCTGTCAATGCGGCGATTTCTAGTATTTGATAGGCTCTATAGTCACTCTGGTTTTCTGGAAATAAGTGCATCATCAGTTCAATCACATAGTACCACTGCTGCATTTCTTCATAGCTCATACCCATCATATCCAACAGAAGCCGTCCTTCGTACTGACGAATGACACCATACTCTGGAAATAAAATGGCAGAAAACCGAATTTGTGCCAATGACAACAACGCACCGGTCCCGCACTTCTGCATCACCGCCCGAGGAACCGTGAGCTGCATCAGTCCATTTTCTTTGGTAAATACAGAAAGGGACCGTCCCCCTTCCCGTCCCTGACTGGTTCGAAGAACAATCCCTTCTACAGTAATCAATCGTGAATGCATAATAAAAAGCTCCTCTTTATAATAGAGCGAAGTTAGGAGCGTGGTAACGGTGTGACATTCACAAAGCGCCCCAATCCCCATTCTATAGGTTATTATTCTGCTGCTTTCTGTGTGTCAAACACAATATATACCGCTACAGTCAAGGTTAAATAGGTTACGAAAAGGGTATGTGATGACCTTAATCGCATAACCTTTTATAACCTTGTATCATGCGGTATCTTTGATTTATTAGAAAAAGAACACGGCAAAATAATAATCTTTATATTCTGCGGCGCTTCCAAATCACATGCGCCGCCTCTTTCACTTCTCACTACTCACTTCTAACTTTTCACTGCACTTCTCCGCTTTCACTCGAACGATGCGGAAGCCGGAGATGCGAATGACCGTGAAACGCCAACCGCAGAAGTCCACGTGGTCTCCCACTTTGGGCACCCGTTCCAGATGGGCGAAAACGAAGCCACCGATGGTGGCGGTTTTATTTTCATCTTCCAGGTCGATATCAAGCCGATCAGATACATCTTCTAAGATGACAGTACCATCAAATTCATAGGTCCCATCTTTCTGGCGAAGGATTTCATAGGGCACATTGTCCGCCGCCTGCGGAATTTCTCCCATCAATTCTTCCACCAAATCTTCCAAAGTCACCATGCCCGAGGTGCCGCCGTATTCATCGACCACCACGGCCAAGTAAATGCGACGGTTCTTCATGAGCTGCAGCAGTGCCGGAGCAGGCATCACTTCCGGTACAGTCAGTATTTCCCGCATCATCCGTTTCATATTCAAATGACCGCTCAAAAGGCCTTCCAGGAAATCTTTCACGTGAATAAATCCCATGATTTGGTCTTTATCTTCTAAGCAAACCGGATAACAAGTGTGATGGGTTTTGGAAATGGTGCGACGCATAGAATCGATTTCTTCATCGAAATCCAGCACCACCATATCATTTCTAGGAATCATCACATCCCGCACCATCAGGTCAAAGAAGTCAAAGGAATTCTTAATCAGCGTATTTTCCAATGCATTGAGACGACCGCTTCGATGACTTTCTTCTACAATGCAACGGATTTCATCTTCTGTATAAGTGAAATTGACTTCATTGCGAAAAGGAATCTTCCAGAGCCGGAACAATCGACGGGTCAGAAAAAGACCACTTTCCACAAATAACCGATACAAATGGCGATTCATATGAATCACCCAAGTATGGGATGCTAACATAGGCAGCGGTTCCACCAGCGCGTGGGCACCAGGAATCAAAATGGTCCCTACCCAATACCCCAAGCCGGTGATGACAAAAAGCAACACCTGTACGCCATAAATCACCCAATGCCATTCCTCTCCCAAGAAAGGCGACAGCAACAGAGACACATGGGTACACATAGCCAAAATAGAAATTCCCAAAACGGCGCTGCACAACACAAAAGACACCTGGGTACCACCGATAATCTGGGAAGTTCGCCGGTAAAAGGGAGCCACCTTTTCTACCAAGGCCGGGTCCTGCTCATCATTGTCCTCGATATATTTCTTCCGCATCCGGGCAAAAGAAAAATTCACCATCGTATTGTTGTAATTCAGAAAGGACACCACCAGAATCACCAGCAGCCACAATCCGATCCATTCTATATGCGTAGAAATAAGAAAACACCCCCTATAAAGGCAATGAGGAATTAGGAATGAGAAATGAGGAATGGCAGAAGGGGCGCACAACTTATAAAGCGCCCCAATACCCCTTTATATAAATTATTATTCTGCGGCGCTTCCAAATAATAATGCGCCGCTACCACCATTCCTCATTCCTAATTGCATTACTTATGTTCTTTATATCCCAATTCTCGGAGGATATAGTCTTTATTCTTCCAGTCCTTGCTGACTTTGACCCACAGGTCCAAGAAAACCGGAGCACCGATGAGGTTCTGAATTTCTTCACGGGCTTCCTGTCCCGCTTCTTTCAGGACGCTGCCTTTCTTGCCGATGATAATTCGTTTCTGGGATTCCCGTTCTACATAAATGGTGCAGCGGATATAGACCTTGCCATTTTCTCTTTCATGGAATTCTTCGGTAAACACACCAATGGCATGAGGCACTTCTTCTCTGGTCCGGAGCAGCAATTTTTCACGGACGATTTCTTGCACAATATTTCTTTCTGGCTGATCTGTTACCATGTCATCAGGGAAATACTTCGGCCCCTGGGGCAGGTATTTCTCAATCATCTGCATCAAAGTGTCCAGATTTTCGCCCGTCTTAGAAGAAATAGGCACAATTTCCGCAAATTTGAAAATTTTGCTGTACTGCACCAGTTTCTTCAGCAGTTCTTCCTTGGAAATCAAATCGATTTTAGAAAGAGCCAAAATGACCGGAACTTTTCTATCTTTCAAAAGAGACAGGATATAGCGATCGCCAGCACCCAGAGGGTCATCGCAGGCACAAAGAAATACAATCATATCCACTTCGTCCAGAGCATCCATGGTGTTCTGACGAATCACTTCTCCCAACTTGCTCTGTGGCTTGTGCATTCCTGGGGTATCCAAGAATACCACCTGGGAATTCTTTCCATTCCACACCCCGGTGATTTTATTTCTTGTGGTCTGCGCATGGTGGGACACAATGGAAATCTTTTCTCCCAAAAGGGCATTCATCAAAGTAGATTTCCCCACATTGGGTCGACCAATAAGGGCCACAAAGCCGGAATGAAAATCGGTATTTGGTATCATATTGACTCCTTTATAATAATCATATGTAATAAGATAGAGAATAAGTTACAAGTGAGAAGTGAGAAATGAGAAATGGTGGTAGCAGCGCACAATTCATAAAGCGCTGCCAAATAATATAAACTACCCCCACTATCACAAAAAATGATACTGATTATTATATCAGTTAATCCCTATATAAAAAGAGAGTATGGGGCGCTTCTTACACTTTTGCGCCCCTTCCTTCATTTCTAACTTCTCACTTCTAACTTCTCACTGCTTTTCAAAACTGTGGGGCAGCAACTCCTCCAATCGGTACACCGTCCAATCTGAAAGCTTTTTCCCACAAATAATATATGGCACGTGAAATTCAGCTAACACTTGGCGACAAATCCCGCATGGAGTGGTGTAGGTGTCTTCACTGCCTACAACCGCTATGGCTTGGAAATTTAATTTTCCTGCCGCGATGGCACTACCAATGGCATTTTGCTCCGCACAGAATCCCGCCGGATAGGAAGCATTTTCCACATTGCAGCCCGTAAAAATAGATCCATCTTCCAACAATACCGCTGCTCCCACTGGATAATGGGAATAAGGGGAGTAGCTGTTTTTCTGTGCTTCAAAAGCAGCATGTAAAAGGCGCTGCACTTCCGTGTCTGGTAAAGAACAATCGGTAGTCATGAGGATCACCTCGTTTTTTCGTGACTGGTGACTAGTAGCTAGGGATTGGGAAATATACAATGATTTCTCCTGCCACAAAGGTTCTGAAGGTACTAAGGGTTCTAAAGGTTCCTCGAATGTGCCAAGTGACGCTAGATATATCATTATGTATCATTAATATCTATCCCCTTCCTTTGGAAGGGGATGGGACGTAAGCGTAGCGAAACGTCCCAGGGGATAGCCCCAACTAGCGGTACACCTCATGTGTCACCATTCCTATAGGCGTTCTCCCTAGCGGGTAATGCTGTTAAGTTAAGAATTTGCGTTAGTAGGTATGATTCCGCTAGTAGTAACAAGTTGCTCAAGTTTCTAAGGGTTCTCAGGTTGCTCAGGTTCTCCGAATGTGCCCATAGACGCTAGCGTCATTAGCTCATTCGAGAAACGTGAGAAACCTCAGTATCCTGAGAAACCTGAGCAACCTTTGCATCAGCAGAAATCATTGCATATCTCGCTTAACTTAACAGCATTGCCCCGGCGGGGGCGATAAAGTGCTGCTACCGCTAGAGGCACATTCGAAAAGCCCATATTTCCCAGTCACCAGCTACTAGTCACTAATAACCACTTCGCCTCGTTCAATTTCACCTTCGGTGACAATTCGTGTGAGGCCGCAAGCGGAAAGGATGTCTTCTTCGGCTTTGCGCATGGCTTTCTTTTCTTCCGGGTCATAGTGGTCGTAACCTAAGATATGCAGGAATCCGTGAACGGACAGATACGCCATTTCTCTTTCCTTGCTATGACCAAATTCTTTGGCTTGTGCAATGGCACGATCCAGATTGATGACAATGTCGCCCAGTGCTTTTTCTTCTTCCGGAATATCGTCTTCCCCTTCGTTCAGTGCAAAAGACAGTACGTCTGTAGGCGCATCCACATTGCGATAATCCCGGTTCAGTTCATGAATGGTATCGGCATCGCAAATGAGCACGCTGATTTCTGCATCTTCTGGTACCTGCTGCAACTCGGCTCCTTTATTCAGCACCATATAAATCAATTTTTCTAAATCTTCATTGTAGAATTTCATATCACTGTAGTTAATAGTAATTTCCATGTTACACCTCCATAAATAGTGCATATTTCTTTATTTTAACATTACTATTTAAGTTTCTTTATTCATAAGTGAGGAGTTAGGAATTAGGAGTGAGGAGTGGTGGTAGCGGCGCACAATTTGTAAAGCGCCGCAAAATTTTTACTATAAAAATAGGGTATTGGGGTGCTTTCAAATTTTTTGCACCCCTTCCACCATTTCTCACTTTTAACTTCTCATTTCTCACTGCCTTTTAGCGTCTTCTTCATAGGCATGAATAATGGCCGCTACTAAATCATGACGGACCACGTCGTCTTCGCTGAAATGGACCTGTCCGATGCCTTTGACCTGTTTCAATACTCTTTGGGCATCAATGAGGCCACTTTTCACATTGGCAGGCAAATCGATTTGTGTCACGTCGCCGTTGATGACCATTTTGGAACGGAATCCCAAGCGGGTCAGGAACATTTTGATCTGCTCCACGGTGGTATTTTGAGCTTCATCAAGGATGATGAAAGATTTTTCCAACGTACGGCCGCGCATGTAGGCCAAGGGAGCCACTTCAATTTGTCCTTTCTGCTGGAGACGAATAAATTCTTCCGGGCCAAACATATCTTGCAGCCCGTCAAAAAGAGGACGCAAGTAGGGATTGACCTTTTCCTGCATATCCCCTGGAAGGAAACCCAGTTTTTCCCCTGCTTCCACGGCCGGACGAACCAGAATGATTCGCTGCACGTCATGGTTGCGAAGTGCAAAGGCCGCCAAAGCCACCGCCAAGTATGTTTTCCCTGTCCCCGCCGGTCCGACGCCAAACGTGATGGAATTTCTGCGAATGGTATCGATATAGAGCTTCTGTCCCAACGTCCTTGGACGGATAGGAGCTCCATTTTTTGTGAAATTGATGATATCCGCTTCCATCTCTTCCAAGATGTGTTCTTTCCCTGCATCAAGAAGCTTCATCACCAGCCGCACCTGCCGCTCCGACAGGCGAATCCGATCTTTCACCATCTTCCGAAGCCGTTCAATCACCTGCCGGCTCTGGTCCACCGCTTCCTCTTCCCCAGCGATGCGAATCATATTTCCTCGACCGGAAATATCCGCACCATACTGGGTGGCGATGAGTTTCAAATATTGGCTATCTCGTTCAAAAAGATGAGCCGCCTCGGTCATATCACCGATTACAATTTGTTCTATTTTTTCAGCCATAATACTCCTATTATAGTTAGGAATGAGGAGTTAGGAGTGAGGAGTGGTGGTAGCGGCGCACAACTTATAAAGCGCCGCCTTTTTATTATTAAATAACAGTGGTTAAAAAACTTCTGCTCCTTAACGACTTGCCCTCTTCTCACTTTACTTAAGGAAACATCTTACATACTTAATTTGCGACGCTATATAAACTGTGCGTCGCCACCTGCACTCCTAACTCCTCACTCCTAACTCCTCACTAATTTTTGGACTGCTTTCCCATCCATATAATCACACAAGCACCCTTGGGAAATATGCCGTTCTTCCATGAGAGCGTCAATGCGTTTCTTCACTTCCCACCAGGGAGAGCCTCCATTGACGGAGAGCGTATTTCCGCCGGACGCCCGGCCGACGATGCGCTGGATCACAATATCCTTTCGCAGGTACGACAAGAAGAGAATCACTCGCTCCATGTATTCTTCCATGGAAGACAAAGTCACTTCGCCCCGCTGGTACATGTCTGCCAGAGCCGTGCCTTTGACGATATATAAAGAGTGAAGTTTCACTTCTGTCACAGGCAGGACGGAAATGAGTTTCGCCGCTTCAATCACATCGATGCGATCATCCCAGGGAAGGTCTGCAATCACGTGGGTACACTGCCCAAACCCATAGCGTCCGATGCGAAGGGACGCATCGATGTATTCCGCCACGGTGTGACAACGGCCCAATTTCAACAGCGTATGGGCATTGGAACTTTGGAGTCCCAATTCGATGGTCACATCTTTCCCATATGCCTGTGAAACCTCTTTGAGGATATCCAAGTACCGTTCATGGATGCAATCAGGCCGAGTTGACACGTCGACCCCCACCACATCGGGATGGGCCATGGCCTCTTCCATCCAAACCTGGAAATCCTCCGGCTTGGCGTAGGTATTGGTGTAATTCAAAAAATAAGCAATAAACTTTTTCGCCTTATACTTCGGTCCCACATGGGCAATGCTGCGATTGAGCTGCTGGGTGATCCCCATGCCCACCGCTTTCGTTTCATAATCCGCTCCAATGGAGCCGCAGAAAATGCAAGGAAAAGAAGATAGGGACCCATCCCGGTTTGGACAAGTCACAGGCAGGGAAATAGGGATCTTGTACACCTTTTCTCCATATTTCCCTTTTAAATAATCTGAATAGTTGCGATAATGTTCCATAATATAGGTGACTGGTGACTAGTAGACTTGTGACTGGACTCGAAAAAACGCCTAGTCTCCAGTCACAAGTCACTAGTCACTTTTTCATAAGCCAATTATACAATTTAAGTATATCACTAATTAGCCGTCAACGCATTAGCGGTTTTTGACGGTCATTAAAAATATACTTATTTCTCCTGTAATTATCGCACTTTTTAGCCGTCAATAGAAGATACGTACCAATTATTGAAAATTTGCCTGTAGTCTTAAGCGGGGTATTTTGTGGGGTATTTTGTGGGGTATTCCCCCAGTGAAAATGGCCGCCATTTCCGGCGGCCCTTCATGGATATAGTCACAAATCTATAGCCTGTAACTTTTCCATACTTTCTATTTTGTCCTGTTGGTTGACGTGTGCGTACAAGTCCATGGTCATAGACAAGGACGCATGCCCCAGTATTTCTTTCAAGGTATTAGGCGGAACCCCCGCACGGATCGCACGGCTGGCGAAGGTATCACGAAATGCATGAACGGAAAACTGGGCGATGATAATACCTTTCTTCTTTTTTATACGAGAAAGTGCCCCAATTATACTATGATTTAATGAAGTTGTATTCGTTATCTGTCCATGTTCTCCGGGAAAAACTAAATCATTCAGTGCAAGCACATCATGAGTATCACTATATAAAGTCCATTGTTTTTCTATAACTTCTTGGATAGCTTTATTTATTGGGATATCCCTTTTTGACGTTCTAGTTTTTGGCGTTTCGCCTATGATTCTTTGCCCATCTTTATTTCTTGTAACTGTTTTTCTAATATGAATAATTCCATTTTTTCTGTCGATGTCCCGCCATTGTAACCCGCAACATTCCCCAACACGTACGCCAGTATATAGCATGAAGAGAAATATATTATAATACCAAGAGGAATGTATTGTTTTGAAAAATTCCGCTAGTTCCTGGTCTGTTAGTTCACGGTGTATAGTTTCCCTGGCGGGCTTGCCTGTAGTCTTAAACATGGGGATCCCGGCCGCTACATTACGCACGATAATATCATCATGAATAGCAGCATTTAGGATAGACACAATAACACGCCTGGCATAATTGGCCGCCCCGATCCCTTTCACTTTGGCTACCTGGTTCAACACAGAAACAATTTGCCGCCGTTCCAATGTCTTTATTTTATGCTTTCCCAGTGCCGGGGCGATATTACAACGGTATGTAGTAGTATAAGAAAGAATCGTGGACGCCTTCACGGCCATTTCTTTTTGCTTAATCCATTCATCGAAATACTTATTCAGTGTGATTTTATCATTGGTCTGATATATGCCCATGTCTAGCAGATCCTGCTTTTCTTTGGCTTTGGCCTTGCAATCGTTCACGGTTGCACCGCCTACGGAATACCGCA